>Ga0307514_10005970_pt1 | contig 10729 bp, 2 predicted proteins | sample 16_EM_MG_FD_203088 | JGI IMG/M metagenome (GOLD analysis project Ga0307514, IMG submission 203088) | Populus trichocarpa ectomycorrhiza microbial communities from riparian zone in the Pacific Northwest, United States - 16_EM | ecosystem: Host-associated > Plants > Roots > Unclassified | place... | reverse complement strand
AGATTGGCATAGGATTAATGTGGCGCTCACACGAGCCAAGGTAGGCAGCATAAATGCTCTTACTATATTAGTCTTTCCTGTTATAGCAGTTAATTTGGATTTGTTTTGTGCTTTGCTTGAAAAGAAACTGTTGCATTATGGTGAGAGAGAGAAGGGAGAAAAAAAAAAGGAAAAAAGAAATAATGATGAAGAGCATTCCAAACATCAACTGAGTTGAGTATTTAGCAGTAAAAGTCTCAAGATATAATATTTGTGTCATTGTATGTATTGTATCCACAGAAAAAGTTGATCTTAGTAGGGTCGTGCAAAACCCTGTCAAAGGTCCCGCTGCTGAAGCTTCTTGTTGAGAAGGTTGAAGAGCAATCAGGCATTATCAATGTGTCCAAGACAGATATCAACTACGAAGAGCACAAAGGAGAGCTGAAAAGATGTTCTCATATCAGATGATTACTACTTTCAGTTCACCAAAAAGGAAAAAGAAAAGAAAAACGGGTGACGGCATGAATTGGCTTCTTCCCCCCTTCTCATTATGCCAAGAAAAACGGGTGACGGCATGAATTGGCTTCTTCCCCCCTTCTCATTATGCCAAAGATTGTGCAGGTAATGAGATCACTGACTTTTTGTAGCATTAGGAAATATGCGTATAGAAGAAGAAAGAAAAATGTGAAGATGGCATCCTCATGGACAAAGTTACTTTAAGAATTATCATCCAAATGTTCTTACCAATGTTTGTGCAGTTTATACCAGTTAAAATTTGTAATTTGGACTTTGTGAACAACTTGGTAACTGAGCTCTTCGATATTAAGGTTTAAGCAATAATTTATTTATTTTTTACATCTGAATCCGGTATCAACCAGCGCCATTCATTTGTATTTCTATATTTGCATAACATAGATAACAAAAATATTGTACGATATTAATTAAAAATTACTCAAAAAAATGTATTTAAAACTATAATTCTATGAAGGTATTTTGTAATATAAATTTAATAATGATAAAACATCAAATAAAAAATTGTGGGAATGCTTAGCTTGTCAAATGTTTAGAGTCTTGATTGATGTATAAATTAGTTTAAAAATATTTTAATCATCAAAGAAAAAAAAAGTACAGTGAGGTAAAGTGAAACTGGTGTTTATTATTGATTTGATATTTATAAAAAATATTTATATAAATGTTATTAAAAAGTAAAAATTGAGAGATAAACTAGATCGTAAAATGGTTAGATTTAAATTAACCATTTAGAGTTTAATTTATTGCAATAGATTTCCTATCATCCATATATATCGAACTATTGGTATATTAAGGTTAGTAATGTAGCACTATTGATATATTAAGGTTAGTAATTATGATGCTTTAGTATAATAATATTTTTTTTCATATAATTAGTTCTTTATTCATAGAACTATATAGATGTTAGAGTTTTTTAATTACTATAATAAAAGGTGATAATTTTTTTTTTCATAACTTAAGTTTTTATCTCTCTCAAGCACAAAAAAAAAAAAAAGCCTTTTTCTTTTTTAGGAAAGAGGTGATTGTCATGAAGTCAGGTGCGATAATAAGAACAAGGTTTTTATTTTATCAAAGTATTGTTTCTAAATATTCTTTATCAATCCTCTACTAATATTGAATATTAATTAAAGTCATTGAGACTGAAACATATTTTGTTTTTTTCATTATAAAAGAAATAATTGTTTTTATAGGATGAGATATAAAGGATACCTAAAACTAATATATAGGTGATTGTCAGATGACATATACATTGAAATGACCCGCATAAAAATTTCATATATTTTGTGTAATTTGGAGAGATATTTGTAATCATTATACTTCATTATAAAAGAAATAATTGTTTTCATAGAATGAGATATAAAGGATATCTAAAACTAATATATAGGTGCTTATCAGATGACATATACACTGAAATGACCCGTATAAAAATTTCATATATTTGTGTAATTTGGAGAGATATTTGTGTTTATAAAAAAACTCACGTGATAGTTATGTAAGTAATCCTTATACTTGAGATCACCAAGTTATATGGAATCCCATGCTGTGATCTTGACAACACATTGTCTTAATCAAGGGTAACAAATTGACATATATTTGATATAATATGAATTATATGAAGATATTTGAGTGAGTATTTATCATCCCAGGTAAATTAAAAAAAAATATTTCACATGTTCTTAAATAGTATTGATTATGAAATTCTTGCATAAAGTAGAATGAGATTTGAAAAGAGTTTCAAATTTTATTTGAAGAATCAATAACTATAGTGTTCAGAATAAATATAATTTGATAAAGAAGATATATTATAAACTTCTAGTGGAAAATTTCACCGTGATAAATTAAAAATGGAAAATAAAATAGAAATGGAGGTGAATAATTGGAAAGGGGATTTTCAATTATTAAATATTTATTTTTGGTATTAAAAATGAAATGAGACAAGTATTGGGGTTGCAAGCCCCAGTTAAAATTCTACGGTATTGGTAAATATGTCGAGAATAACCTGGTAATGAAATGAGTTAATTGAAAATAAAATAATATGAGGGAATCAACCCTTTTATTCCAGCCAAGGTCACCGACCAAGAGAAAAAAAAAAGAGAGGAAGAAGAGAAGCTTGAGAGAGAGGGAAAATGCAAAGAAAAAACTTGAAAATGGGTACGATGAGTTATTTTAGCTAGGATTCTTCAAGTAACAAGAAAGAAAAGAGAGGCCAAGGGAGTTTAGAAATCGAAGTGAGGTTTTAGTGAGAGAAAATGGGAGTTTAAGGAGGAAGAAGGTGAATAGTAAATTGGGCAATACAATGAATGACCTTTGAATCGTATCCAATACACATAGGAAAGTAGTTTTTAAGCAACAGTTTCATAGTTAATTATGTGCAAATTAAATGGGTTTCTTGTGTTTATTAATGATGATGTTGAGTTTAGAGTGTGTTATTGAAAGAAAGAAAAAGTGTTGGAGAAGGAAGAAATAGCTTAAGTAGAGCAGAAGAGTTTTAGGAAATGAAAGTGTGGTTTTATGGAAGATGATGGAAGGATAGAGTAATGGAGGGTGTAAAGGAGTGTGTTTTATGTGTATAAATTATTGTAATGGGTGTATATGCTATAACACATAAGTGGAAGAAAGCAAAACTATGAAACTATAGAAAAGTATGTCATGAAAAGGATTAAACTTAAGGTGTTCATATTGTGTAATTGTTATGAAAGAATAATTATATGTATTTATGAACATGAATTATGCTAAAGTTGTTGTTATTGATATGTAAAGCTTTGGAAATGAAATAAATATTGTTACATGAGGAATGGTAAATAGGATAAGAGATTAAATGATAAATCAAAGGTTAGATTTATAAATAGAAATCACATAAAATATGTTGAAGATATTATTGGAATGTTTATACGAAGAAATATATATCTATATAACTAAGCTTGAAGTATATATTATGATAAAGGGGAAACATTATTGGTTTGACTAATACGGATGTCTTCCATTAAATGTTAGGAGGAACATTCAAAGTCGGGACTTCGGTAGAAGGAGCTCGTGCACAAGGAGCGACAAGAAGGTGTTTATTACCCTTAAATTGTTAAATTCTATTGTTAAATTGATCTCTTTAAATTGTTAAATTGTTGGAAAGAAAGAGAATTGAAATATGTATATGGAAGCATGTAACATATAAAAATGACTTGCGTATGGTAAATATAAAGGAAATTATTGCGTTGTGAATGAGATGAATAAAGGAAATTCCTTGTGTCAATTAATGAATTAACTTAATCTCCTATGAAGTCGGAGATTAAGAGCATGCAAAATATAACTTAGTTGTTCGTGTACTCGGAAAACTAAGGGTTAGATAATTAACTTAATCTCTTATGAAGTCGGAGATCAATGATAAAACTTAGTTGTCCATGTATTTAGAAAACTAAGGGCTAGATAATTAACTTAATCTTCCATTAAGTCGGAGATTAAAGGCATGGAAAATATAACTTAGTTGTCTGTGTATTCGAAAAACTAAAGGCTAAATGAATTAACTTAATCGTTCGAGAAATCAAGAAGCTGAAGATTAAGGGTATGGAAGATCCATTAGTCATCCTTGAAATTGGAAATTTGGGAATAAAGAAGTACGAGAATGGCAAGTAAAGGGTTAAATTGTTCCAATTTGGGAATAAAGAAGTAAGAGAATGGCAAGTAAAGGGTTAAATTGTTCTTATAAGTGGTGATAATCATGTATGGGCATAGAGATAAATTTTATGATTAATAAATTGAGAGTAAACTAAATTGTGGGTAAAGTGTTTTTATTGAAATGTTAATGTAAACCCCCGGTTAAAAAAAAAAAGAATGGTATGAAAAGTGCTGGTGTAAACACCGACAAGAAATCGGTAATGTTGTCGTGGCAAAGGAATAAGCTGTAAATGACTAAAAAAGGAAAATAAATATAGTAAAGTAGCTTCGAGGAGACAGTAAAATGATTGGGTGCTTTATGCAGGGATGAAATAAGGAGATTTTGATTTTTGGGCGAAAAATCATAAATCGACTAATTTTACATTAAATATTTGTAACTCTCGATTGGGTAGTCAGAAAAATCTGAAAATTTTCGTGGAGACTTCTAATATATTTTATTAGCTTTCGTTAAAATTTCAGAATTTGTGGGAGAAATTGAGAATTCTTTTAGAAAAATCACAATTTGACCAGTTTTGCGCTATCGCGCATAACTTTTAATATGATTGACAAATTCAGTTGAAACTTTGTGTGGAGCATTCTAATATATTATTTTACCATGGGGTAAAGTTTTAGAATTTTTAGAATATTATGTCTGGTGATTTTTAAAATTTGCACGAAAAAGTACTGGTAACCGAGTAAAAACAAAATATACCAGAGACACATGGTGATATAATTAAAAGAAAGATGGTATAAATTAGTTGAAAAGTCAGCCTTCAAAGAGCTGTTTCCAGCCGACCAAAAGGAAAAAGAAAAGAAGAAAATAAAATGACTCATGGGGACGAGATAAATTTAAACATAAAAGGCAAGAGCTTAAATGCAAATAATGAAAATTTTACTATATAAACCCCATTTTGCTTGGGGTGTCCAGCGGGTTACAAGGAGAGAAAGGGGAGTCGGGGATTTTCTTACATCTTCTCTACAATTCTCTCATCAATTCTTGAAAATAATGCATGATTATGGAGAGTTAAGATAATTAAGAAGGTTTATGGTGAGCTACACTAAATATTTGAGTGATCTAAGGGTTTTAAAGCTTGTGGAGGAAGAATAAAGTGTGGAGGAAGGAAGAAGAAGGAGGGAGATAAAGGGTTGTTTCACCTTGAGGTTTCTTCTAATTAAATTCTTTGTTATCTTAGTAGTAAGTATGATTCTATTGTGTTGATTGTAGAAATTTCATATATGTATACTTGAGTGATGATGTGCTTGATTATGGAACTTTGTGATTAGCATATTGGTTGTGGTAATTTGTGATGTTGTGATGAATTTTGTTTGTTGGCATGAGAATTGAATGTGTTAGTGTTTAATTGAGTAAAAAGTTGAAAAAATTTCATGCTACACTGTACTTGAAATTTTGGCACTGGTAGAAAAATGCAGGGAATGTATGTGATTGATGAAATGGAAAATTACCATGTTAAAATGAATAAAAATTAACCTTAAATGAGGTTTTGAAAACTAGAATCAAAGAAGAATTGATTCCTCCTTGGATGTTAAAAATAAAAATAAAATTTGGCAAGGCTAAATGGAAGAAGAGGAAAATTGTATTTGACTAAGTTAGGATTTTAGTGTGGATGAAAATATATTTAATGGGGTTAAGTAATGCATAAACAAGTAGGATGTAAACCGAAAATAAAAATAAAAATGTCATCCTTACTAAACTAAGAAGTTTGACAAAGTGAGGAAAGAAATAGAAGGATGGAATGTGGATGTGGGTAATGATAAAATTAGTGTTGAAATACATTAAGAAACATGGTGAAAAGGATTGAATTGCAAATTAAATAGGATGGAAGGAAAATCTTAATTTTCCATCTTATAAAGGTTTGGCCAAGTTCATGAAAATAAATGAATTGGGTTGTTAAAGTTGGTTGTTAAATTGTAACAAAATCCTTGTTTAATCTTATTGTTGTAATATATAAGGATTAGGAAAAATGGTGGAATTGAAGTCATGAAATGGATAATACAACCAATTTATTTGTTGGATAAATCATGGCGATAAATGTTATTATAAATAAAATAATTTATTATGGGTATATGAATTGGAAGTAGTTTATTAGTGATTTATAAATGTAAAGTTTAAATTTAATTTCGCGATGTCGAAATAAATTTAAATTATTTTAGAAAGAAATAAGTATATAAGTGATTTAGTAATTCATGTTGGTACAAGAGAGTTGCCTATGAGAGGACAACATCAGGGTCGTGCATTCCGTGACCAGATTGCAGGTAGGTGCCCGACACCTAATCTATTTAGGAAATTTTATGAATGTTAAGACATTGTAATTTTTCTTATAATGCCATTGTAAATATGAGCATTGATGTGATATTATTATTAAGAAAGTTGAAAAGTTCTAGTTGCCCTGTGAGGAATTGGCGGCGGCAGAACTAATTGAAGGATTTTGATGATTGATACGAACAATATCATATATTTTTGAAAAAAGATTGTAGTGCGTTATGCTTTTAAAGTTGATAATAAAGTAATTTTGTTATATTATTATGTATATTGTGGTTGTGCTAATTGCGAACAAATTTATACGTTGAATCAGTGCTCAGGAAAATGGGTGGATGAATTAGTGACCCAGTAAAGGGGTCAATGCACGGGAAATGGGCGGATGAATTGGTGACCCGGTAAAGGGGTCAATGCCTGGGAAATTGGGCGGATGAATTAGTGGTCCGGTAAAGGGGGTCGGTGCCCGGTAGATTGGGAAAATGAATTAGTGGCCCGATAAATGGGTCGGTGCTCAATAATTGGGTGAATAAACAAGAGCCCCGGTGATGGGGTCGTTGCCCGGGAATTGGGTGAATAAATAAGAGATCTGGTGATAGGGTCTGTGCCCGGTAATTGTGCGGATGGATTAATAACCTGGTAATGGGGTTAATGTTAGACGTTGGATGATTGGATTTTTGGACTGTCAGAAGTAATGGACTGGATCTGAGGTCAGTGCCGAGTTTGGGTAAATGTGATAGTTGTCTGGTAAATGGGCATAATGGGAGGAACTAGTTGTCCGGATGTTTGGGACTAGTGTCCTGGTTAAAGGGTTGCTAATACAAGCAATTATTGAGTGGACAATTGGTATACGCGGTATAATGTTAACATTAAATCTTAAAAAAAAAATTGGCAAAAATATTTTATCGGAAAAAAAAAAACGTGTATTGTGATTGAATACGTGAAAATGATTGAGATGTCATGATAATTCTTATTTTTGGATTATTGCAGCATTATACCCCGTTCTAGGTGATGAGCATTACTACCTAGTGAGGGTTGAATGCTTGGTAAGGGGGAATGAGAGTGGTTGTCTGATTAAGAAATTATTATCTGGCTTGGATTGAAAAGAAAAAAAATGTTCCTAAACGGTTGGTACGGGCCAAATAGAATTGTTAGGGTGATCCTAGACGAGGAGTTATTACTTGGTATTCATCATTTAGTGCTAGTACATGACACTATTTACTGGAGTGATACTATTGATTAGTGTCCAGGAATTATTGAAGACGTTAATGGAAGGGCACTAGGGTCAAGGCTTTAAACACAAATTCTAATTGAAGGTCTAGATTAAAAGGTTGGTGCCTTAGCCTATAATGTTGTTGTAAGGCATTAGTGACTCGGACGGGGAGATAGGAACTATAATTGATGGAACCGAAGGGGAACCTAGTTCCTTGCATAGGAACTAGTGTTTATTCAGTGTTAGAAATGAAATTGTTAGAAAGAAAGATGTGATGTGATAGTATGGGGTATCAGTAATGGAGAGTACTCTCGTTAAATATGACAGATAGTAAAACAGTTTTATAATGTTGGTTAGCAGGATGACGTGATCGAATGGATGAATGCGTAGATCTCAAGATGGATATTTGAGATAATACCGAACAGAGTAATTGAGATGGTCATTGGCATAACGATGACTGTACTAAAGTGATTAGTCGATTTCACTACTAGGAAATGTGAAATAAAGGGGTGATTCTGCGTAAGGATAAGAGATAATTGTTTCAGAAATAATGAGTGGTATACCCAACTAGCATGAGCAAGAGTGAGTAAAGTTGTGAAGATACGGAGGTGCAATATACTTCAATGAAACTAAGATCTTGTGGACAAAACATGTTGAGGTCTTGCGGATAAAGAACATGTTGTGACTTATGACCTAACAATATCATAAAAGTGTAGGGAATCAGCGGTTCTACTTTTATGTAATTATAATTTTTCAGATTTACATAAATATTAGTTCTCTGCAGGACTCCTACCATGAATGACAAGAAGAAGTTTTCCATTACAAGACAGTTGTTTTAGAAGTAGTTAGAATACTATTAAATTTCTGGGTGTTGTAACTAAACGGAAAAAGTATTTATGTTTTTCTCATTTCTTAGTCATTATATTTCTATTACATCAATGCTAATTTATTTCCTTAAACAATTTATTATTTATTATGGTACATTGTGTGTGGAACTAAAACGTTATAGATATTAAAAAAAACAAGTGCTCATTCATGAAAATTGCTTTTATCATGAGGAAATTTTGAGGTGTTACAATTAAGGTTATTGAATGAATATTCAATCTTATATATATAGAGGGAATGGAAGTGATGGAGAACATGTTGTTGGCATATTGTTTTGGGAAAGGTGATAAATATATATGTGCTTTGCCCGAAATGAGGTTAAAACGCAATGATATATTATTATGTTGAAGCTTGGTACAAATTAAATTTATATTTTAAATTTGTTCTTATATCAAGGGGCATTTTTCTTGTTTTTTTGCGGGACCTTTATATTTTGCTAGGCCACATTTACCATTACCTTATTTTAGCTAATTAGTATATTTTGGTTAGATAATGTTTCATTTTGTGAAACTTTATTTTATTGTATTTTGAATTAAATCTTTATATTCCCTTTTGGACTGTAATAATTATATGGTATTTTGTGTAATTAATATTGAAATATTAAATTCTTCTCTTCTAGTATTGTTAAATATATTTCACTTGGATTAATGGTGGTGAAAATAAATTGTTTGAAAGGAAAGGGAAACAAAAAAAGATTGTCTTCTTTGGCCAGGCGTGTTGTTCCTCCCGAGATAGAGTGGACGAAGGTCAAAATGCAAGCTCGCGGTGTGCATTTCGGTGACAATCCCTCCTATCAAGATCCTAACAGATCTAGGGCAATGCAAGCCTTAGCCCGATTGCAGATGTACAGGCCAGGCGCTCTTGATTTTTTTTTTTTTTCAAGATATCCTTTTTTTATATATTTTTTTTTACAAAAAAAAATTATTTGAATTAATTTATTAAAATAATATTTAAGTAATTGTCCAATTATGCCATTGTTTTTAAGAAGTTTGGGGCTTTTTTTTATTACGATGCTAATGATTATTTTATAAATAATTATGTATTAGCCTCGTACATATAATTTTTAAAATAATTTTATATTAGTAATATTGAATAAAAATAAAATACTCTTAATTATATATATAATTTTATCAAATTTATTGATCTCATATTTTTTCATAGAGGTGTATAAAAATAATCAATTAATGTTTTTAATTGAAACTTGCTTTCACAATCATAATAGATTTTTAAAAAGGCTTCTCATAAAACAATGCTTTTGTTAAATAAAAAGAAATGCATGAATAAGAAAATTAGGTTTTTAACTAAAGATATATGTTTTTTTTTTTCATTTTTAGATGAGGACGTTGTTATAGTTCCCTTGAAATTTTTTTTTCTTTCTTATTATTATTGTTTTTATTCGATGAACTATGCTGCTAATAATAAATTGTTTTGTTTTCAAAACAAAAAATCACATGAATAAAAAAATTTTTGGTGAAAAGAACTAATTAAATCAATGTTGAAGAATGAATTTGATAAAAAAATCAAAAATCAAAAAGTATCAAAAAACAATAACCGGTGTTAACCCGAGCTAACTTTCCATACCTATGAACTTGGCCACAATATCGAGATAATCTCATAAAATAAAAATTAAAAAAAAACCAAACATCTTAATTCTCAAGAAATCTAATGTTGAAGAATGAAATTAAAAAAGAACATAAGAATATAACCTGAGTCAATTCGGATTAACCCGCCAAACTCATGAACCAGGTCATGATACTGAGATAACCTTATTCTCAACCAACCCAGTATTGAAGGATGAAACTGAAAATAAAACTTAATCCAAGGAAGGCCATCTTCGGATGCAATAGCCGCTGTATGCGCCTCCCAGGTGTACGGAGTCACTTTCTCTTGTTTTGTCCAATTTAGTCCCTGAACACTTATTTTAATTTTAAATTTGATCCTTAAAAATTTAATTAATTTAAATTAATTAATGAAATTAAATTTTATTTTGTCAATTCAAGTCTCAGTTGAGCGCCATATTATTTTTATGATACAACGAGAACCCCACTTGAAACCAATCGAATCGAAACCATCAAGCCCGATCCTAAATCAACTTAATTTGAAAAGGATTAAGTGTAAAGAAAATTAAAAAAAAAAACTTGAGTGATAAAAGAATAAAAATAAACATGTTACGCTATTACAATACTCTACAGTGTTTT
>Ga0307514_10005969_pt1 | contig 10729 bp, 20 predicted proteins | sample 16_EM_MG_FD_203088 | JGI IMG/M metagenome (GOLD analysis project Ga0307514, IMG submission 203088) | Populus trichocarpa ectomycorrhiza microbial communities from riparian zone in the Pacific Northwest, United States - 16_EM | ecosystem: Host-associated > Plants > Roots > Unclassified | place... | reverse complement strand
GATTGTACAACACTATTATTTCCCATGGGTCATGGGTTGTACAACGCTATTATTTCCCATGACCCATGGGTTGTACAACACTATTATTTCCCATGGGTCATGGATTGTACAACGCTGTTATTTCCCATGGGTCATGGATTGTACAACGCTATTATTTCCCATGACCCATGGGTTGTACAACACAATCCTCTCCCATGGGTCATGGGTTGTACAACACTATTATTTCCCATGGGTCATGGATTGTACAACACTACCCTCTCCCATGGGTCATGGGTTGTACAACGCTATTATTTCCCATGACCCATGGGTTGTACAACACTCCCACCCCCATGGGTCATGGGTTGTACAACACTATTATTTCCCATGGGTCATGGATTGTACACCGCTATTATTTCCCATGGGTCATGGATTGTACAACGCTATTATTTCCCATGACCCATGGGTTGTACAACACAATCCTCTCCCATGGGTCATGGGTTGTACAACACTTCCATCTCCCATGACCCATGGGTTGTACAACACTATTATTTCCCATGGGTCATGGGTTGTACAACACTATTATTTCCCATGACCCATGGATTGTACAACACAATCCTCTCCCATGGGTCATGGGTTGTACAACACTATTATTTCCCATGACCCATGGGTTGTACAACACTACCTTCTCCCATGAGTCATAGATTGTACAATACTTCTAATATGTACATAATCTATTAGTTACATAATACCTCAAATAGCTTTCACTTATGGATCATAGATTAGATAGTTAGAGCTTATACCTGGGTTCCTTATGTTGAGTCAACAGGAGTCATCAGGTTAATATAAGTAAACAATCAATGACTTATTTCATTTAGAGATTGTCTCAAATAGTGCACATTTTACTTCATACAATGTGATTCCAACAACAATGGTAGCTAAGTACAATTACTTTTTACTTCCCTTACCCTGTTTGGAGCTTCCAGCTGTCTTTTTCCCCTTTTGTTTCTCAGTATCTACATCTACCTGCTGTTTCTTAGCAGTTGGCCTTTTGGCTCTTTCACTCCTCCTGTAGTCATATTTGTTAGTATCCTCAAATATGTGATGCACCTGCCCTACCTGGGTTGGGTAGCCAATGGGCCCTCAGGCTCAGAATCCTCAGGGCTAGATAACCTTTTCCTCTTGCTTGCACTAAGATCACCATCAATAATATTTAGAGAAGGTGCTGGGTGCTGGACTTACATCTTCTTAGGACTTCTGGAAACTGTTTTCTTTGCTTTCTGCTGTTTTTTTGATGCTTTCTTGGGTAGGGAACTGACAAGTTCCTCACTATTTTTTGTTACTTTTTGTACACCCAATTTAATGAAGACACTTACTTCAAATGATCAAGGAGAGTTTGCAATGTAGTTGCAACAGAATCAATATCATCTGCCTTCATGCAACTTTTGAGAAGGTAACCAGGGAGAGAGGCTTCATCATGGTCCACAAAACAGGAATACTCCAGGTCCCTGAGGATAAGTCCTAGTCCCAGTAATAATTCTTGATACTGGTTCTTGTTGAGGTGGATCTGATTAGTTAGGCTAGAAGCTTTTGAATCCAACCAGCGAAGGAAAGCATCAATTGTGTCTCTATCCTCATGAGCCTCCTCAGGGAGGTGGACACCATCCCATGACCAATGGATATATGGCCATTTGGAGTTCTGATATCCACTTGGAATATCTGTGTCCTAAAATTGGATAAGATATAATGGGGATAGTATATTTACCCCATATAACTTACCTCCAAGGTATCCACCTTCCTAACCAATTCATGGAAGATCTGGTTGGTTTGACCCCCATTGGGTACTAACCTCTGGAGACAGGAGGTCCGCTCATCAGGGGTGTCACATTGGAGGGGCAAGGGGATATCATCATCAATGCTGAAATGGTCAGGGGAAGGACTCTGTGGTTTCTCCCCTGTATTGTCATCGCCTTGATTGTTGTCCTGGCCCCTATTATCATCACCCTCAGCACTGAGGAAAGAGAATGGATCTCCTGTCTTGTCTCTAGACACCCAATCCTTCCAATAGGCAGTGATACCCTCTAGTGACATCCTAGTAGGGTTTGTGAACTTGGTCTCCAACTGGAACTTTGAGTCAATCAGGTCTTCTGAGTCTGTTGCAATTTTTCCCCAGGGAATCTTGCCCTTTCGGCCTGATCGATCTACCCCTGGGGTTAGATAGGGAAACTGATGGTAAAAAATTACTCACCCCAAGCCTGTCTGCTCACCTCCCTCAAGGCAAGTGCAAGGTTGACCTTGTTAGCCTTTAAGGCACTGACTTCCTTCCATGGCTTAAGAAGGAATACACCATCATCATCAATGTCCAGGTATTTCTTCCATGGATCATCCTCCAGTTTTTCAGGCTCTTCATCTTCATCTTCATCTCCCTCAGAACCTGGAACCAATGTAATCAGGTAAATAAATAAAAGGATGAACATCAGCTAGCATACCCTTTTGTGAAATCCACTTGCTCCACTTGCCAAGGAACTGGTCAATGTCCCCAGAGTATGCCTGAGCAAAGGTATCTTTATGGTCATCCTTAGAGCAGAAGCTATGTAAAAGCCAGATTCAGGAAGTAAAGTGGGTTATAGAGAAAAGGGGCAACATACTCAAATGTGCACAGTTTTCCCTCACTGTCCCTATAGGCTGCAAACCCAATGATTTCCACCCCCATTTGCTGTTGCATCTTCTTCAAAAAACTCTCAATGGTGTGACCAGATTTCTTCATTGCAACTCTGGAGTGAAAGTAAATATAGGAATAATCCAGTCATCAATAAAAACACTCACTTCCTCTTCAATTCTTCTGGGGGTTCTGTCTCATTCCAGGTCTTAGCCATCTCCCCATACTTCTCCTGGGCAACACTTTCACCACCAATGGATTTGATCACCTCATTGACTGCCCACTAGAACCTTTGGATCCACTCCTTATCAGTGGACTTTAGGCCAGTCTTCTCCATTTCCTCTGCAATTTCATCCTTGAACACATGTTGGATCACCAGCCTATAGTTCCAGGCTGTACCAACACGGACAAGGGTTTCTTCATCCCCCAATGGAACATTCTTGTGGTTACCATACCAGTTGTGGATTTTCTGAGACCAATTAGATGAGATCTCAGCATTATACTAATGAGAGAACTGACTCACCTGTTCTAGACCCTTCGCAGTCATTTTCCTGAACTTTCCTTTCCCCTCCGCAGTTATCTCATCAGTAATCTCACTCACAACTGCTCGTCTAGCACCACCCTTAGATTGGCGGTAGTCGTCCTCATGCCTAAGCAGGATAGCCTTATAATCACCGATTACAATTTGCTTTGGTGAAGACATGTTGGCAGGAGCTGATGGAGGCGGGGCAAGGACTTGGAGATGATGGTAGAGCGAGAGATCAGTTACCTGATAACTGATCAGCACATATCCTCATTAAGAAAAAGAAAAAGAAAAATTCCATAAATTCGCATGTAAATCAATCTACAACAGTGAAGGCTGAATGTAGGTGTACTTGTACTATGGGGGGGGGGAGCTGGTGTAACTTGTGGATGTGGTGGTGTCATCACCACCCATGAGACAACAATCTTGGGTGCTTTCCTTTGCAGCTGGTGGATCATCTCTGCCTACTACCTGTTGAACTCGACAACGACAAAGACACTATCAATGGAACTGCATGGATATGTGAAACACCACAAGTGCCCAGTGTGAGGGTGGATCCAGAGGTTACTCTTTGAAACGAGCGAGTAGTGGTTGTGGGTGCAGGGATCGACGACGATTCGATGGCTGCCACACCCGGGGTACTATCTGAGCATGAAAGAGCACGCGCTACGCTTGTATTTGTTGGTAAAACTGCAGGTGAGGGTGATTCTGAGGTGCCTCTGTATACGGACGATGGCGACGGCGATGGCGGACCGCCAACCCCGCCGGAAGTCGTAGTCGAAAGAAAGTTCCAAAGAAGCATCCGAGGAAGGGGTTGACGACGAGCGCGAACGTTGCAGCGAGTGGTTGTTGAGTGGAAAGTTGGGTGGGACGGGGTGTGTGGAATTGTAGGGTTCGGGGTAGTCGGGACCGGCATTGATGCTGGAGAGACGTTCTGAGAGGCCGGGCGGGGGTGACCATATCGAGATCCAGGTACCTGAAGAAAGCGAGTGTTTGTTGATGTTGGGAAAGGAGTGGGGTGGTCGTTGCTGAGACTGAGTTGAGGTTGCCAGCGAGCGAAGTGTCGTTCGCAAGGTTCAAGGATGGGGTAGTGACGCGATGGTCCGGATAGTGACGTGTTTCGACACAAGGGGAAAGGTCCGACATCACGGAAGAGGCAGAGGAGCTTCGTGAAATGGGAAGGGGTAAACTTGTCGTCGCCGGAGGTTGGATAATCTAGGGCCATCATTGGATGGAATGTTATTGAGCACGCATAATGCAGAGGGAGGATGGGATGGGAAACTCACCTGGATTGGCACAGAGTCTCCTCGTGCACTGCCACCAATGGCGACAAACGAGTGGACAGATCGTGTAAAGACAAACGGCGAGGAAAGCGAGCCGGCGCGAGACAGGATATGAGGGTTGATGCGACAGAGTCGAGCGTGGTGGTTCAGCATTGAGCGACTCGAGCCAGCAAGAGGGAATGAGCCAAAAGATTGGGGACCGAAACGGGCATACAGCGGCGAGAGGCGACACCGGGATTCAGAGGCAAGGGGGAGAAGCTCAGGTAGGGAAGTCAACCAGAGATCTTGAAGACGATGGAGTGAGGGCAATGCTGACCGTTGTTCAGCGGAGGTGGGTTCCGACTGGTCCGGAAGTCCCGGTTCCAGCACGTGACTCGTTCTCAGAGTCCCGGTTCCGGAACATGAGTCATGACTCATTCTCGGAGTTCCGGCTCTAGATTCTAGAACGTTCACGAAGTGGGAGTCACGTGTGAAAAACCCCTGGTTGCCGTTCGGATCTTCCGGTAACACTTCGAGAACGTTCGAACGCTTCCAGCCTCTCGCCCGTTTGTCTGCCCATTCATCCACTCCCATCACTACTCACCATCCCTCCCCATCTAGTTACATTGGCCGCCCCAACGTCTACACCCAGTCGCCAAGATCTACCGCTGTTGTTGCCTACCACCTGGACCATTCAAGACCTCATTTGGCCCACTTTTTTTCGGGTCGTTCTCGGCTAGGGTGAGTGCGCATCCATCTCCCAGAGATGGACACTGCCGTCGTCGCTCGCCATCCCTCTCCATCCAGTTACATCGGCCAACTGTCCATCCAGGCTGTCAACGGGCTCACCTCCTTCGCTTCTATGCCCTGGCCGCCAACGTCAACTGCTCTCACCGCTCGCCACGAAGAACGCTTAACTTCCCACCTCTCGTTCAGTCCCTCGTATCATACTTCAGTCGTACCCGGTTCAGGATGTATAGCGCCCATCCACCTCTGGGAGGTGGATGTCGCTGCTGCCCGCCATCCCTCCCCATCCAGTTACACCAGTCAACCATCCATCCCGGCTGCTAACGGACCCGTCCCTTCCTCGACGTTTACACCCCACCCACTGCCGTCTGCCATTTCTGGGCTGGGACGCGCGGCGCGTGTCTGTCTCCGGGAGCTGGCCACCGCCATTGTTGTTCGACATCCTCCTCCGTCCAATTGCATTGGTCAACCACCCAGTCAAGCTGTCAGCGGACCCATCTCCTCCATTTCTGTGCTCCAGCCGCCGACGTCTACTGTGCATTCACGAAGCCTAGTACGTCCTCCTATTTCTTTATCCGGATAAAACTCACCCACACCGTCACCACGAACAGGCTGTGAGGACATGGATTCACTATGCGAGTAGCCCTACTCGTTACCCCAAACCCCCCCTACCAACAAACTCCTCACTGTTCTCCAAGACGGCTTATCACCAGGCCCTTCAACTTGTGGGTGTCTTACACGCATGGATTCCCCTATCTCCATACACTCGTCAACCAAACATCTCTTCCACTCGGCTTCCTATTCACCCCGCGCCACTCCCTTCCCTGACCAACTCGGTATCTTCCGTTACCCCACCAAGTTATGACAACGATGGCACCAAGCGCGCTCAAGGAATTCGAGTCTATGGTTTGGAAGGACTTGAAAGGCCCGGTCCCTACCCCGCTCACTATACCCTCCCAGCTCCTTCTTCGAGCCCCTTCGCGCATCCGAAACCAAGCACCAGTAACATTCCAACTGCCATCCCATCCTTCGGTCCTGGCGCACCCCCATCTCCCCCATCCACCACTTCCTCAATTTCTCTGGGGAAATCATCGCGGAGGTGGTCGGTAGACTCGTACTCCACGCCGACCGATGTGCCCCAACTTCCCACTCCTCCCTCGTCGCACTCGAACGTCCCCTTCCCGGCAAATTCGATGTCTCTCGTTACACTGCCAGAAGACAATCTCTCCCATGAGTCCAATGTGTCTTGTTACCGCGCAGATGCGTTTACAGGTGACATCCTCTCGCCGCTGTGCCAATGCGTTCGCGCGTGACATGTGTCACCATATTACCTGTTGGTACATACATGCGTGGTCACCACTACATTAGTTTATACTTGGACATGAGTCAATTCCTACTAGACTAGTTCTATTATGTTCCCCTCCATGTATCCCAGTATTACTATGAAACTCTTTGAACAGTGAGGTGATGGGCCCGAAAATTGAGATTTCTGATAATTTGTGGTAAGGCTGTGTCCGATGTAAGTTTTTCGCGCGTGCCACCTCTTTTCTGTCCTCCCACGTCGCCTCTTTGTTGCAATCCCTGGTACCTTCGACCTCACCTGCTATCCTCCATGTCCAGAAAGCGGCCACAAGAGCACTCTACTTCACCAAAGTTCCATCGTGTGGCATGGACAGAAAAACGGACAAGGCGGGGTACTGTCCTTGCTGCTGAAACTGTCCCTACACCTGGGTCTTTTGCAACACCTGTAAAACAGAAAGGGCTCACTACATTGCAGAGAGTTAAATACTCTCAGACACCCACTTCTGGTGAAGGAATCAAGGCAGCAATGTCCCTTCCTCCCATTCCAGCACCAGAAATCCTTGGACACAAGAGAGATAGGAGGGGAAAGGTATGAAACATCCCCCCTTATTGGCCATTAACTAACAAATAAGGTGAATAGACTCAGAACAACCTCCTGTCTGATTGGATCCCTCTGAGGGATACCTATGCCTATGAATACCTGAGCCAGGAACACCCACCTGATAACAACCTTTGTAAAAGGTGTACAACTGAAGTTGGCAAGTTCAGGTGTTCAGAATGCTTTGGCCAAGGCCTCTTTTGCCACTCCTGTTGTCTTGAGGTTCATTCTTCCCAGCCCTTCCACACCATTGAAGAATGGACTGGGGAGTTCTTCAAGAAGACTTCCTTACATGCAGAAGGCTTTATACTTCACCTTGGCCATGGAGGATCATGCTGTCCAGCAAATGTCACCCCAAGCACAGGATTGGAGACAGTTGAAGGTGAAGAATGGAATGAGGATAATGAAGTGTTGTTGGAGGGATGGGAACCAAAGGATACAAGGACATTGGTGATCATTGATGTTTCAGGAGTCTATCAACTGATTATCAGTTGGTGCTGCTGTCCAGGTGCTCCTGACCATGGAATCCAACTCTTCCAACATCGCCTCTTCCCTGCTTCAACTTCTCGTCCATCAACTGCCTTTACCTTTGCTGTTCTTGAATACTTCCACATTGATGCTGTTGAGTGCAAGACATCAGCATACAATTTCTCCAACAAGCTTCGCCGGTTAACAAACTTTACTAGTCCACAGTCTGTTCCTGTAAGTAACATTCACACTATTCATAGTATCCACCTGATGGGTTTAAGGATCGATATCGTGAACTGATGAGAGTCTCAAGGATGTGGAGGGACTTGATGGCTTACATAAGTTCTGGATTGGGCCATGAAACAAAAGCAGAACCCCAGCCTGGAGACCTTGCAATTTTCTGCCCTGCATGTCCTCAGCCTGGTATCAATCTTCCTAAAGGATGGGAAAAAGACCCAAAGAGGTACTGAGCTTAACATATTCTGGTGTTCCAGTTCTCATAGATTTTAGGTGGTTGTATACCAGGAGTATTGTCATTGATGGAAACTTTTCTGCTGAACACTTAAAAATGAAGCAGCCAGAAGAAGATGTTGCCCTTTCACCTGGAGGAAGATATATGGTGGAACCAAAGAGATATGAGTTACATCTAAGCACTGGAATAGAAAGCAAGCAGGTTAGTGCATTTGAGAGGTATATTGTTACAATTTTAACATGGTTTACTCATACAGAAATCACTGTGCTCTGACCACAAGGCAGTTAATTATGTCAATACTTCTCAAGCACACCTTGCATCTACAGGAATTGGTGCAACTGCATGTGCACGTCATGGGTGTTTTTTCCCTAACAGTGTTGTAGATTTTCAGAAGGGAGAGAGGTAAGTGGTATAAGGATAATCATATATAATAACCTGACCTGAGACTTATTAATGTCTAGACAACTGAACATTGATTATGCCATCTGCCAGAGTCTCAACACCATCTCACCTAAAATGAGAGTAATCACTATCTATGATGTTGCCTGCCAGTGGAACATCCATTTCCAGAAAAGGGTAAGGGAGAGCCCCTACTTAGACATCCCTCCAGGGATCTCCCTAGTGCCTGCAGTGGGGAAATGGCATCTTGGAGCACATATTCCTGAGTGTTTTCCAAAGTACTCTCTAAACTTTATAGATGGAATTGGACAGATAGATGGAGAAATATTGGAAACTCTCTGGTGGCCAATTGATAAGGTTGCAGGAATAACACGGGCAATGAGTAAAGCTCATCGGCAGGAAGTTTTGGATGATAACATCTATGATTCTAACTGGAAGAAATGGGTAGGAATTGGTGGGTTCTTTCATTCTATTCTATTTATTGCAGTTTATTAAAGGTTATTTACAGTGGCTTCACTTTGCAAAAAATACCAGAAAGCAAATGCTACTGTTGAAAGCATGAATTCAGCAGTAGATGACCTCACAAAATCTATTGGTAACAGTCACTGGATCTCAGAGTGGAAGAAGTTGGAGGAGATTGCAAGGACAAAGAGGGGAGAGGCTCTGATGATATACAATGTTTCATATATACCTGGTATGCTCTCATCTCTATAATCATTTCCTTCTTACTGATATAATCAATAGCTCCAACACAAGTGAAGAAACAACAGGATCTTATAAAGAGTGGTAGAAAGGATAAGCATATCCAATGGTTAATGGAGGGCTTAAGCATAGAAGCTGAACAGCAAGTATTTCATCCCTATTTTTATTTATGATATTAATGTGGCCATCATAGAATTAAAACACAGTTTCTGGTAAAGGGATCAGGCAAAGGAAGAACTGCATCAGAGTTCTTTGCTATTACCCAACATCGGCAGCACCTCCAAAAAAAAGTTGATCAGTTTCAGAGCCAAGGACTTGTACTCATGAAAACAAGTCCTCCAAAGATATCAGCAAAGAAGGCTAATGTAACTAAACATGCTGATGATCTTAATCAACTTGATCTGGATGAAGGGGATAGTGAGGGAGCCTGGTTAGCAGCTGATGATGAATTGAAGAGGGGGAACCAGAGTCTAACCCTGAAGACGTGATACTCTACCTTCCCTCAAATTTTAAACTTCACCAAAGAAAAGACTTGGGATGGCAAGAGCTTGGGAATATGGAGTTGCAGCTTAGAGAGGGTCAAGCCAATGATTCACTGGAGAAATTGAGGGAGTGTCTTGCAGAGAAGTCATTGCGATTCAGAAAACAGCTCAGATCTGCAAAAGGCCAAAAAAAGACAACAAGAGCATGGGACTCAATTCATAGGATGGAGGACCAAATAAAACAGGTGGTGGTCACATATAGGACAGCAAGAGATGCAATTCAAGAGCTGGGAGAAGCCACAGATTTGGAGAGATTTCAGGAAATCAAGAAGTCAGACCTAAAGATGAGTGGTGATATTGTAGAGGAAAATAGGGTTGGCCAAAGGAGTAGTATTCTCCCTTGGTTCTGGAGGTTGGATAGGAAGGTCAAGGAAAATTGTGGGGAATATGAGAAAGAATGTAAGTGTGGCAACAGTGGAACCTTCAAACTAGCACTTATAGAAAATAGTTTATAGGGTCAACTGGCTAAGAGCAAGAGCAAGGGCAAAACGATGGAATGAAGAGAAGGAGATTGTTATGAAAGAAATGGAATGGGTGATTAAGACCTTCAGATATATGGGAAAGGTCTGGGAGACAAGGACTAAGAGTATGGGAAATGAGAAGCGAGGGCATAGGGCTTATGCTGCCAAAGAAACAGACAGGTGGCATAGGTGGGCAGAAACAGCTAAAACTGAGTTTTCTAAGGTTTTGGAGTAGAGAGCTTTTTCACCATGGAAGATTTATAGAGTGTAATCATGGCTATATGGAAATATATTACATGAACAGGCACCTGAAATATCTCATTAGTTACCAGAGATGGAATCATTGTACAACCCACGACCCATGGGAGAGGGTAGTGTTGTACAACCCATGGGTCATGGGAAATAATAGTGTTGTACAACCCATGACCCATGGGAAATAATAGTGTTGTACAATCCATGACCCATGGGAGATGATTGTGTTGTACAATCCATGACCCATGGGAAATGATAGTGTTGTACAACCCATGGGTCATGGGAAATAATAGCGTTGTACAACCCATGACCCATGGGAAATAATAGTGTTGTACAACCCATGACCCATGGGAGAGGGTAGTGTTG
>Ga0307514_10005968_pt1 | contig 10730 bp, 12 predicted proteins | sample 16_EM_MG_FD_203088 | JGI IMG/M metagenome (GOLD analysis project Ga0307514, IMG submission 203088) | Populus trichocarpa ectomycorrhiza microbial communities from riparian zone in the Pacific Northwest, United States - 16_EM | ecosystem: Host-associated > Plants > Roots > Unclassified | place... | reverse complement strand
CCCCTCCCAGAGTTCAAAGTGATCCACCACCTACCCCCACACTGAACATCAATGTAGGTTCCCATTCCATCACTGTCAAGATGGGCCCAAGATCTTGCACCACGCATGGAAGCCAAACCCCATCTCATCTCTCCCACAGGAAAATGTACCTCCACAGGACAAAACTTCATCCTCTCAGTAAGTCTCCAAGCCTCAATCTCAGAGCTCACAGCAGATGGCAATAGCCCACTGAGAGGGAGAGGAAATGACAGAGCGTTAAGAATTGGACGGGATTTCAAACGACTGGCCTCCAAAAGTTGGCGAAGGGTACCCGTGCAAACTTGTCTTGAGAAGTCACCCGCATGACAATCAATTGACTGATCTACTGGCTATTGAGTGGTCCATTCACTTTGAATTACAATCACACTAGCTCACCTTGTATGTCAATTTTGGCATCCAAATTTGTGAGGGTTTGTAAACCCTTTGAATCGAATGAAATGGATGGGGTGGGAATTCCTGTTAAAAGGATGTGTTTTTCTCTCAAAACACTTTGAACCTTCTCCACTGACATCTCCAGGTATTCAGGGTAGGAAAAGGTGGCAATAAAAGATTGGTGGGGTGCAGAAACTTGCCTCGGCTGGCCATTAACATAAGAATTCTTAACAAATTCATGAAAATTTTGGAAGCCCATCAGATCTTCATGAAACTTGATGGGAAATAAACAAAGAGAACAATGAAATTGGGTTGAAGAGACTTACATGGAATTCAGGTGTCCATGGAACAACATTTCCAAAAGGATCAAACAGATCCACTTCCTGCCCACGTTCTCGAATTGGCTTGTCGGTGGGCTCGAAAGTTATCTCTCGTTCAGACTAAAAATAAATCAAAACCAAATGAGACAATCAAGATGTAGGCCAACCATCATAAGATCAATTTCAATTGGATTAAAATATGAGCCAGATTCTTTTGCATTGACTGTTTCAAAACCGCTTGGCGGGTTGGTCTTTTGGTTTTGATCTATTCAAATCAGAGCAGGCAATGAGTCATGAAAATAACAATCAATTGAGACCTCAAACCTCTTTTCCCTCTGCTGCGTTTGCTCTTCTTCTTAGGTGGAGAACGACCATAGGAGGGCCCTATGATAGAACGGTGATCAATACTTTTGAAGATCAAACAAAAGGAAATTAACCACCAGATGGAGCTCGTTTCTTCCCCTTGTTCAGAGGATTTTGTGTCTCCTGATACCCACTGCTTGATAAACCTGAAAGAAAGATCACTTTACAGTAGTCATGGAAGAAAAGATCCTGTTACCTATGGGTCTGACAGTGGTATCTTCCTCTTCATCTCCAGTGTCTGCAGAAATTTTCTTTCAATTAGGCAATATTTAAATGTTGAAAATTTATACCTTGGTCCAAATCCATCAATGATCCCTGAGGGGATGAAGGTGTGGGCTCTGGAGAAACCACTGAAGACAATATAGGGGATGTGGGTGCTGGGGGAACAGAAGACTCTTGATCCAATTTGGGGGATTGCTGAGGAGTTGTGGTTATTGCAGGGACCTCAGAAGGAACCTCAGAAATTTCTCCATCCAAAGTTCTTGCCCCCTCCCCTTCATGAGTGGCAGGCGTTAGCCCAGATTCTTTTGATACCAAGACTTGAGTTGTTATTTTGGTCAATATGGGTGGGCGCTTTACCTAAGTGTGTTCCTTCAGATGGCTCTCCTATTTGAGGATCCTGAGCGGAGGATTGTGGTGATGGGGTTGGTCGCAAATTGGCCAGAAGCCACCCCTCATTCACCTCACCCTCATTTGCACGACTTAACAAGCTGAACTCTTGGGAAGGAGCAGCATTATCTACAGAGGTGTTGATTTTTAAATTAGTTATTTGATGTAAATGCTTACCTGAGACAAAGAAATTCAAATCCTCTGCAGGAAGTTTTTCAAAAGCCTCCCAATTCAGATTCCTAAGGAACTCTGTGAGGGCAGAGAGGGAATCTGTTTTCCCTGTTGCCACAGAAAGTAGAGCCTTCCACAACCCTAACTCAACTGCCAAAAGGGCATCAGGTTTGCAGTTCCCAAGGGCCTTGGACGCCTGTTTAATATATTCAACCTAATTGATATATTTGTTTTACCAATGAGACTCACCCTCAAAAGTTTCTGCTGTTCCAGGCAGCGGGACATCAACATAGTGTCAGTGAGGAGGATAACAGGGGACACCAGCAATGCTGCCTGAAGAGGGTATTTTCTCTTATGAGATTGATATTTTGTCATCAATTCTGTGACAAATGAAAGCAGCTCCTTGTCCACTTCACTAATTATTATTGCATCAGTTGGATGATACTACAAACAGAAAAAAAAAGTCTGAAGCCTACCCCTTTGAAATCTCCTGCACATTCTGGGGAAAGTCAGGCAGAGACTGAAAAATGATGAGTTCATAGAGTTTTAGACTAAAGCCCTCTACACACCAATCTATTATCCATTTTAAACCCATGAAGAATGAAATAGAGGTTTATTGCTGCAATTTGGAAGTTGGAAAGAATCTTTGTCCCCTGCTTCTGTCTGAAAATATGGTGGAGATCCATAAAGAGTCTTGATCCCAGATCATAGTTGGAAGATATTGCAGTAGAGTTCAGGTGCTGGCCCAACGACGTGAGAGATATTCTAGCCGCTTTCAAAGTTGATACCCAGTGGGTCAATGGCCATTCCTATGGAAGCTTAGGATTTCTAAAGAAACAATTAATACACAAAACTCACCCTTTCCATTCCAAAAATTCCAATTTGTGGCATTCTGGAATACCTTGGATTTATACCTGACAATTTTCCATCTGAATCTATAAAACCCAAGATGTCCACCAGCCGGTAAAAACAGACTAGCTGCATTATCTTCTTTTTTGTATATAGCTGCACCCTCGGCATCAACGAAGGAAATCTGGTGAGGGCGTCATCATCTAGGATTGCCAACCCCCGCCTAAGCCCCCTTGCGTTCTCATCACTCTCAGCCTCTAGTTCAAGTTCAAAAATTTTCAAACATTCAAACACATCCTAACAAACAGGATAAAACATTAAGATTTGTAGAGGGTTAAATCAGCCTTACTTTGTATGAATCATTTGCAGTTATACTCTCTGGTTTTTGCAACAAAAAATCCGTCATCCACGGGAAAGTTGACAGCAAAACAGACCGTTTTACAAGGGCTCTTTGCACAATATGTTACATTCTGAATTTAGCAGATTAAAGTAAAAACAATACTTGGATACAGTTGCAGTCTGTGACATTGTTGCTGAAATTGAATCTGATGGTTGTGTGGGTACCTGCGACTATCCGACATTCGTGGCAATTTTGATCGATAAGAATCATGTGACGTGTCCCAATTAAACTATGGATTTTTAAACTCCGACTTATCGAAACCAATGAATATGACAGAATCAAATTATGGAAGCACCCAATTAACCAATCAACCTATTACATCATATTATACAGATTCGACCAGATTCGACGGCCAATCTTATTTCCTATTTGTCTTATTATATAGCTGATACATATGTATATGAGCATGTACCTAAATAGGAAGGCAGGAATTCTACGTAGTAAAACTGTCTGATTTTTTCTGTTTGCTGAAACTCCCCCAACAATTCACCCAAGACATATTTTGGTCACATTGGTGGCACTGGACCCGTTCAGCGACAATATATGACGTGCCTAAGAACATCTTTGTGGATAATTTAGTTCCTCTGCCACAAATTCCATGTAATAAGTAAATCTCGAGAGGCATCCTGAGGTGGTTTGGCGACTAAGTGTCCAGGTTGCACCGTGGCAATGACGTCGCTACCTCGTCGCTATGTGGAAAGCCCGGACCGTGTTCCACGCGCGAGGAACTCGGAAAACCCGGACCGACTCTCGCGCATGCGAGGAACTCGGAAAGCCCGGACCGAATCTCGCGCATGCGAGGAACTCGGTCCGCTGGGTCCGGAATTTAGCTGCCCGCCATACAAACTTAAAACTCCCTCACGCACGTGTGGGACTCGGTAGTGTTACAGTAAGTGAGGCGTAACCCCACTTAGCACCAACTGAGTCAAATCAAGTGGTAGGTGTAGGATATCCGTTGGAGTTTTACACTTGTGAAATCTATTTGCATCATTTGTATCACTTGGTTTTTTGCTGGAATTCTTCAAAATTGGCGTCCGTAAAGGGAGGGTTAAATCTAATATAGTGGTACTGAGCTTTGATTACATAGGGTAGTTGGCCCTATTCCACTGAACAAATTACATGAAATTGAACAAAGGGCCCAAAGTGCCAAAACTCAAAAATTCAAAAATGACTAGAGATATGAGAATAGCTATAATGATCCCCTAAGCTTTACATTGTACAAACTTCAAAACAAAGGTAAGACTAACCGTCCAAGTGTCACATTTGGCTTACGCTTTGATATGTTTCAAGGACCCATCCCACTCCCCTACCTTCTTCAGTACGAATATTTAGGGCTTCGTCTTCTAGTACGGGAACGCACGATGTGAAATCATCATGAAGCTCCCGTTTTGTCTTTGGGCATAATTGGTTTCTCCCAGTTTATCCCACACATGTGGTTAGCCTCATAATCTGGCAGTTCAATCAATGTGTCCACCACAGCAAACCCCCATCCACGATATTTGTACACACATTCTACGGTAGCCATTCTAACCTAACTGAAGACAGTACGCATGGTATTTTATAAATTTGGATCGGATTCATCCTTTAGACGCTGATGCCATGAGTACAGATTTAGGAATAACTGACACCCTTGTCCACTGCGCACTCATCAAGTTGCGCTTTATGAAACCCATTGTCATTTCGGGATGAATTTTTGAGAAATCACTTGAGGTTGTGCCATGGTAGTCTTTGGCAGCAACCCAATTCCATCGAGTGTCCGTATCCAGTTCAACCAGCAGCTTGTGTGACATGTACACAAAATTATAGGTGTTTCGATCCAACTAAAATTTGGGTAGTTGCAATGTATTAGTTTGATTTACAATTATTCACTCACTTCCGGTGGACGATTAAGTACTCGTCCTGTGGAGGGTGTAGCATCTGAATCCAAGTGAGGTGATGCAGAATACCCAAAAGCTACAAATGTGGACAGTCTGGGAGATCCAAGATCATTGATAAGATCTCCATGTTTAGCAGGTTCCTATTCCATGTAAGCTGTTGGGGATTTTAAACTTTGTCGTCACATACCATGAATTTTGATGCTAATTCAGGAATAAACCCTTGTAGAAAAGCATGGCTTCGAGCCTCCAGCACTTCAATTGCAGATTGAAGGTTGTATCTATAAGAAGAGCAACAACTTACCTGGCTCAATCTCACCAAACTCAATCCTGTCTGGAATTTCATCTTTTTCATACAAGGTGGGTCCCACCTTAAAAACTTTAGTAAATATCTATAGGTGGACCACTTCACTCACCCTACTTGTATAGGGCTTACCAAAAACAGCATGCGTACCAGGTCCTTTAGCCATTTTTCCTTCTGTCCTCAGACGCTGGCGATTGAGAGGTGAATTGTGCCTAGATATTTTCAATGGTAAACTCCAAAGTTAAACAAAAACAGAAATTACACAGTTAAGTACTGAAGTACGTCGAGCTCTATCTGGTGGAGCTCATCCAACTCTTCCAGATCAAAATTGGTGTCGTTGGGAAAGAGCTTTGAAGAATTATAAATTGTGGATCCAAACTGCAAAATCTGATAAAAAGTATAACCCCCGAAAAAAGTGTAAAACTAACAATTTTTTCGGATTTTGGTGTATTGTCCGATGGGCTGTCCTTTGTCCAGAAAATAATCGGATATGCCTGACCATCAGTTGGAGCACACACACGATGAACGGTCTCTTCAAGTACAACGTAATTGGGACCTCCAAGGTCTGGGTCGAAATCTGAAATTTGCTTGCTCTCCCTTCCACCAACAGTGAATGATTTCAATTCTACCATGGACTTCTTCTCAAGCTGAACTAATTCCTTCAATGGGGCACTCAAGATATAACTTCATCAATAAGTCCAATATTTTAAGGGAAGAGAAGTTACCGCTCCACCCCAATGAAAATTGCATTCTTGCGTGCACTCTTTCCAGCAGAGAAATACAAATTGAGGTATTTGCGAATCTTGCATGCTTTTTCTCTTGAGGCCTTCAGTCCATCAGATATCTTCAGTCCTTCCCCCGTGTTGATGAAACGTTCATAGACAGCCCATTGAAAATTCTGTGAAATTTTGGTATAAATAAAGGAATTTGGAGGAAGTTCTTACCTCAGCCTCTAATGCAGATTGGAGCTGTTTCAACTTTGTTAATAAAGCAAAATTTATGGGTTTTGCATTCGTCTGGATGTTGATAACCAGATCCAGATTGTGCTTGAGCAGCTCGGTGAAGGAATGTGCACTTGTAAGTCGATAACTACCTTCCATAATCGATTCCTCCATGGAGATTGGTGGCCACTCATCTGAAATGCGGCTAATCAAAAGCCTAATGGGTTCGTTCAGATGGGTAGTCTTTACTGACTTCGGATTTTCTGGATACCGAGCTGGAGGGCATTAGCTAGCAAATCCAAAACTTGTGATTTAGAAACATACCCGCCAATTGTGGCAATGTCTCAGCTGCAGACAGACGATAGGAGTTCGCAGTATCACGCGTCCAGTAGATCATTTTCTTTCAAATCGACAGGGTTTGAGGAGAGAATTGGAATTGATAATCTAATCATGATCAAACTTAAAATTTTGAACTCAGCAAACTTTTTACGTCATTGGGTATTTGCAAATCTGTGTGGTAAACAGATTTGAGAAGGGTCTCAAATTGGTCAGAAATGAGATGTTCATCTTAGTGTCTGCTTCTCATTACGTCGCTGCCAGCCTCTGGCGTAAGTTGATTTTGGATTTTACATCAATGCCAAAATCTGCCGAAATTGCAACCTCAAACGTAAACTGCAAAACTTCATAGTATTTGTGGGTTCAGGAGATCAGACTCATCTACATGGAAAGGTCCGTTTTTCGTCCTGATTTAATTAATAAATACTTGAAACCTTTGCATAAATAACTATAAAGATCTTTCAGTGGGCAATAGTACGAAAGCGAGCTCAGGTAGCGAAGTAGCGATCTCAGGTAGCGAACTGGTAGGTTGCGAGGAAATCGGTCTGCTGGGTCCGGAATTTAGCTGTCCGCCATGAAAACCTCAAACTCCCTCAAAATGAATTGAGATTGTCCTATCTTGTTAACTTTGTAGTGGTTGGAAATGGAGGTTTTGTGTATGTTATTGAATATAAGCGTAACCCACAAATACACTGTGTGGTTCTGTACATATGCGATGCTGCAAACCAGCTTACGGCATTCTAAGGTTAGATCCGGATATATGTTCATTTTGGAAATGCCATGCCGTAAGTCTGTACGCTGAGGATTACCCACTTACGGCATTCTAAAATTAGATCCGGATAAATTTGCAGAGGAACTTTCTCCATTCAAACAACACTTGGATTGCACATCATGTCAAACCGAACAACAAGGCTACTTGAAAGTTTCTGGAACCACCCTTTGGCGGAACCCTTAGAAGAATACGAACATTCCTTTCAAGGTTGGTCTTTCATATTATATGGTATGTGTGTCCATAAAGCCATTGTTTTTATATTTCAGGGAACAAGATTACTGTAAAATTAAATCACTCGTAAGGGTTTTTGTAAGTTCTATTACGCCCTATAATTCTAAACATCTATCAAGGTACTATTTTTTCTCTGAAGACGTCAAATGCAAGAATAAGAGAGGGCAACCGTTATCTTACCATGAACTTTGGAAGGGAATGGTGGAGGGGATTCGCCTTCTGCCCCCTCATATTCATGATGAGGCACTTATCCTCGTGCGGTGGTTCTGGTCTAAGGGTGATATAGAAACCCAATTCTCAAATGCAGAGGTGGAGGTTCCAGACTGCATGAGAATGTGAGTCACAAGAAAGCCAACTGACACAACCTAAATGAGGCACAGAGCATTGGACTCAATGGGGGACATGGAGCTTTGTCCATCAAAAAATACCGACATAAACTTGATTTCATGTTTGTCTGGTCAGTAATTTCAAACCAAATCAGAATTAAATAATCCTGATGAACCATGTTCTTAATAGATGCTGCAGATATAGTCAAATTGAATGTTGACTTGCGTGGTACACAAGAAAGTCGTCTGTAGCTTCAATAATTTCAGGTTTGGCACTTGCAATTTTATTAATGGTTCCTTTAAGGTAAACTGTTAGAAAAGCAAACCTACATCGTTGAGTACTTCTACAGGGCAGGATTTGATGAGTATGACCTGACCTTGAAAGTAAGTTTAGCTTTTGTTTGATATGAGGAGCCGTTAAATGACAACGAGACACATAGGGCTATTCTACTGTAGGCTGTGCATTGTCCGGCTGCAAGAACGGTTGGAACCCTGACAAACAGGAGCAACGGTACTGCTACAGGTGCTGCCAGTGGTTCCATTTGGAATGCATACCTATTGAAGAGGGGGAATCACAAGCAACCTTGAAGTCAGACCACAATCCAAGAACGAGCACAAGTTTGCCAAGCATTCTCATTGACATGGCATGCCAACCAGCAGCACGAGGTGGAGCAAGGCACTTCACTGCTGGCAATATCAGGCTCGTAACTAAAGCCAGAAAATTATTGAAGAGTAAGAGAGCCCGAGCAAAATTCACAGGAGATGAAGAATGGAGCAATGACCAGTGGAAATGTGCATTGATGAAGCATTTCAGGATCAAGAAATCTGACGAAGGAAATTTGAATAGAGAGCAACTGGTAGTTTATGAGCAAATTGTCTACAAATGTGTTAAATGCGACTCTTTAATCTAACTTGATTTACAAGAAAATTTCTCCACTGGCAGGACATGGCAGGGATCGTTTGTGGAGGAAATGTGGCCTTCATTTCCCTTTATTTATCAACAATGGTTTGTGTATCAGTGCTGTGACAGGTGACACACACCCATGGGGGAAAAAGAACACAGCTCAGCCTGAGCCATGGCAAATAATTTAGAAGATGCTGTGTATAATATTATAAATGCATCTGGCATTACTGCTATCGTTGGTATGTGCTCATAACTCCTTTCTTTCTTCTTCCTAAGTTGAATTGATATAGGTGCAGGTATATCTGTTGGTGCAGGTATCCCAGCTTTCCGCAGTGAAAATGGTCAGCACAGAATGAAATTTGAAGGATTTTCAGTGAAGGAACTCTTTAACTATCAAACAGTGAGTTGAATTGATTTTTCCTGTGATTATATGTCGCTATAGCATACCCTTAGATTGCCAGAGATCGCGCTGCCTATGGAGCATTTTGCAAATACATTGCATTCATGGCAAAGAAGGCTATTCAGGCCCAGCCAACAAAATCTCATCAACTGCTTCGCATTCTTGATCACTGTGGCATTTTACGTCGAATTTTTTCACAAAACATTGATGGATTGGAGGCCAAAGTCGGCTTTGACATCTTTTCAGTGGAAAAGTCCAGTAAATGCATTTTGGTTCACGGGGATATTGTCACTATCCGCTGTGAGAAATGTGCTTCACTCTATATGCTTGAAAATTTTCTCTCGTTGCTGCAGGTTGGAGAATCTATTGATTGCCCAGCCTGCATGAAGAAGGAAAATGCCCCAGGAAAACGAACAAGGACACCAGGCCATCTTCAACCCAATGTCCTACTCTTCAATGAATCATCCCCTATAGCTGAAGAAGTTGTGGAAATTTCTGCCAGTGATTGCAAGCAGGTCCAAGAGAATCATGTTTTACTCATCTTGGGAACAAGTTTAAAGATACCAGGTATACAATCCATTATAAACAACTTCACAAAGGCCACACTTCATTTCCAAAAAGTCACCTGCATTTACGTCGATATCACATCTAAGATTCCCTCTACTCTCCCCATAGGTACCTTGCATATTTGTATGGATTGTCAAGAGTTTGCAGCACTGGCCATCTCAAAGATAGAAAATCACTCTTCTGCTACAGAACCATTACACACCAGACGTGCAGACTTCAGGCCTCTATGGGATTGGAGTTAGGTTTGTGCTTTTGCATTTTTACTTCTGACAATGCACTAAATATTAACCTTTGCAATTCCAGATGTCAGAAATTCATCATAAATATCTAGAAAATTTGGAAATGTCTTTTGGGAAAACCCAAATACACTTTTGATTAGAAACATTTGCAGTGTGTGAAATTGTCAACGTCACAGATTAAATCGCTATGATCCGATCACGTCAGAAAAAAATTATTTCGCACCAACTCCCAAGTCCACCAGCCATGGATATTTCTCTGATTACAGGAGTTTATGACGATTGTTTATCTACAAGAACTGCTGGTGACACAAAATTATCAGACACCAAAGGTAAGGGGAAAGAGGAGATATCTGGTAAGTGTTTCATACTACCGAATATGAGGACATATTTATTGGATTTTCTGCCCATATAGCAGCATTATTTGTCAAGGGAAAAGATGGAGCCTGTGTATCAGGAGAAGTTGAGCCAGATGGTGACAGCCTTGAAACAGAAAAGGCCAACAAGACATTTCTTACACAATGGGAGGCTTGCCTGGGTTTAGGTTATACATTTCACACTTTCCACATCTGTGCAATTATGTGAGCTGAACCGTTGGCAGAGACTATGCAAAAATACTCAATACACAAGATGCTTGACGAGGCAATTGGCATAAACAGTGCAGACTTAGGCATGATACAATTGAGAATTTACTTTCAATTTACACTTACAAACAA
>Ga0307514_10005967_pt1 | contig 10731 bp, 4 predicted proteins | sample 16_EM_MG_FD_203088 | JGI IMG/M metagenome (GOLD analysis project Ga0307514, IMG submission 203088) | Populus trichocarpa ectomycorrhiza microbial communities from riparian zone in the Pacific Northwest, United States - 16_EM | ecosystem: Host-associated > Plants > Roots > Unclassified | place... | reverse complement strand
ATAATAAATTATTCATAAAAATTTGATTAAAATTGATTTTTTATTATTAAAATGCTTAAATAGATTTTGAATATAATTTTATAATGTTTATAATATTTTTTAGCTTTCAATCACACAAAATTTGAACATGTTATTTTGATATTTTCTATTGACTTATCTTAACAATTATAAAATATATATTTTTAAATAAAAAAAAATGATTTCAGTTAAAATTATTATATTAGTTAAAATAAATAAAAAATACATTAATAAAAAAATTATCTTTATAAAAGAAATTCAAAACAACTGTATTATAAGTTTGATAACAACGGTAAAAAATCTCCTAAGACCTTAAAGTCTTTTACATTTTTAAAAAAATTAGATTCTCGCAGCGTAGCGCCGGTATACAAAGAAAACTGCCACGACTCAAACCTTTTTCATTAGAGAAAGTCATCGGAGCACTTGATAGTTGATAATCTCTACTAACAACAAACTAACCGAAATGAATAGGAGATGTTCTGCACCTGGGGGGCACATAGCTTTTCCATAAAGTAGCTGGGACAGCATCCTCGTATTGTTTGGCGGTTTTTCTTCGAGCCCACCACTTCATGCATTATTTCCCAATTGTTATTTATGTATTCGGTTTTGATATCCAGCTTGGGGGTTAGACTTCGTTGAATGGGTAGGTAAATAGATTAAATTGTATTTATGTAAATTCAAAAAGATGAAGAGATCACGATCATAATTTACAGCAGGGACAGGGACCTGCAATTTCATATTCTGTGCTTCAATGCACCCATAAATTCAAGTACACGAGACAGGTGCACTCAATTCTTACAGTAATTAAGGAATGCGACATCCCATGTCCTGTGACACCACTGACTGCATAAATTCAGAAAATTGTCGGTTTTGTAGTAGATCTCGTTTGGCAGTAGTAATTTAATGCTGGTACAGGAAGAAGAAGAGAAATTAACGAAGGAAAAGATAGGGAGCAGCTCCTTGATTATCTTGATATTTTCCACAGCACACAACTGTTTATTATAAATGCCATACAGGAATTGACTTCGTATTTGAGATTTTCTTACAACAATGCTGCAAATAGATAGCTGCTACGAGGAAATTTTTGGCAGCATAAAGTATATTTTTTTTGTAACACTCAAGTTATTTTTTGTTCTTGATGTAACCAACATAAGGCTTCATGGAAGATCCTAGCCACAAAAGGCCACTATATTCTTCAACTTCGCTCACAGAATCGAGAGCATTGCCACCATTTCCATCCAATACATTAACCACTTTACCACCTGAAGTCAGTCTAACTGCTACAGGATCATCCACAAACCAGTCAATAGAAGTTTCTTGTTGTAGTTTTGTAGAATCCAATCTTCGAATCTTTCCTCTTCCAGTATTTAGCGCAACCCAAAATTCTCCATTAGCTGTCCTCTTAATGTTATCAGGGAATCTTCCCAGTTGAATAAAAGTTTCCTGTCCATGTATTTCAGAACCCACAAGGTAAAACTTTAAGATTCGCATTGTAAATGATTCGGCAACTAGAATAAACGAATTGTCCTTGCTTAGAGCCACTCCATTTGGAAATGCTAAGCCTTTGAGCAGCACTGTCACTTTTTTGCTATTTGGATCATATTTCATTAACCTTCCAGTTTTATCAGCGCTTATGATTGCCAGTAAATACTCCCTGCATGATCAAAGAACTAAAATAGTAATTTCTGGGTAGGGTACCATACCAAAAACAGTTAAGTTGCTGAAAAAATTAGCTAGCTATAGAAGAAAGAATAGAAAAGGCTGGAAACAGTAGTACCTTCTTTGGAAATAAATGCTACTGTCAGTGAAATAAACCACTCCTGTTCTGGAATCAACATCCAAAGCATTCATGAATCTGAAGGGAACTCCTTCAGCTGAAGCAGCAAGTTGTGTAGCCACTCCACCTTCCGGTCCTACTACTAAGAGTCCATAGTACGCGTCTGCAATGTAGAGATCACAAGTTGCAGAGTTGAATTTGAGGCCTAGTGGTCTTCCACACACCGGTTCCAGTTTGGTGTTTGTTGAGCCATCACACATGTGTCTATCTCTATTGGAATCAAGTTAAAAACCGACAATCAGTTATCACCATTAGCTGCAACTTGCAGGAGTGCTGCAACTTGCAGGAGTACTGCAAGGTCTGTATAAGTTTTGACTATCAATCAATTACTACCAAGACATGAATTGAATGTTGCATAATTGCGACTCTTGAACACTTTAATAGTCACATAAAGGTTCTGTCTGATCTTGCTACTCTTACAAGTAAAGGAGACAAGTTCTGACGCTGCTACACTTATAAGCAAAAATAAGTTTTCTATCCAATTTTTAGAAGTAGAAATACATGATCATTTTTTTTTTGAAAAATACAAACAAGTTATCTAAAAAAAAAGAGTAAAAATTAATCACTAGAAAAGCTCCTTTTTTTCTTGCTTTCCTTACGATCAGCCTAAAATTAAATATATAATGCTTTACTTACTTACAGGAACATTTATAGCCCCCCCCTACAAAAATCGCCAATTTAGTCAACAATTAAGTAAGATACTGAATAGCTTATCCATAGTTAAGTGTATTTGGAGCTCCAATGAAATTATTTTTTTACCGTTTAATTTTTAAAAGTAGTATGATTTTTATACGCTGAAAATTTATCATTCTTGATTTGTTCGAGGGCAGCATTATCTATCAATGAGCATTTTTTTTCATTGAATTTTTATGTCAAGTTTGGTGCCAATATTTTTAGTTGTTATTTTTTAATTGATTTATTTTTTCAATTTTATCCCTAAACATTTAATTTCATTTAAATTTTCCCGTAATATTTAATTTCAGTTGGTTTTTATGTAGAATTTAGTCCTACTTATTTTAATTGATATTTGTTTTATTTTGCATTGTTTTTTTATTGACTTGTTTTTCTTAATTTCATCCCTTAATATTTATTTAGTTAAGAATTTTGCTTCTTTGTTTTTTTAGGTTTGCCTTTAATGGGGTCATCATGGTCTCATGACCCAATTAATACATCTGAAAGATTAGTTCGAGTTGACTTTGATATTTTTTTAAAAAATATTTTTTTTTCCGATATTGTTTTTGCTTTGCTATTTATGGGGTAATTTTAATTTCATGTATTAGGTCATGTGTTTGATTTGTTCATCCGGGTTGGCTGTCAGATTCACTCGAGTTTTTTTTATTATCTTTTTTTTATATGTTTTCATCATATCAGCAGGTTTCCATTCCTTATATTTTTATGATATGTTCAACCTTTCATAATATTTTTTACAGTGTAGGTTTATTCAATCATTTTTGTTTGTATTTACCGTTTAAGTCATGGATTCTTTGGGTTGGATTTATCTTATATTTATTTAAATAAAAAACTTTAGTAAATATAATCCAATAAATATCTCATCTTTACAATTTCTTTAGTGGTTATTGTTAATAACTTTTTTTATTTCCATAAATGGTTATCAAAATATTTAGCTAGATGATTGCATAGACTTTTCAAATGATACTTTTATTTTTTCATATAAAAAAACACATTGGAGTAGTGTGCATACCTAATATTTTTTTATATAAAAAAATTATAACTCACATGCTAAATTCATGATTTTAATGTTTTTTTAGTTTTTTCTTTTTTTTCTTTACACTTATTTTTTTTGGATTCTTTACCCTTTGCCTATTTATACCATTATTTTTGTTCATTTGTTTTTCAATGATTTTTCTTTACACCTTTTGTTTTTTGAAATTTATTCTACGCAGACTAAGAAAATGATGTTTCACTAAAGCAATTGCAATATTGTTCTATTTTTTGGTTATGTTAAAAATTAATTTCAGATCTTATGTATTTTTATTAATACATATGATCTTTATTATATTTTATTATATGTAAGCGTTGACTTTGAGATTCATGGTTATGTTTTTTACTTGATTTTAAAAAAAACACATTAATAACACCTACACATTAATTCTTTTATGTTGGAAAAAAAATTATTCGACTAACAGCTAGACGAGTTGAATAGACGCGTTAATAATTTTTTTTTGCATTTATTAACACAAATAGTTCTCATAAGTGTTTGATTTATAATTAATTTTTTTAAAAAAATTAAATTAAAAAAATTACATATTTATTTTTTATTTTTTACCAAAAAATTCATCTGACTCATAATGAAACACGCGTCAGAGGCTAAGTTGAGCCCTAGTTTTGGTAATGAATTTGAGTATATATCTGCTAGCTCTGTTTCTCATTTTGATGCATGTCTTCGAGGATTTATTATGTGATGAAATCACTCAGACTATCAGATGATTTCCTACATATGAAGTACTTAAGTAGTATATGTAAAAAGGAAGATGGAGAGAACAAAATGAACTGCAAATGCATACATATATATATATATATGTTAAGGGCTTGAGGTCTTGCCTTTGAGGTGAAGAGACAGAAAATTCTATCCAACCAAGCTTGGCTCCTTGCCATTTCAGGATCCTGCCATCCGAGACACTAACATATGGTCCTTTGCCATTGCAATCAAAGGCAATGCTTTCTGGTCCAACGACTGCAGGGAGAGCGAGTTGGAAGTAGTTTTCAAGGCCGTCCTGGTAAAGCATTTTATCAGTGCATGAGATGCAATCAAGTGAAACGAAGAAGAAAAGGAAGCAAGGAAACAAAATTTTGGAAGAAAAGAGAGTATTCATGGTGGATAAGAACAAGATCTTTATCCGTGGCTAAAACAGAGATATTGCACAATCAATTATAGTCAGTACGGGTATCTATTTATAACGTGACCAGCACATGCATGGTCTCTCGTAGAACTGAAAATATAATATATGTAAAACCGAGGGAGTATTTTTTGTTTTTTTTATTTACATGGGTGTCCGTGTTAATTTGTGTACACCTTAGCTAATCTCACGGGTTCTGAAGTTAACGATCATGTAAGCCTCCAGTGACCTTAAAGTTTGTGAGACTCGAACTAATAACCTCTAAGGAGCAAACCCAAGACATAACCAGTTGAGTTTTACCCTTTAAAGTTAATTTATTTATATGTAATGGTGTGGTAGGGTTATTCACGATTAGGTTCGGTCTAATTTAAATATAAAAATCTAATTAAATTAAAATTTTAAATTTTATAAATTTTGACCATGACCAAATTTAAAATCAATTCAAACCGAATCAAGTTATCCACCACAATGATAAAAATTAATTTAAATATTTGTTGCACATTACATAATTTTATTTAAATGAAAGATACAATTGATCGATTATTTACAGAATATGGCAGAGAATGATTGGAGTTTCTAACGATGACTATATTAGTGTGGTGCAAGAAAGCTTTTATGTGAATATGAGAAAAACAACAAATGAGTTTTGTAATGGAAGCCATTGCAAATCAATTATTGTGAACTGATTATAATAATCATTAAAAAAAATTGTATCTTAAAAAATCGTAAACTTTATTATTAATACATTATAACAGTAAAAATATTATTTTGTTATGTTTATTATTGTATCTTATTCAAATTAACTAGATGGAGAATTTCTCTCAAAATAATGATAAAAAAATATCTGTGTATGTCAAAATGTAAAGAATATTGTAGAAAACATGTTTAGTTTATTATAGTACTATTTTTATTTTGCTATTTTTCTCTAATAAAAAACAATTAATATGAACATATTTTTCAGTTTTTTAGGTTAGAAAAATATTCTGAAACGTTAAAAAACGAGAACGTGTTTTGTAGTTTTCTACTGGAGATCGAAGAAAAATTATGAAAAAAATGAAAACTAAAATGAAGAAGAATAAATGTTTTGTCTTGGTGAACAGCTCCCTAGTGTCCTTTCTCTTTTCCTGGATATATCAAGTGTCAGTGTCTCACAATCTCTCTTCTCTCTCTTCACGAAGCCTAACCAACATCCACGAATCAAGAACCACAGATGATGCCCGCACTAGTAACTCAATACCACAATAACATTTTATTTTATTTTTATCAATTTGATTACCTACCACTGTGTCTCACAAAATCACTATAGTTTTCTCAGATGGTGTTGCCTGTTTCTCAAAAAATAAAAAAAATGTTCAAGTTACTCGAACTGTGTAAATGTCACCTTGTGGTGGTGGTAATAGTAAAATCCATTAGAACCTCTGAGACTTACAGGGTAGAGAGAATTAATAGGTGCTTGGAACTTGAGAGTGTGATGACGGTTGTTTTTTTATTTAAAAATATATTAAAATAATATTTTTTAAATTTTTTAAAAATTATTCTTGCCATCGGCACATTAAAATAATTTAAAAATACTAAAAACAATTAATTTAAAATAAAAAAATTATTTATTTTTAAATATTTTTAAAATATAAAAACAAACTGGATAAATTCAGACTCGGAATTGGCTTTTATGAGGTTGGTCATTACTTTGATTTAGGTACCCATTTTTAACGCAGCCATTTTGATTATGGATTGCTCCCCGCACATGTTCGAATCCTGCAGTCTGTGTTTGCCCCTTTTTTTAGTTTTATCAATGTATTCTATTTCAAAATTCCATTGATTTAATGATTTTTATAGGCTAATTATAGCAATCAATAAAACTTCGACTAAAAAAAAAAAACTATTGATTGCTGAATCCCCGCTTGACTAGCATGTAGTTTTTCTTGTTTCGGGTTATGCCTCGTATTTAATTTTTTTTTTTTAAAAAAAAAAAAGCCAGAGAGAGTCAACAAAAGATCTCACGTTAAGCCTTGAAGAGTACTGCAAGAAATGATTAATTCCAATAAATTAGTAGATTGGACCGATACCAGAAAATGGTTTCCTCGCAGTTGTTGAAGTTCAATTAAGGAGAGAGCAAGTTGGTTGTCTGGTGGACGGATTGTTTTTTTGTTTTTTTTTTTCCAGCTAGCTCGATCTGACTTTGACAATAGTTAATGGCAAGATTGGACGTAAAATCTTGAAGATACATGCAAGTCTCGACGTTCTTCTTTGTATTTTTTGATCAGGAGCACTACTCTCGACGTTATTTAATATTTTTGCTCGAAAGATAATAATACTGTAAGCTTCACTTGAAATAGATTTAAATTCTAGATACTTTAATTTATATTATTATTATTATTATTATTATTATTATGTATTGAGAAAAGGAATCATTATATATATGGTCCAGAACTCCCAGTAAATCACATAAAAATTAGCTCCATTTTGCTTGTCCTTTCCTCTCCCTGCTCCAACACAAGCCATGTTCAATGAGGAAATTCAATAATATTGGTAGCTGGCTAGCTAGACCTTGATGAAGGTAGTATGTGTGTTAATTTCTTCGATCGATAATGTTTCTGTATTTTTATTTTTATGAGTTTTAAGCGATTACTTTCAAAAACAGAGATCGGGGCTTCTATCTTGATCATAGAATCTATGAACGCGGAGGTGGGTTCGATCAATCTAAAGATTTAATTGAGTTTGGCCGTTGCTCACACGACCTGTGACCATAGGATCCATGAACGTAACAAAAGCTCTTTTTGTGTCTGTTGGATACTATGAATGAGTTTACAAAAGTGTACGGGAGTGACGGTAATCCTTTCGAAATCATGGTTTCATAAATTCAATATACTTGAAACCATGTTTTAGAAAAAGTTAGCTTCCATTTTTCAAATCATAGTTATTTGAAAGCTCAATCCAAATAGAGTTTGTTTCTCACGAATTAAGTTTGAAATTAATAATGATTCTTAACCGTGGATTAAAAGTAATTAAATACCTTCAACAAACTACAAAGTATTTAAAAATATGGTAGTTGTTATTTTTAAAAATATTTTTTTATTAAAATAATATTTTTTTTAAATTTTTAAAAAATTATATATTTTTAATAAAAGTACATTGCTAAAGCCCCGGTACGGCAACATTTCTAGGTCTCGCCTGGGAAGCCCCGCAGTCCCATGATCATAGCTCTCCCCCTCCGGTGGTTACCTTGCACTCAATAGTATAAATCATAAATGCCGCGAACACAAGTCCATGTGTAATATAGTATCCATTTTGAACAGAATTTTGTGATATTGGAGATAATTTCCCAATAATGCAATTCATTCATCTGAGACAGGAACTAGATACCCAGCGAAGATTGTCTGCGAACAATAAGGGTGGTCTTTAAGTAGCCTATAATTCGGACCTACCCAAAACTAAACTCATGTCGTTGACAGAGGGATGTGAAGTTGTATATGCTGTACACATGGGATGGGAGACACGAGGGGTCATACATATTATATGAAAAAAAAATCTCTGTTTAAGTCTCTGGCTTCTCAATTATTCATAGAAGCTCGCATGTTTAGACTTTGAAATCTGAATATTAATGCAATTGTCGGTTGCAGCTTGAGTTCGCCTTCTTCCAGGTGATAAAGGGCAAGAATAAGACTAGTCCTCTAAGCCTCTGCAATTCTCATTCGAACCCTGAGCTGTCAACTTTCTCAAGACACTCTCACGTTTCAAGCATTAAATAGAAGGCCCAATGGGGCAACGGATGAAACCTCGTGTAGCTAAGCTAGTCAGAGAGCTTGGTTGTTTGTCTATTACTTGAGAATATAAATATAGTCGGGAAAAACTTACAGATGTTGGATAACTAGTTTGAGGTTCCATCATGAAATAAATAGAATCAAGTAATTTTTTGAGAGTGTACGTTGATTATATAACTCCATTAAAGATGCTATTTTTATTTATTTTTCCTTTCACGTTCACATTATAGCTAGAGAGACTCCAGCACATTTATATAACAAATCAAAATTTAAGCGAGTATATCTAATCAAATATAAATATGTTAATTTCTAACATATAAATGAATCATCCAAATCGATTTCGGGAGACATAATCTAGCAATGTTGGCAATTGACTAACCCTCTCACTAACAGTATTTTTTAAATGCCCGTGGCCATGGAATGTGGAATCTGAGAAAATTAAGTGGGATGTCAGCTGATCTTCCTGTGATGATGGTTTTCTTTTTTTTAAATAAGTGGTGTGACTGTGTTGTTTTTTTGAAAAAAAATAATTAAATTTTTTTATGTTTTTAAATTATTTTGATATACTGGTATTAAAAATAAATTTTAAAAAATAAAAAAATATATATTATTTTAATATATTTCTAAATAAAAATAATTTTAAAAACAGCCACTAATTATCTTTTCATTTATACTTGGGCTAAAACAGTGTAGGTTTCAGCTCATTAAACCAGCCCCTGGTGGTTCTCATGATAGTCGAACAGCTCGTTGATTTGGGCCGAAGCTTTGCCCCTGAAGACCAAGGGCGAGGGCATCTTGGATTCTTAGCTCCTCGAACCGAGTGGGCTTTATTTTTATATCCTCTTCTTTTCTCTGTTTTTTTTTTCCTTTTTTTTTTTTTTTGGTCAGGGGTCGCAAACTCAGCAATTTTCTCACACGTCACAGTTTTATTTGTCTGTGTCGTTTAAACCTTGTGAAAAAAGTTGTCATGTAAACATAAGATAAAAAATTGTCATTCGGCTAAGTATATCTCTCTCTTCTTTCGGACAGTTATACAATCAAATCTTACAATTCACATCAAACACTAAGAAACAAAAAAATAAATATGCAATAAAAAACAAGTCTTTCTCCTTTTACTTATAAGTTTAATTCTTTAATTTCACACCTTTTTCATTCTTAATTTATTTTATTTCATCAAATTGATATGAAAAATCAATTGTATAGAATAGTTCAGAATAAATAAATAATATATTCTATATAATTTTATAATTTCTAACAATTAAAAAAATAATGAATTGGAGTAAATTATTTTTTTACGAATTGAATAAAAAATAATCAACCAAATAATATTTGATATATGATTGGTTTAATTATGTATTTTATTTCTAAATATTCTTGAATAAATGATAAATGACCTGGTAATCATAATTTAAATATATTGTTTTTTTGTAATAAATTATCTTTTTTACCGTAATTATAAAATATTTTCGACCAAGTGAAAAAATCATCATTTTAAGTTAGCTATACAAATTAATGAAACAATATTGATTTATTTTTCAAACATTGCAAAATTTCTAATAATGTATATTAAGGGAAAAAAGAAGAAGAAGAAGATCTGACTAGCACTCCCATTCACTAGGAAATATGATGTCCAAGAAAAGAGATTTATTTCCTAATCTCGAGTGAATATGATGCCCAGGAAAAGCCAGAATTCCATTGCATTTAACTTTTCTATAGCAAAATAAAAATAAACAAGTTTGATATCTGAGTTGTATATGTGATGATAATTCAATAATTAAAATAATATTTTAATTATTTAATTAAAAATACATTAAAATAATATTTTTATTTTTAAAAATTATTTTTCATATCAGTAAGTTAAAATAATTAAAAAAATAATTTTAATTTTAAATTGTTTTTTTCAAATTTTAAACAGCGTTTTTGGCCCAATACAAAACACCCTCTAAATGCGGCGGCAGAGACCTGGGCTCGATTGCCAACAGTTACTTTTTCGTTTTTTTACCCTTCTTGTTTAATTTTATGCTTCACTAATTAAAGAATCCCTAGCCGTTGATTTTTTCGTTCTAAATTTCTTCACAACGAAAGGTCCAGATCAACAGGTCTAACAAATGTTAAAACCCTAGAAAACATAATAAAACCCTAAACTCTACCATTCCCCGCCACCCACCTTCGCCTGTTGATTTCCAGCTGCAGAGAGAGAGACAGAGATGGGAAGTGATAGCGAAACAGAGAGATCAAACATAAAAGAGAAGAAGAA
>Ga0307514_10005965_pt1 | contig 10735 bp, 11 predicted proteins | sample 16_EM_MG_FD_203088 | JGI IMG/M metagenome (GOLD analysis project Ga0307514, IMG submission 203088) | Populus trichocarpa ectomycorrhiza microbial communities from riparian zone in the Pacific Northwest, United States - 16_EM | ecosystem: Host-associated > Plants > Roots > Unclassified | place... | reverse complement strand
GAAATTTGAATTTTTCGAGTGTTTTTAGCCTATACTCATGGTTCTTATTGTTGAAATATTGGATGCATTGATGCACAATTGGGAGGTTAATGTTCATGGCGAGCGGAACCCTTGGCGATCGTTACACGGGTGCCGATCGTTACGCAGTATGTGATAGTATGCTGTACCTAACCCAAAATATTAGGCTATCTTAATCAAGTACCTAGTCTTATGCCAAGCCCCTCTCTATTGCTGTAACCGAAGTGTTAGCGGGGTGATTTTGCATTTGCACATTTGAAGGAGCAGAACATAGTGGGGGAGAGTAGGGAATCTCTAGCGTGTTTCGGCAAGTAGTAGTCTGAAATACAATGACGATGCTGTTACTCCCAGCATTCGTCTAGTCTCTACTATTATTCAAGTCGGAATTCCTGAAAGTCTAGGTACAACAACCTCAAGTTTTGAATACCCCCACCATTTCGGAGGCTATTCCCAAGCTGGATGATCTCGTTACATTTTTTCAGAGCCTTTCAGTTTCTACGTTCCCTTTCCTCTATACACATGACATGGTTGAGAAACGGGCTAAAGCACTACCAAGCTAGTAATAAGGTCAAAAAACAACTTCGGGATTTTTTGCCTTCTAAGTAGATTCCAGTTGATTTAGGTATATTTGTATGTAGTTAATTTTTTAAAATCAATAAATCTCCAGCCCAGTCCAGTTCTTCTACAATTCGAGAAATTTGGGTGGGAGAGTAAAAATCATCTGAAGCGTCCGTAGTAGCAAGGGATCCGTTCCGGTAAAGCAAGGTTTAGCTGTATACCTGTTACTCCCGTTATGCTTATACCAAGAGAAGATTCCATACCTGACGAAAGCGAGCAAATGAGGCGAAAGTGAGTGACCTGCGCTGAGTTTTTTTGCCTCTTCTTGATGCAAATATCCACCATTCGACATCTTTGCATTTGCAATAACCCTTCCAACTGGCTTGTATCCCATTGAGCTACAGGGGGTGTAGAATGGATATTAGTGGCCTGGTAAGGAATTGGTAGTGCGGTGGCTTGGATGCAGGGTTTTCGGAGATGTAGGTGGTAGGTTCCATTGATGCGTCTAGGTTTCTAGAATACTTAGGAGAAGTAGAGTACAAGGTGTCCGCTGTTGTAGCTCTAGATCTAATACTCATATCAAATCACTTAAATCCTCCTCTATGAGGGTGTTGTGCTACTAAATTCTCAACACTGCACAACCCCCAGCGCCTGCCTAGGATCAGCACGGCGAATATATCCCTCGACATTCTAGTTTTTTCCTCCACCTGCCTATCATCTCCTTGGGTATCGGGCGATCATAGCTTGAACAGCATAGGCGCAGACGCAGAAACCAGTCCTCGTGCCAATCCCAAACAGGATTATGCATATGTACTGTAGTATATTGGAGGCTCTCTCTGAGAGGCCGACTAATATACGGATATGAGATATAAAAGAGGGGCTTGGCTGATCTCCGGTACAAAACTAGCATGAGAGTATGAGACAGACGATCGTTTTTTATTTTTTGAAATCATTACTCATATTGAATCTATCCAGACTATGACGAGAGACTGCATCTACATGTAGGTTGTCCCATCCTGGAGCCGGTATCTGCTTCCCTCTCCCCAGCAAGACTGGAAATTTAAATAGATTCACCGCCAGAGGAACTCTGCTACCTCTCGGCACCATTCCAGATCTCGTCTCACCTCTTCCTCCGCTATCCCTTCTCCGTCCCCTATGAGTGGGCACTGCATCAGGTGGGTTGCGTTCCTTATTTACATTTATCCCTCCCACTTCATGGGTCCGCGGCCCGTTACTCTACGAGGGGCTAGTGCTACCACACTAGTCCGTTACTATGTAAGTGAGTCCCTGCAGTGCCTCTACGAGAACCCGGTGCCCGCTAGACTATGCTACTCTCTGTCCATCTTGTGGATTGGGAAAGCTTGTCTGATGCCGGCGGGTGTTGCGATTTCAGGCCGTTGCATCCAGACTCCTACTCATCCTATCTCCCTCGCCGCCTCCTCGCTCCTTCACCCCGCTGTGGCCCTTGGCCCACGTCAGTCTGCGGCCTCCTGCCTGTGATAACTTCTGCAGCTCCCCCTCTACTGGTATTCACGACTTGTAGTGCGGTTGGGCTTCCCTGGCTGTCCAAAACCACCGTGCTTGCCCCGCCCCGCTATGCCAACATGATACCTGCTTCCTCTGCATCTATCACTGTGGCATGCCGTCGTAGGGATAGCCCCCGGCCCTGGTGCTTCTGCCGCTATCATCATCCCACGGTCTGGTCCTTCTGCTTAACCAACGCTACGGGCTCGGCAGCAGGCCACCCCTACTACTCCGCCATGTTGTTTTCCTTGCATGATCGCCTCCCTACGCAAAGGTAATCAATGGCACCTGGGCTTTTCTTTCAGGAATCATTTGATCGTATTTAGCCTATCTAGACTACCACGACGCGACGACCGAGGCTGGAGCTACCTCCTTTGCCTCTTCCGAGGCTCATGCAAGCAGATGCGCGCCCTTTCACCTTTATTCGCTAAAGCCTCCTCACGCTAGAGTCGACTATGGTCCTCTACCCCTACGGTGAGTAGCAGTCTTTGCCCTTGCTTTCCCTAGTTGCATTTCGGCCAACCCCAGCCTTCGGCTGTCAGTGCCCCCACCAGGACTCGAAGATAAGCGTAACAGTTATGACTATCATCGGTTCAGAGTCCCGAACGGAGACAGACGATCCACCAACACATAAACTTCAGCCTGGCAGCAAATAGACCTAAAACGAGCTCAGCCTGCGATGTTCGTAGCTCATGATTTTTGGGCTTCACGAGCAAAAAGCGGTTCATTGCTCGCCCGTCAAGTTCAACAGATGAATACGAGTAATGATTTTCAAAAAAGAAAGAAAAGAAAAGTTCAACAGATCCCATCGGAGTGCCGACACGTTTATTTGTCCCTGCCCACATTGCGAACACTATCCGAGACGCTATTAAAACCTTTAGTCTGGACCGATCATACCTGTACTTCCACGGTGCGATTCGCAGATGTCGAGGCGATTGATGGCTTTGTAGCACCGTCAAGTGCGGGGCAGCACCCGTCTGACTTTCGACCAAGGCAAGAACACAAAACGACAGGAGTTGGGTTTTTTTGCGAACTGAGAAGCAAGATTGAAGCCAACTCCGGACACCCTCGCTATCTATCGTTGGGCTAGCGGTAGACCGACTGACTGATCGTGCCCGGGAAGAGGACAAGCGGTCACCCCTGCCGTCCGAGCAGCGCAAAATAACCCTTGGCGATCGGTGGAGGTGGAGGCGGGGTATTCGATGCGCATTGACGCAGAATGGTGGTTAAAAAATTCAGCAGGGTCACCAGGCCGCCACAGCCGCCACAGCCGCCACAGCCGCCATACGCCACCCCTCATCCCGCGCAGAGGGCATGGTTTCAATATTGATGCTACAGGCACTCTTGCCAGTCCACTTAACCAACAGTCTCGTACCCCGGTATATTCGACAATCCCCACCCAAGCAGTACCAATTTTATATTTACGACCGCTGAGTTCAGCATCTTAGCCCTCTGGCTTTTTTCGCAATGGGTCTGACAAGGTTGAACCTCCTTGTTTATTTTCCACTTACGAGACTAACCTGAGCGTTAGGTTTAGCAGGGATTTGGTAATCTAAACATTTACTTACAGCCTCAGAGCCAATGGTCAAATAAATGATGAGCAGATTGTAAGTACAACAGGAAAGTTGATACTGGAGAAAAATTCGGTGCCTGTCATACTGATGCGTTTAGGTCGAAGTGAATTGTTTGAATGCTCGGGTCTTCGAACCATCCTTTATGCCAGCTTTCAAAACATATGCCCTACCTCCTCACCCAGAGCGCAGTAAATCAAGACAGATAACAACAGCACGCAGCATCTGTATATAGGCTCACTGGCGCAAAAAGTTAAAGGCAAGATATCTAGTTGTGTAAGTTATACAGTACTAGGTGTTGGTGGTGACGGGACAGGGTCAGGTAACCGCCCTAGTGAGGTCGACTACATACCGACCAGTTGGAGATGACTAAGGGTAAAAGGGATATGTACTGTAGAAGAGGCTCGGAGGACTTGAGAGGATGAATGACAGACATCATCACTCACTCACATATCTTGTCAGGTTTGAGCCTGGAGCTTCCAAGCACCACACTTTCAATTTTCTTTTACTCGCTCTGTAATCATCTCCGTTTTTAAACCTCCTACAAGCTCCTCTGTCATGGCCCACGAAAGGGCACAGCTTAAACTTGCCATCGAAAAACTAGACGGCACAAATTATCAGGCATGGAAGAGGGACATACAGAAGGTTCTCATAAAGAAAGGAGTATGGGACTATTGGGGAGAGATCCCGGAACCTGGTCATGGGCGGGAATGGAGTCGTGCTCAGCAGTTGGGTCTTGCGGAGATTCATCTTGCATGTGAGCCAGAACAAAGCAGTTGATTTCAGAGTCAGTGGACATGACTGAGGCATGGGAGATCCTCGTTCGCCGCTATGAGGCACCCTCGGTTGCAAACGTCATGAGACTTGAACAAGAATTTGTCTCTTTCAGAATGTCCCCAACTGAACCTATCGAGAAGTTTATCACAAGAGCTAAATCGAAGGCTCAAGAACTCCGAGCAGTGTGTGTTGATATAACTGCTGCTCGTACATCCAATACTATTCTAGCTGGATTACTGCGAGATTACTTACCAGCTGTTATCGCAATAACGACGAGACCTGGGGATTTACGATGGAAGATGTTATTGATGCAGTCTTGAGTCATGAAGCAACACTGAAAAGGTTCGACTCTAGAAAAAACAGTACCCGTTTTACATCATTCCCCTGCGATCATGGCAATGTCTCATATACCCCAACAAGCCTTGGAAGCTGCTAGCACATGCCTCCCATGTCCTAACAGAAATTGCAACTATCACCACAATAATCAACATCCCGGAGGCGGAGGTGCGACACATTCTCGCCTACGCTATGCAAGCCAGTATCGAGTATCTCCATATGGAAGGAGTAGGGCCTCAGGGAAACTTTAAGATGCTACTATGGTGGAAAGCTGGGACATACCCAAAATGTCTGCTTCAACAAATATCCACACTTGAAACCTGCATGGATGATAGAGGAAGATAGAAAAAGGGGTTTTCCAAGGGGTTCTGGTCAAGATGTGGCATCAGGGGCAAATATTCAACGAGATACCTCCCCATTTCGAACATGCATTTGCAACAGTACACATGGATGAGATGCCTTTTAACTATTCTATCGAAAGGGCCAGGCTGTCGGCGCAGACAAGGAAATGGTTAGGAGACTCAGGTGCTTCCTCCCATTGTTCAGCCAACAAGGATTTATTCGTATACCTAGAACAGATTGAGGATACCCCAGTATTGACAGGTAATGGGTATAATAAAAAAGTATAAAAAAGTTTGGTGGCTCATTGCTACGGGAAAGGGAACGATACCACTAATTATGATATGGCATGAGAATGGAGAACAAAAGAGACGAAACTTATTCTTGGAGAGCGTTCTATATGTGCCTACACTGGCGTCTGGTTGCAACCTATTGTCTCTGAAAAGGTGGGCGAGGGAAGGTATTAAGAGCGAAATAACATGTGAAAGGATGGATTTCTGGAAGGATGATATGTACCTGGGAAGAGGATCAGACTATGGAAATGGGTGGATGTTGAATATTGATCTGGATGGAGTTCAGGATCCCATACATCCAATTGCATTAGCTATGTGCACTCATGATACTCAAACAACGGAAACCTGGCATCAACGACTTGGGCATTTGAATAAGCAGGATATACAACGTTTACCTAACATGGTTACTGCCATGATTATTGGTAATCCAAAGGCGGAAGGGAACTTGAAATGTGCTGGGCGTTTGGTAGGAAAGCAACAACGAAAGGGCTCCAGGATGCCGATACTGACGGCAACGAAGGAGTTGGAATGGGTCCATTGTGATGTGGGTGGGAGAATTCAACATAAAGGAGGTTTGGACAATGCGGAATATTTTGTGGTTTTTATAAATGAGTTTTCGCGACTCACATGGTTATATCCATTAAAAACAAAAAATGAAGCAAGAGGAGCTTTTGCAGAGCGGCACACATATCTTGTCTGGTGGGACAACATGCAGCTAAGCCTAGGATAGCAGTGGCTACGATAGTAGGTTTAGTGCCGTTGAACCGCCCCTCTCTGAGGTTAGGTAGGTAGTACCTACTCCGTACTCTATACATGATGCGATCTACATCCAGCCTAACTGTTTTGCCCCAATCGTCAATACAGCCCATTCCTCAATGGGATGCTAGTAATGGTTGGGCCGGCTCATTGATGGGCCCAGCCCACCCCCCAATGGCGGCTACAATAATATTTTAATATAATTAAAACTATCTCATATACTGGAACTTCCGAAATATGGAAAAATCGGAAGAATATAAGATATAAATACTTAAAATACTAGAAAATCTAGTCCTGCAGAGGTAGAAAAATATAATGTAGAAATAAATGAAAAAATACGAGAAAATCTAGTCCTTCAGAGATACGAGAATATACCAAATCAAGCCCTCTTCCGTAGTACTCTAGCAGTCAACGCATTTTCCAGATCTGGAGCCGAGACAGCAGCGGGATGAATACACATTGATCACCAGACGAGGCGGCCAAACTAGCAATGCAGAATGACATCAGGAGGAATTGTTTGACACCCCAGAGTGACTAACCTTTTACCTATTACCGCTGCTGCCTCCTAGGGTGCTCTCAGTGTCTAGCTTCTGTGTCCTTACTTCTCAAAACACACTCTGTATTTACCTTCCATTCAGGGCCTTCCAGTCACTAAGTAGTTAATAGGATGTTGCCCCAGTAGTTCTCAGTGCACCTTTGTTTTCACCTAGCAGCAGCAATTTTATTGGCATATATACAGATTGATATCTCTTCATAGTCCCTATTACTGCCCATACCCCCACTCCTGATATTCCTTTGAATATGCCGAGAGGGTACCTGCTGATATGACGGTAGGTATGCCTGCCAATATTAGAGTAAAAGTGCTTACCAATATCACGGTAAATATGCGCGCTGATATCATGGGAATATGTCATGGTGAATTAGACTGGCGATGTGAATCTGGCTGGCGATGTGGATCTGGCTGGCGATGTGAATCTGGCTAGCGATGTGAATTAGGCTGGCGATATGAATTTGGCTGGCGATATGAATTTGGCTGGCGATGTGAATTAGGCTGGTGATATGAGGGTAAGGACGCCTACCGACATCACGGTGAATTAGGCTGGTGAGTTGAGTTTAGCTGGCGATGTGAATTAGGCTGGCGATATGAGGGGATGCCTACCAATATCAGGGTAAATATGTCTGCTCATATCACGGTGAAGATGCCCATATCACGGTAAATATGCCCATATCATGGTGAATATGCCCATCAGCCTGTCTATATCACGGCGGATATGCCTGCCAATATTAGTGTGAATATGCTTACCAATATCACGGTAAATGTGCCTGCCAATATCGCGGTGAATATGCCGATATCAGGGTAAATATGCCTGCCAATATCAGTATGCATATGCCGATATCAGGGTACTAAGTTGAATAGAGCTGATTTGCCATCTAGGCATACCTACGACGGTGAGATAGGCTGAATAGGGCTGGAGTCATGCGATTTGCCATATACGCGTACAGCGGTGGAATAGGTATCAGCGTACGGCGGTGGAATAGGTTGAATAGAGCTGGAATGATGCGTTTTGGCATATACGCGTACAACGGTGGAATAGGTTGAATTGAGCTGGACTGTGAATATGCCGATTTAATATTGCTGCCGACATAACTGCCAATATCGCTGACATCATTGCTGTCTCATATCGGTACTGCCCAGCTCGTCCCCACTGTTCCTGGCAATGCCGCTGCCAATGTCGCTGTCCTCAACGCTGCCAATGTCGCTGTCCTCAACGCTGCCAATGTCGCTGTCCTCAACGCTGCCAATGTCGCGGTTGCCAATGTCACCGTCCTCAGCGCTGCCAATGTCAGTATAAATGTCCAGCGGCATGGGAGTAAGCAAGACCTACTGGAGATCTATGTGCAAAACGAGGTTGGGATCTGGCTGTGGATGTCGGTTGGAGGTATTTCTCCAAGTCGGAACTTAGCTGCCAGGCTGCAATCCTGGTTGCCCCTGACCCTGTCTTACCGCATGATTGCTAAATAGGTTCGGCTAGTATTGACTTTTCCTAACCAAAATATAAAAGAGTTACCCCGGTTCCAAAGGGTAGCAGTTGGTTGTTGGCAGAAGTCTATAGTCTGTGCTAACTGTCGGCATAAGGTTGTGATAACTGATGGGAATCGGGAGTTTTGTTCAGTGCTTGAGACTGTTAGTGCAACTGGTCATGTAATTCCACCATTCATTGTATGGAAGAATAAGGTTCATTGTGATGGATTCTATGCTACGGGTGATTCAAGGCCTGCAATATTCAGTCAATCACCAAGTGGCTATATGGATGATGAGCTTGATCTTGATTATATGGTAAAGCATTTTGAACTACATACTCGGCCTGCAGATCTGGATGGTGCTCAAGCTCCTTAGAGAATGCTTATTGTTGATGGAAATAGCTCCAATGTGGCCTGGCTAGTAGTCGAAGATCATCGAATTGTGGTATATTGCCTACCCCCCCACTCTACACACCTCATGTAACCTCTTGATGTGGCCTGCTTTGGTCCACTGGCACGGGCATATTGAACAGCACTGCAAGACTTTATTTACAAACATCCTGAGTAAGCATTTGGAAAACAGGAGTTTTGGGAGTGCCTTTGCAAACAAGCTCTCTCTAAAACAAACATTCTAAGTGGATTGGAAGCCTCTGGAATATGGCCCTTTTGACTGGAGAAGGTACTCAACCGAGGTGATGCGACCGCAACCGCAACCGAGGTGGCTGCCCCCTCTCCACTCCTCTTAAGGTCGCTGCTTTCCAACCCGCTCTTGCAAAGCTATCTCTGACCCCCTACTCCCAAACAGTGGACTCTGAGATGGCGGAATATCTGGAACAGAAGGTTATTCAGTACCGCGTAATTGACCCCTCTTCTGACACCCTTAAAGAGCTTTGCAGTAGTAAGAAGTGTTAGATTACTCACACGTGCTGAAGGTCACATGGACTGCAGGGCTCTCTATTCGAAGGCAAGAGTCCGTATATGAGTAACTGGAAATAATCTAAAATTGATAAAAAGGCTCGGTTTCGCTGTGGATAATGGGGAAAAACCAACCGAAGAATTACTAGATATCATAGCCTTTAGTCTATAGCATAATCTACGATAAAATTTGACCGTTCAAAGACTTGCCCCTTCTATTCCCATCATTCCTTCACTCATAGCCTTGTATCTAACAGGTTATGAGCCCGGCGCTCCACTGAAAAGCATTAAAAATACACAAATTAGTTGAGATATCTGTGGCAGAATGCCCAGTAATACCAAACGTGCACCAAATGCCAACATGTTGGACAAGGGAATATAAACCAAGAAACTTCCGAAGGCACTACAGGCCAATCGATCTGACCCCTCCATCCGACAACACACTAAACCCCATCAGGAGTGAAGAGTGCACCACACTGCAAGATCAGCCAAAAGCTGTAATAGCCAGGAGGACATACAAAGATGCTGAAAAACCACCCTACAAATATCCACCGTTCGTAGGGAAAAATAGGTGGGTCAACGGCAAACTATCAGACCTCGACACTGGCACCAAAGTTCCAGAGAAAACAAGACCCACTTTTTTTCCCTATGCACAGTGGATATTTGTAGGGTGGTTTTTCAGCATCTTTGTATGTCCTCCTGGCTATTACAGCTTTTGGCTGATCTTGCAGTGTGGTGCACTCTTCACTCCTGATGGGGTTTAGTGTGTTGTTGGATGGAGTAGTCAGATCGATTGGCCTGCAGTGCCTTCAGAAGTTTCTTGGCTTATATTCCCCTGTCCAACCTGTTGGCATTTGATGCACGTTTGGTATTACTGGGCGTTCTGCCACAGATATCTCAACCAATTTGTGTATTTTTAATGCTTTTCAGTGGAGCGCCGGGCTCAAAACCTGTTAGATACAACGTTATGAGTGAAGGAATGGTGAGAATAGAAGGGTGAACGGTCAAAATTATCGTAGATTATGCTATAGACTAAAGGCTATGATAACTAGTAATTCTTGATTGTTCCCATTATCCTCAGCGAAATCGGGCCTTTTTATAAATTCTGATTTAGTCCAGTTACCCATCTTACGGACCCTTGTCTACGACCCTTTTGCTCCAACTACTCATATGGGGACTCCTGCAGTCCACGTGACCTTCAGCAGTTCAAATGACATAGCCTTCCAAAACCAACTGTAGAGCCGCATAGAATGACGTTAAGTGTTAGTCATCATCACAATGTTGTAATGCTCCGGTTGCAAAGTGAAAGGCTCCAGTATTGATGATTCGCTCTCAAGGTAGAAGCCTGGGCCTTCCTTCTTTGAAACCGGGGTAACTCGTTTTGATATTTTATATTTTTATTAAGTAGTTGGAAGAAACCTGGCTAGCTGTCAATTTAACTATATATGGAGGCCTCGCTAGCCGAGGGCTTTGGTTGAGGTACCAACTATCCCAACCCACTCAGCAATCATGCGGCTCGGTTACTCAATATGGATAACTTCCGGAATAGTCCTGTAATAGTTCCACGCTTTAAGTATCAGATTATTACGGGTAGTAACTATAGGGAATCAATACGTAGGTATGTAG
>Ga0307514_10005963_pt1 | contig 10736 bp, 9 predicted proteins | sample 16_EM_MG_FD_203088 | JGI IMG/M metagenome (GOLD analysis project Ga0307514, IMG submission 203088) | Populus trichocarpa ectomycorrhiza microbial communities from riparian zone in the Pacific Northwest, United States - 16_EM | ecosystem: Host-associated > Plants > Roots > Unclassified | place... | reverse complement strand
GTACTATCTACCACAGCCTGGGGCTGATGGCCCGGATATGTACATATACATACATATTGTGGCCTGTCTTCGAGGCCTGAATTAGGGAAAGTGTACTGCCTCATGGGGAAATGGAGAATGCAGGAACCCCCTCTGGAAAATGACCTATAAACGTGCAATTAATTTGGATCCTCCCGTAAATAAGGAATTTATACCAACTGAGGTGCCGGAGCGACGTATCCCCCTACTTGCCGCCCTGATGGGTTATAGCAAAATGATATGGATATTTAAAATAGCGTTAGATTGATATATTGATATAGTTGCTTCATTTGCGCCAACTCCCAAATCCATCCAGAAAATCCAAAGTAACAGAAATAAAGAGCTAACCCTCAACACTCCAGGAATGAAATGACACTATGAAGGTAGAGAAACAAAAAAGCCACATATAAGTCGGAGCAAGAAATCAGAGCGAGGTAAGGGCGTTTTGAGAACATAGTGCACGACTAGAGGTACAGGAACCCTGATCATGAGAGCTCAGGTGAAACTTGAATACAGGGGATGCCGAAAATAGGGTGGGTAAAAGAGAAAGAAGGAAAAAAAGATTCCGCGAATTGGCTGAAGGACCGATCGGCTTGAACACCATCTAGCTGTAATGGTAAAACTTGGACTTCCCACATCCACGCCCTCCCAGCTATGCCACATCCCATTGAAACCCATACATAATGCTGCTTTCCTTTTACTCATTCTGGCCCCTTACTGCTGTCGCCGCTCCTAATTGGCTGTCTGTTACCCAAGATAATAGTGAAACAAGCTTCACCGAAGTGATGTTCTTTTGCCGTCGACATAAGAAATGGTTCCTCCATCGCCAGTTCCACCTCGTTAGTTGTTACGCTGTGTTAATACATAAACCATGCCCAATATCTGAATACAAAATGCAATGACATACCCAACTGAGAATATGAAAGTTCGCGAGCTGCTATGCCGGCTGGCACGGCGGTAGCATAATTGGATACAGGAGACCCCCAATAGCTAAACCGATAGGAAAGAAGCCCGAGTAGGAATTACCCGCTAAAAAAATAGCGCAGGGTTCGATAGCATCCACTTATGCCTTTCCAGCAAAGTGTTCTTTTGCATATGCCTCGCAAGCCTATCCACAAGTCAATATCAAGGCGGGTGTTCCCCCTTGAGGGATTCCACCGCCGGGACGTAGATTCCAAATCATCCACTCCACGAGAGCATAACTCACCTTTGCCGGCTTGCCCACTTTCTGACCAACAACCTTCCATTTATTGCTCTCATATTCTTTGATTGCTTGCAGGAGTGCTGCACTCTGTAATTTGGAGGATTAGCTTCTGCTCAGAACCAGGGAGAAAGGTATCATGGATTTCGATTTCAAAAGACTTCAAAATTGGGCCGAGAGTAACATACCTCATCTTCTCCAAACTCTGCATAATGCATGTCCTACCCGATTGTTAGCCTGATAATTCATCTATATGTATGCATCTAGCAGCTGATCTTTCGGAAGCGTCGATCAAAAATTATAGAGCTTTAGTGATGGACCCCTGGTACCTTATACCAATGCTTTTTCACACTTCCTTCCGTCCTCGTCGGGAATGTTTTTGCTATCTCACTCCACGAGTTTCCAGCATCCCTCATTGCCTTAAGCCTTTGCTCTTCCTGTGGTGTCCACGGAGTATTCGTCCGAGATTTCTTGTTTGGAGGTGACGTCACTGCTTCTACAGTGCTTGCTTCAGCTCCTCCATTCCCTCCGGCTCCCACTCCAGCCGTACCACTCGATGACGATGAGGCTGCGGCGGCTGCCACCGCCGCCGCTGATTTCGAAGCCCTTGATCGTTTTCTCGTAGGTGCTTGAATCGCTGCGGTGTTTTGATTCTCTCCTTGCTCTGATATCCTCTGATCTGGCTTCTGCTGTAGTATTTTTCCTGTATTTCCTGTATTTCCGTCCATGACCAGCTGGCCATCACCTCCCATAACCGCAGTGTGAAGTGGGTGATGTGGGTGATGTGGGTGATGAGGTTGATGGAAACCAACATTTATGCCTCCAACGTTTCCACCACCGTGTGGTTGTCCATACTGCATCGGAACGGGGGTACCGTGCTCAGGATGTGGAGCTATTGGATTTTGCTGCGACTGTGGATCTGCCTGTTGAATTTGCTGTGGTTGTTGTAAGGCTGGTTTGATAGGACGTTTCGGTGGCATGGTAGTACCTTCGTAGTAGTACTTCTCAAGAGGTAGGGGGTACGTTCTTTCAGCCAGTGTGAGAGAGAAAAAATAAACACCGATATGATATGTTGAACCAGTACGTTTGCTTAAAAGCGGGGTTCTTTTGCAATATTCCCAGTGCTTGCCAGCCTCATATCATATCCTGTGATTTCCCTACAATATCCCAATCACCTAATGGTGTGAAGTGGGGCACTGACGATAGATGGGGATTAATTAATAGTACTTCGGAGTGAGGTAAATGGAAGTTTTTCCGTAGCTGGGATCCTTCGGGGTGATGCTGAGGGAAAATCTTGTTCTGAGGTTGCGAAGAAATTCTCCTGCCTTGCTTGCCCCGTGCAGATTTCGTTTCCTAATCTGACGCCCTATTCCCTTTTTCCGCGTTGGTTTATCAACAATGAATCAGTCCTCTTTTTTCGGCTGGGGTGGGGGGGCTGCCTTGTGTTTTATTATGTTTCGTTTCTGTTGAATAAAGTGCTTGCTTTTTTATGCCCACGCCCATACAGCGGCGGGAACGCGGTTGAGACTACGAAGGAATGTGCTTGGATCTGGCCATCGCCTTACAAGCACAACCTGGACTGGAGGCTAGAGGTGAGTAAACATCTCCAAGCACGCAACAAAGCCCAAGGACATACCCGATAGAGTGGAATATTACGGCAGGTACATTGTCCTATTGGCTTCATGTAGTGCAGTCGTACAGCCAACAATACCAAAACTCAAAAGTAGAAACAGGTTCAGTAGCTGGTTAGTTTCCGTTATCTTAATCTTACACCTCTGTCAGCGACTATGCCACCCAGCCCTTGGGATTGGGTACGTAATCCGTCACTGGTGTTCGGCCACGGAGCTTCCTAGTCACAAAGTCTGGATGGCTCTTTATCCTTGCATTCAAGTCTGAAGAATTGGTGAACCAAAGGACAGTACTTGTTGTGGTCATGCTGACAGGTATGTCATAAAAAACGCAGATACATGGATTAGCACCCCACAAGTTTTATTTTGTGAGGTGGGTGGTATATCTTCAGATGTCAGTCTAGATGGAGGTGCCCAGGTCTTGGTTGAGCAAAGCATATAATTGGCTCAGGCGGGTGTGGAGGATACAAGGGAGAAGCGGTATTGGATACAATAGTATGGCGAGGTTTAGATAACATGATTGAGAGAAATTCCTTGCGGATGCACGACAGGGGTCGTTGAGGTCCGTGCGGGGTATATACAAGGGCCAGTACCTAGGTACAGTGGCATACTTGAAGTCCAGCCGCCTGTAGGACATTTGATATGATATAAAGAATTCTGATTCGTGTCCCGGGCACCATATTTCTGCACATTGGAGTCATTCGACTTCAATCACGCGATACTCTACATTCGAATGTTGATGCTCACGTCAAGCTGGTATTTTATTCCCATTGGAAAGCAAAGCGGCAAGCGTAATATGCTGGTAAGCTGGTGTTCCATACTATACTAGACCCTCGTGCATGCACAATTATGGTGAAACAAAATCATAATAGATTGGTACAGAAGTGCCAGCAAAAAAACATTAGTTGATGCACCCCAGGAGCTATGCATCACAATGGCGAATACATGTGCCCGTCATCAAAACTGAAACCTTGTACGTCATGTCTTTAATTGTGGTGCGGAGGTTACTAGACATATCGAATTTTCCTTGCCGCTCTACCTTGCCGACACACCACAATTTCAAAAAATTAATGAGAACCGTTCTGCCGTGCATTAAGGCAACATTCCTCGATACGCCTGTAGAGTACATGCATGCAGGATAGACTTTGGTGTTGAATCGAGGGGATGGGTGCACACACTGTCTTGGGGCTACCGGCGGCGAAAATTCATCCAGAGAAATTCGTGATCTTCGAGAATTAGATAAACCAGTACTCGGAAGCTGTACCGCTGAAAGGCGGTTACCCAAGCAAAAACCTGTTGTGTGTATGTATGTACAGTACATAGGAAATGTGTACTATATACTCCTGTCACAGCTCGGTACTCACAGCGCAGAGGTAAATACCTAAACTCACTCTCAGTGTATGTATACCTGTTACATGGGCGTAAGTACATACATCGTGAGTGATACCTTTGATTTGTTATTCGAGACGTTGCATATCGTCAGCTGTTTCCGCTCTCGTGTTACGTATACGCTAATGCATGCGTTAGCCATCTACGTCCAATGTACTCGTAAGCCCAATGAGTGTACTCATACATGCATGGTCAGCATCGAAAATGTTGATACAAACTTTTCGGCACCAGGACAGTACATGCTACAAGTGAATACAAGTTCACTGCATATTTCAGATATTCGGCGTTGGTTGAAAAGCATTCTCTTCGGCCAGGATACTGCACATATGAAAATTTTTTTTTTGAGTCTATAGGTACGCCTTTCATTCTCGGTCCCAGCCTCTTATCTACCTACGCGCGCTAAAATAATTATGCTCCGGGGAAAGGCGGCCCCGTTCCCGCACCTTTAAAGGATTGGGTGTACCCACGGGACAACAAGCTGCATAAACGCCCTGCCTCCCGAACCAATATATCCTGACCCCATACCCCATGAAAGAAATGATAAAGAAATTATTGGGACTCGAACTCTGAGCTTTTCTCCACAACACAAGACTGAGTACAAACCGCTCGGCCACCCCACTTCACATACTGTATATATGATTCTGAATGGCAAAGAATTTGCATTTCTACGCTAGATATCAGGTGACGAGTTACAACTTGGCGCCATCAGTCTGGTCGCCAATAGTCTCCTTTGAAGTGTTCTTGGCAAAAGGACAAGCAAAAGGACGGTTAAACTTGAACCCGGGACTCCCGCTATGCACAAGTAACCTTGATTTTAGTTTGTTTGTCTTTTACAGAGTTTGACTGAATCCAATATGTCAACAGTGTTGGCGATCCGGGACACTATTGTGGCAGTATCTTCTCTTGTTCTACAAAGCCTCTGTACTTCTCAAACACGAGAGGGAGATCTCGACGGTCATCTATGAGCTCCATCTCTTCAATTTCTTCAATAGAATTCGATAACTCTACCACCACCACCACCACCACCTCTGAATCTAGACAGCGAATTCAAATTGCGCTGAGGACTGTAGATCATGGTGCCAAACATTGATCTATGAAGACAAAAAACTTCACCCCCCAGACGGGCTATAACACATTTTACTTCTTACTAGCGCCTTTCCTTAGTGAAAGGACAACTCGAGAAGGACGTGAATTGGATCATTGTCAAAACCGCTAGAATCACTTGGAGCCTTCTGATCTTTTAGAAGTTCTCAAAAGCTTCCACTGCATGAGCCATGATCCCTCCAGCATAATGGATAGAGTGCACAGAACGTGCAAAGCTCACGAGCGTACAATGCAACCACCTTGCCCCTATTTCCAACTACCTATAGCTTGCAAACCTAGATAGTCTTGTCTAATTTCCCAACATGTCAGGGGCCAGTATTTTATTTACCTTGCTTGTTTTGGGGGGGATTTCTGCTGAAAAAAGACTTAGGGCGGAGAACGATAATACTATGATACATTGATTGTTTTGGTTAGTGTGATTACTGAGATTCTATCAAGATAGACTCTAGTGGACTAGTATAGCCGGAAGGGAGAGAATTCAAAATGCCTATGTACTTCATAATGCTCTTGAGGCTCCACAGGCAGTTTGTTACTACTGGTATCTAGGCTAGCCAACTAAGAATATATACCCCCTTTCACGGCCTGCGCATAATGTCAAGGGCGAGTATGAAACTTTGTCATCATGGACAATCAACGGCCTGTACCAGCTATCTATATTGAAGCTGGGCTGGACCTTAATCTGAATGTTTCCACGAAACGGCATTTTTACCATCAAACCATGATACCCATGATATATATCTTCAAATGCCACTGCTACTTGAGCTGTAATAGGGAACTTAGATTGAGATTGTTTTGCTTGATTTTTGGAATGAGACACACTCTGGCCAATAATCAAATGTGTGTTGGTAGCAGCTGCATAGGCAGCACTTGGGTGCGGCATGTGACACGCGCTACCAGACATACCTATCAGAGTAGTCTGAGGAAATAATTAGAGATACCTACATAAATTGGGTAAGAATGCAAAGTCCAATTATAGAGTGTCCCTTCTCGATGCAGCTGCATTCTTAATAATTTTGGAATATGTCTAGTATGTACAAGTACATACTTTTTTACTCGCATTCAGTCTATCTAGACTATATTACCTCCGGTTCCAAAATGGTACGGACGTGCTTCTAAGCCTTGAACTTCAGAACAAGGCCCAACAGGCATAGGGACCACTAGTATTAGTTGTGTGTAGAAACGCAAGATGTATTGTTTCACACAAATGCTGTCATACGAAAGATGTGAATAAACAGACTGATATCGATGTTGAAAGATGTGACATGTAATAAACTGGCTGAGGAGTCACTCCATCACAGCTCCAAGGTCACTCTAGGTCCCTGTATACATGCAGTCAGCCGTAGAGTATCCCACATACCACAAAACCCTCGCACGTGAGATCGAGAGTTGACTCGCCCGCGGTTTTAATCCTGGCTGATATGCATCTCGGGTGGATGTCCGTTACACACTGGCGAATGAATCTTTACATATGTACTGTACATACCCATCAGAAAATAGATTATGGTGTCAGCTGCAGTGACAGACACCTTCGTGACTGAAAATAGTTATAGCTGCTATCCACCTTAGCAGTGAGATACTGTATGCGTAGGTAGGCCGGGCCATTATATCCGATGATGGGGATCGTGCACTACAGTGGTTGCCAAAGCCTTTGCACCAACTTTCCGATATCGACTGTCTGCCAGGTCTGGTCACTGGGCTCATTTAATCGATTCATGTACTTACTAAGCGGGGGCTGTGTGAAGGTAGAGTACATAACCACAGGCCTGCCAGTGCCACCATTCGCTCAAGTGGGGCGAGTAGCTGTCCTTTCAATTGGGGATGCACAACTAGAGACGGCGTCTGTTGGTTGAGGGTACTTCGATCTGATATTGAGTATGTACTTGTACTGTGGGTGGTACACTTCTTGCCTTTGGGCCAGCAAATAAGATGCCCTGCCAAGTATTTTTGCTGTGGTGTGAAGGAGTCACGGCTGGATACAATAACGACGGAAGACACTCATTGGTTCCTTAACGATGCATCCGTGGTTTAGTAGTGGGCACGCACTGATGAGTGACCAATCACAGGGATTCACATGGCGTTGTACCTGCAATCTTTGTGGGCAGTGACGCCACATAGAATGCCGGATCTAATATCCGTTACCAGTATCTCGACCTGTTCACTTGGCTTACTAGTATGTGACCATTACATTACTACCGCGGCCTCCTATAGAAGAGGGAGCCTTCCCTGAAGAGTACGTATGTCCAATGAGTTCGGTCTGGTCATTTCAGGGTAACTACAATGGCTGAGGTGCCTTGCGATAATTATCGACTCCCAAGTGCTAGCCCAGCAAATAAATTTCCTGTGGAGGGTGTTGAACTCCAGAAACCAAGCAAGGAGGAGATAAACAAAGTACAGTGTACTTTCCATGCGCGTATTTCTAGTGATATACAGTCGAACCTCTATATTAGCCTAGCGTCGGGACCGGAAGATCCGATGCTATTAGAGAGGTTATGCGTTTATAGAGGTTGTGTATGAAATCACGTGAATGCCGCTCTGTGGCATGAAACCTATGGAGTGGAGAATTGCTTTGAGATAAACTATGTAGGTATACATGATGCCCCTGCTGCCGTGCTGCTCCCCCAACACCCCCTCCGCCCCCTCCACCCATTCCACCCACTCTGCATCTAATTCTGGATATTGACCTCGTCGAACTCGCTTTAGATCGCTTGCCAAAAGGACTTTGGCTGCCTCGGGAAGTGGTGGGTCATCGCGATATCGTTACAGAATACCTATATATTTTTATACTATCCTTCCAAACTCACACCAACTTAATAGGAAATAAATCATACGAGAGACTGTAGACTGTTTAATTTGCTTCTTGAACTTATCATTAAAGCACTGTGTCAACTGTTGTGTTGCTTTTGGGTTCGCTTCGGCTTGGGAATATAGTTGAAAGCTGCAACCTCTCGATGTCGGGCTGCTTTCGACTCTGCTCTCGAAGTTATATCCATTGTAGATATCCGTAACTTTGGGATTGAATTCCTTTCTCCGCACACTGCAAATTTTCACGGTTAGGTGGGGTCGGCTCCCATGCCACTACTATAGATATGCAGGGAAAATTGTTAGTACCTGGGGCCAGCAAAATGCTATGCATGCTAATAGAGAATTATGCTATTCTAGCCATAGTCCCAAATTCGGGCCGGCATGCTCAATGCTGATAGGGAGGTTATGCATATATAGAGTATGCTAATATAGAGGTTTGACTGTATGCACACTCCTATCCACCCTGTCCACCTCGTCGTCTGGCCTGCCTCCTCATTTCCCTTTAGGTATCCCGCGATGCCCCTTGACCCACATCAGCTGTCGAGTGTTCTTCCCTGCCATCTCCTGCGGCTCCTCCTCTATCCATGATCTGGCGCAGGTGTAGCCCAGCTGACTGACTCTCGTTATCGCTCCTTGGCTATCCAGGGCCACCATGTGCGAGGACTGAGTAGATAGCATAGCATAACATCATATCATAGCGTAGTTAGCGTAGGTAGACTGCATAGAATAGTGCATACGCTAGAGACCGGGAGTGAGCTCCCTGGCACCATCATCGTCAATACATTACATACATATAAAGGTCCCTTGATCCCGATATTCGTCAGGATATGTATTTTACTACTTCTCTGCACATAGTAGGCCGTTGGTCCTGATACTGAGTCCTACATCATATTCAACGTATCTTGAGCCCCATAAGTCCTTTCAGGCCATAATTCAATCATGTCAATGTTTGGTCCATAAATACTCCAGTTCCTATCTTCCATCCTTTAATAGCTCATATATCAATGGTCACCCCAGGGCAGCACTTTCAGGTGACTTTTATGTATACACTCCCCATTTCAATTTGAGCCTATTTGCATGATAATTCGATTTTTTAACAATTAAATACATGTGCGCCGGATGCCCGTCAAAAAATACGTTTTTTTTTTTTGAGTCTATACGCCTTTTCCTCGAAGGGAGCCTTAGGCTATGAGGTGGCGTCAAATACGTTAGTTCATTGCAGTAATTATAGTGGGTTTACTAATTCAGAGTAACCAGTACTGCGCGTACCTATCCTAACCTGACTATCTATAGCACCTATGTTATCACTACATATATCTACACCGGAGCGCCAATCTCAGAACACATGCCTAGGTATACATCTATGCAACAGCCCCTATTTAAACCAAGAAAGTATATGAACGCTAAATTGAAAAAACACAACTCCCCAATACCAATCTGCCTTTATCAGGATTAACACATTCCCCATGACCACATATATATGAATAACGGAACCAACCCACCTCAAAAGTGCCCCAAGTTCACTCGGCCCGCCAGCCTGCCATTCTGCATGATACCTAGAGCACCCGCCCGACCGCCATCATGCCTATCCTCAAAAAACTTATGGAAGACTCCAGACCTTCATGCTGTTGATTCTCCAATAGGTATTTACAAAAGCACCCGGGTTGTTGCTCACGTAATCGATACAGGTTTTGGCAAGCTTCCCACAGCCAGATTGAGTCCAGACATTACCCGCCCAGTCACCACAGAAGGTGATGTCAAAAATAATCTTGTGGTCTTTGAAGGACTCCGGGATATTACAATCGCCAGTGAAAGAAGCCACTGGCAAACCCCATCTGGTAGGATCAGGATTGCACCAAACGTTAGCCGGAATTCTGTTGCGTGGGAGCCACCAGACTTTAATGGCCGTGGTGGTCCACTCCATGGCGTACACACCACCACCGGCGTTGTTGAGGCCGTCACCGTACGAGTTGGTACGCTCGTCTTTAATGTTGCAGCCTGCATTGTTGGCTTGCCCTGGGGCCCCGGCATGACAGTTGGATGTCTGTACAGTTCCAGTGAAAGATGACGTAATGTTGATGCTGCACTCGTTGACCGTGTGTAGGGATACCCCGTTTTGCACACTTTTGTGAACACCTTCAAGAATGTCGATCTCTCCATTTGTTGGCCAGTTGTCACCAAGTGTCCAGCTGTAGTGATGAGCTGTTAGTAACCTGAAATTGCAAATTTAACTGAATACAAAAACCTGAGGAACTTGACTACAGGATAAAACTTACAATGCAGCCCAGGTGCCGCAGGTGCTTGAGGGCATGTGCTGCACATCGAGGACGAAGAGACCCCCATTGAACTTTTGCTTGCTCTCAATGCTAGGCCTGGGCACGAGCCGAGCCGGCTCGAGACCAAGGTTACACAGGCTCGAGCCGGCTCGAGTCAGGGGCGGGAAAGTCTCGAGCTTCGGCTCGAGCCTGAGACATGCCAAGGCCTGATCAAGCCGTCAATCGCCGCCGATATCCAGGTGTGGGAGCTGGGGCAATAGAACTCGATATAGAAGGGTATTCCCACATTGCACTGTCCGCAATTCCTGTAAATTCAAC
>Ga0307514_10005962_pt1 | contig 10740 bp, 4 predicted proteins | sample 16_EM_MG_FD_203088 | JGI IMG/M metagenome (GOLD analysis project Ga0307514, IMG submission 203088) | Populus trichocarpa ectomycorrhiza microbial communities from riparian zone in the Pacific Northwest, United States - 16_EM | ecosystem: Host-associated > Plants > Roots > Unclassified | place... | reverse complement strand
GGTTCAAACTGGTTTGCCTCGATTTTTCCAGTTTGGCTCGGTTTTCTCGGTTTTGGCTCGGTTTTTCTAGTTTTTTTCGGTTTCGGTTTGGTTTGGTTTGGTTTTTTTGATTTCAGGCTTATAAAACCAAAACCGAACCGAACCAGCCGGTTTTTTTAAAATTTTAATCGGTTTAATCAGTTTTTTTTCACGGTTCGGTTTTTTAGATTATTTTTTTTCCGATTTTCTCGATTTAATCAATTTTTCAATTTTTTTACTCACTTCTAGTTAAGATTACTCGGAAGAGTCAAAACATCAAACATGGGACATATGAAAAATAACTTAATATATCCTTTCAGTTCTTTGAAAGTTAGACAGTAACAGTTTGAAATGGGACAGTAACAGTTCAAAGTTAGACAGTAACAGTTGGAAATTGGACAGTAACAGTTCCAAGTTAGACAGTAATAGTAGACTTTCACGTGAATACTATATATAAAAATATAAAAGAATTGAGTTATACGAACACTTGCACATTGAGATACTAACATTGAAAATATACATGATATATGTATGTATGTTATTATGAGAAAATGAACATGCATATAAAATAACATATGAGTAATGGATGAATATGGATTCTCTGTAATATCGACTTGAAGGAATGATAACTATGGTTGGATAAAGGAGGACAACATTAATGGGTGTAATGAGAAAAATGTAAGATATAAAGAAAGAAATGATTGAAAGAAAGATCTATTAGCTATTGATATGATTATTCTAAAACATATCCTTGAATGAGGAAAATTTATAAGATGAGTCTGTGACTGCAGGAGGGACCACCGGTGTGGTGCAACAGCAGCAATAGGGGAGCATGAGTAGAGCTTCTACTGCAGGTAGGTGACTTCACCTTCCTTTTTAATAATGTTGAATAATGAAAAATACTTTATCATGAATGTTACTGTATTGTGTTAATTCAGATATAAGATTTTCAAATGCTTAAATGTTAACAATTGATTAGCTTCGGCTAATGACATCCGAAGGGATGGCCGGGATAAATGAATTATTTGCTTTGGTTAATTGCATCCGAAGGGATGACCAAGACAAACAATTGATTAGCTTCGGCTAATGGCATCCGAAGGGATGGGCATGATAAATGAATGATTTGCTTTGGCTAATTGCATCCGAAGGGATGACCGAGACAAACAATTGATTAGCTTCGGCTAATGGCATCCGAAAGGATGGCCGGGACAAATGAATGATTTGCTTTGGCTAATTGCATCCGAAGGGATGACCGAGACAAACAATTGATTAACTTCGGCTAATGGCATCCGAAGGGATGGCCGGGATAAATGAATTATTTGCTTTGGTTAATTGCATCCGAAGGGATGACCGAGACAAACAATTGATTAGCTTCGGCTAATGACATCCGAATGGATGGCCAGGACAAATGAATGATTTGCTTTGGCTAATTGCATCCGAAAGGATGACCGGGACAAACAATTAATTAGCTTCGGCTAATGGCATCCGAAGGGATGACTAGGACAAACGAATGATTAGCTTTGGCTAATAGCATCTGAAGGGATGACCGGGACAAACGATTGATTAGCTTTGGTTAATGGCTTCCGAATGGATGACCGGGACAAATGAATGATTAGCTTTGGCTGATGGCATTCGAAGGGGTTGGCCGGGGTGAGTGAACGATTAACCTCAACAAATGATGCCTTAAGAGGATGGCCGGATTTAAGATTATGGCTGATTGTAAGAATTGGTGCATCTATATGTACTGCAAGTTGTTTATACCAAGAACATAAAGGAACTATTAATGTCACGCTTTAAACATGAGATAATGTTAATGCTTCATTAAATTGCCAGACCGCTTTCTTATTATTATTTTTATTATTAAGTAATTGCATTCTTGTAAATGTTTTGTACTGTAGTAGGGACGTCACACCAACAAGGTGCCTAGTAAACCCAATACACTCGGACCTACTTTTGCAAGGAATCATGTAGTTGTATTCTAAATCATGATGTACTTTGTATGAATCAATGTACTGAATGTATAACTATTATTAGATCCTTTTAGCTTAAATTCGTGATGACTATTTGTGGGATAGAATACAAACTCATGTCTATGCATGTATATTTTAAATGCGAATTTCTAATCATGCAAACATAATATTATGAGTTTATGTAAGATTCACTTTTAAATGAAATGTTGATTGTTATTGATGTATGGATTGTGTATTGATGATGTGAGGAAACATGTTCGCTGTTTACCGACACGATGTGTGTCAAGTACAAAAAAAAAAAACTAATGTTGTTTTGGGCTTGAAAAGCCCGGTTGTTACAGTTAGCATCCATTAAGGAGACAAGTTGACAGGAGATAGCCACTGACGAGAATGGTTGGTGCTCGAGGGTAATTGATGAGAAAGTATTATATTGACAAGGCGTAAGATATACTCATCAATGGTGGTAGCTTTTAGAGAGAAAACTAGACAACGTAGACCTCTAAGATGTTATAACACTACATTGTGGTGTGTGCCAATCTCTAGGCATCCTAAAAATTTGTACAAGATTGACATTGAGTTCTTAGAGTTAGAACAAGGTCTAAATACTATTTGTTGTAGGACTCTAAATTTTAGCGGATATCCCATTACTATTCTAAAAATGGATAGCTTTGCAATTCCAAAAAGGAAAGATTTTTTTCCTACTAAAGGATAGATTTTTTGCCCGTTTAGGCTAGACCTAACAAACATTGTTCTTATCCCAAGATGAGACAAATTATTGTCCTAAAAATGAGATAGAACATCTTGTTCCCGATCAGCTCCCTGCATTTTCAGATTCTGGTCTGATCGAGTTGGCACTTTTAAACGAATGAATCTGAAGCTATAGACCTTCAAATTGAGCAAGGTTGGATCTAAATAAAAGGTATGCACCTCCTATACCAACTTCAGATGATTTCCAATGACGTTTACATTAGAGTTGCTCTAGCAAAACTTTGAAAGCGGTAAACCGAGTCAACCTTGACTGTGACATCTATTTTTCAAAAACCATCCATTTTTTCCGCGTGCTCACACTTAAATATTCTCAAAGGGCTCTTATCAATGGCTTTAAAACCTCTATCTCAAGATCAAAAGATCAAAAATAGCTCCTTACCATCTAGGTTTAGCAAAACCACCAAGTACCCCTAAAACCAAAACCACAATTACAAAACTAGCATAGTATAAGAGCTTCCAACTATTAGCTTTTGTTCAAAAACCTCTCACTTCAATCAAAGGGCTAACCTTCCATCATAAACACCTAGAAAAACCCTATAAATACCCTTGAAAATCCAAAAAAAAGAAAAAGAAAGAGAAAACACGTGGGGAAATGCTCTGTTAATAAATCCTATTATGAAGGTTCAAGAGCCTAACATAGAAGGTCTAACAAGCTTTAGAAAGAGAGAGAGTGAAAGAAAAAGAAGGAAGAAAAAGAGAAGAAAAAAGCAACTTATAGTCAACAAATTTGGAGAAGGTCTAACCATGTAAAAACTCAAGGGTGGAGTCCATGTGGCCTACCAATTCATGTTTTCTTAATTTTTAAATCTCTTTTGATTTTTTTAAACTTGTTTCAGTATTATGATATTTTCTAGTTTTGTTTTGATTAATATGTAAAAATATTGTTTTTATTGTTTAAATCTTGTTTGGAGGAGTTGTTTAAGTGTCAGGATAATATGTTTGTGACTGATTTTGATAAAATATGGTAGTTTTGGATTCTACTAAAAGGTGACAGTGGGTGTTTATGTCTTTTTCTATTTTGTTAATGTATGTTCTTGGTTTCCGAGCATGGTTTGGGTTCCAAGTGTTTAAAGAGTTAGTTTTGAATTGAAATTTTATGTTTTTGTTGACCGTTGTTGGGGCTGCAGTTATGAAGTTGGAATTTAAAGCATGTTTGTGATGATTTGATGTTTTTTGTTAGTTCTTTGGATTCAATTATGCTTGATATTGGTAATGTGGTTTGTGAGGACAAAAATAGTGTGTCTAGAGGCCTAAAAAGTTAAATTTGGGTTTTAACATTAGTTCTTCAATTTATTGAAATTTTCTAGATTTTGGGTTCATGTTCTTCGTATGAATTTTGCCTTAGCCCCTTGTTTTTTATATGTTTTAGGTTAATTCTTGGCACAAACATGTTAGTTTGTCATCTTTAGCAAATAATCCAGGGTTAAAATGCATAAATAACATTTATTCATTCGTTTATATTCTAGGGTTCTTTTGACTACCCAAACATATTTTGATCAAATAGTAGTTTTTAAGTGTTAATTGAAGAAAATGGATGCTCGATTTTTTATCTACACATGATTACGAATAAAGCCTTGCCTTTGATTGCGTGAAAACTTGTCTTGTTTGTGATTTGTGTTTGCTGAGTTTTGGTTTGAATGTTCATCGTGTTCTTTATGTTCTTGGTGTTTGATCTGTTTTTGTGTTTTTTTTTTTTTAGTTTTGATATGTTTTTGGTTTAATTGTTTGTTTTGATTTAGTTTTGGATCAAACCACGGTTTTCGGTTCGAGTCAGGGTTGAACCAGTTTTTTCGAGTCAACTTGATTCGTTTTGGTTTGGATCAGGTACTAAGACATTGTTTGGTTGGTTACTTTTTTTATTGAAGAATTTTTGGCCTAAAGTATTGTATAACAAACACAATTTTAGACCTATTTTGACAATTTTGCTTTGAATAAAAAATGATTTTTTTGTCAAAAAGACCCCCATATAAACTCTAAACAAAATCTAAAAAATTTCAGGATCAATTTAAAATTATTTATGGGTCTTTCGCATGTTTTTCCAGCAATTTTAACTAATACTGAGTGTGTAAACTTCTATTATAAGATGCTGACTCAGTATTAAAATATCCGCTTTTTGTCGAAATCTCAAAACTTTCCAAAATTTCTAAAAACATTTATTATTTTTTTTTTAAAAAAGTGTTTCAATAACCAGTTCATTGAATCAATGAGAACTTGACCAATATTTCAAAAACCTTAAATTTTTTTTCTGAGAATTAATGGTCAACATTCTGATATGAATATTGAACCTACAAGTAGACTGATATTTAAATAACAGGAGTTGATTAAAAAATTCAAATAATTTTATTTTGAATATTCATCAATTTTAATTGAGAGTATTCTTCATCATGATATATGAGTTATGGAAAATCCTTTAGCCTTAAAGGAAGGTGGATCCTATCAGGACACTTACATGAATTTTTTCCGTAATAATTTATTTGGGTATAAGAGCCCATAATAAATTCAAAATACTAGATTTATTTATAAGCATAAATATTTGTTTTAACCCATAAACAAATCATCGGTTAGAAACGTAATAATACCTTTAAGCCACATCTAGACCATACAATAGATCTTACCTTAGTTAAGGTGTGCTAGGGGTGTTAATACATTTTCTAGTCACAACCTGTCATTTATCCTAGAATTTCATATAAGACCAGTCCACCTGGGTTTCTTAGTGACCCTAAACCAAACAACTAGGTGGTGACTCATCGATCCTGATGTCCTCCTACCCCGTGCCTGCACAGGCGACAATATTAATCGGTAAATTATTTTCAAAATTATGCATATTAGGCTAACACAAAATTATCAATAAAGGAATCGATAATATCATCACAAAAGACCTAATCTTCTTAAAAAAAAATAAAATAATTGCATAAATATTATTTTAATAGATTTATTTTAAGAGATTTGTTTTGTCAAAATTTAGAAAAAGAAGAAGAAGAAGGAGAAAGGATATCTAAGAAAATGCTAGGTGCATATAGGTTTGAAAGGTCAAGTCAACTCGTTTGGATTTATTTTATTTTTTGTTTTTAACATGTGGATGACATGTCGTCTGCCACTAGTTTTTTTATATATAGTAAACTATGCGTTGTTTGCTTGGGTAAATGACACATTGTCTTTCAGATGACTTTGTAGTTACTCCTAGTGATCGGAAAGCTAAAATCTAGTTTTAGGAATCCAATAACCCAATTCTTAACTTGTTTTCGGCTGGAAATACCCTAAAAACATACTATGAATCTGAATAAACCCATTTCGAACTCTAAAAAGACCATAATCTCTCCATAAATAAAAAATTCAACTATATCATAAACAATTTTACGAGTCTAGATATACGTTTTGAAACATGTACAAAGGGAAACTACACCTCCATTGAAAAGGGAAAACACTTTCCTGGAAACCAAACCAAATTTTTTTTTGACTGGAAAGTGTTTTCCGTTGACCAACTTTTCTAATGGTAAACAAACACAGGAAAGTTTGGAAAGTGGTTTCCCGGAAACTACTTTCCGGGAAACAAACATGGCCTGAACCTCTCTCTTAAAGAGAAATCTATTACACCAAGATTAGTTTTTTTGGAGGTCGGAATATGGCTGACCAAAAGCTTTTTCCCTCCTCTCCTTTTTCCAGCAACATGCTGTATTTTCTCAAATTTGAGTGATTAATATGTTAAAAAGTAAAATTTAGGATTGAAACATGGAACCCTCAAAATATAGGAATAAATTTTTTTAAAAAAAATTTAGGGATTAATTTATGGCTTTTTGCACCCAATGAACTGTAAAAACAAAAATGAATATTCTTGTAGTGTTAAATTTTGCCTATGTTGCTTAAATTTTCTTAATTGATAAAATTAAATTATATTTTACAAAATTAAGCATTAATTTCATGTCAAAAAACTTTTTGAACACCATGAATACATAATAGCATGCAAGAGGAAACAAAGTATGAGGCTTAAAACCATCTCAACATAATATTAACATAATATTGACTGATAAAATTAAAAAAAAAAAAGATTTAGTGACAGCAACAACATAATTTTTCAAGCACATAAAAAAGATTGACTTAGTTGCACTATAGCAATCTAAAATGTAAAGGAAAATAAACAATGAAAATATCCTTTTCTTTTAGGTTATATATATATATATATATAAACATAGCGGAATGTATTAGTATATGTTTGTCATGAATTAGGCTAATTTAGGCAATCCAATATTACTAATGATCGATCCAAACTCATCTCTATCTAGTATTTTTGTATGTTAATTCTTAACTTCCCGATGAATTTGATTGTTCTACTTATTTCTAACCTAAAACACATCTATATACAACACGATGTTTACTCACTAGCGGAGACCAAAGGGGAAGGAGAGAGCACTTCCAATCTTAGACTCAGTACAAATTAATAGATTTGTTTTGTGTGAAACATTTGACAGAAAATATAGAAACTGTTCTTTCGACTTTTCTTTGTTTATTTTGTGTAAACTATTGTAAAAGTATTTTTTGTTTCTTTTATATAATACGTTTTACAAAAAAATTAATTAATATAAAATATTTTATAACCATCCTATAATTAGTTTTTTTATATTAAAAAAAATCTTCACACCATTATTATTAGCAAGGCTAGACAATGCTTAGGGGACTTAAATGACTATGCTGAATGAAAAAGATTTTTGAAAGTATAAACAAGACTTGCTAAGTAAATTAGGATGTTGAGTTGTTATTATAAAGAATGACACTACTCAAAATAATGCAAAACAAAACTTTGGAGTCCATTTAGTAGTTTTCTTAAAAAAATAATTTGTTAAGAGCTTTTTTTCTCTCTAGAATGTAATCTATTTGTAGGAAAACATATTTAATAGATATATTTATAAGGGTAAAGGTTACCGACCATTGGTAGTTATTGTTATGATGTAACTCTTCATCATTATTATTAATATAAATAATATTAATATAGATTGGGTTGGGTTGGCCCATCTGACCCAAATCATTTTCTCCTTAATCTACCACTCACACATGATAGGATTAACTCTCTCATTAGTTTTGCATTATTCATACTTAACAAATAGTTTGTGTGACAAGGCATACTTTAAAAGATGGATAAATTATGGAAATAAAAATAAATGTGATTTGTAATGGAGGGAATGATCTCCATAAATAAATTTAAAAGTATTGGTTTCATCGATGTTATGAATTTTTAACTATAATTCATAATTTTTATTTTAGCTAACGTGTTTCGACGGATAGAAGTATTACGGAAATTTAAATGAATGTGTTTTGAGAATGAAAATAATTCCAAGGAATTATAATGAAAATGAACGACGAAAGTTATGAAAGAATTGTACAAAAAAAAAGTTGGTGTAAACCCCAATTTAAAATCGGTAATATTTGTGTGAAACGGTAGTAAGTGTGCAAGAGAAATAAAAGATGGAAAGAAAAAATAAACATATTTTGAAGTAAGGAAATAGTCTTGAGGATTTACTAAAATAACTGATATGATTCCAATAGAGATTGAACAAGAAAATTTAATTTTTTAACATAAAATTATGTATTGGCAAGTTTTATGTTATCAAGTATATCTTTTAAACCAATTGTCTAATCAGGCTAAAATTTTATGTGAAGTTGGTTGATATATTTTTTTACCTCAGGTTAAAATCTTGGAGAAATTCAAGTTCAGAAAGGTTCTAAAAAATATAAACATTTGGGTAGGAAAAAAAAACAGAGGTAAGTGAGGTGTAAAACAATCATTTATCAATAAACTACAGTTTATTCTTCAACTTAAAAGGGTATTTGGCGTTGAGGTTGAATATACTTTTCTTTAAAATTTGATTTTTTGTTTCAAAATAATTTTTCAGTGTTTTTTGATCATTTTGATGTACTAATGTCAAAAATAAATTTTAAAAAAGATAAAAAATATATTATTTTAATACAATTCCAAGTAAAAAATACTTTGAAAAATAATGTTTACCATATTTTCAAACACCCTTTAAAGCTGGCTTGAGCTGCTGGAAAAGAATAAAGAGAGAAGAAATTGGGGGTTAGGGTTTTTATGCTTTTTTTCAATTAAATTCATGAGAGAAAATTGTGAAATTAAGAGAATGAATGGCATAAAAGGGAGATTTAATGACTTTAGAGAGGTTATTGAGATAGAATAAGGTTTTTAAGCTTGGGAGAAATAAGGAAAGCAAAAGTTAAAAAGAGAAAGAAGAGAGGGCGAAGGAAAACTTGATTTCCTTTGCAAATTTCTCTTAATACTTTCTTTTGTTTGATTTTGGTTTTGGTTACCAAATTGCAACATTAATTAGTAGTTATTAGAGAAAAGGCTATGTGAATTCATTCTTGATATTTTAATAAGTTTAAATTATGATTCTAAAAGATTCACTTGATCTTACTGTTTCAAAGCGATTAAAGTCATAGTGAAATAAAAGAAAATAGTTGATCTACATTCTATCGAAAGAACTGAGTACAAGAGTGTAGCACATCATCATCAAGCATACACAGAACTAGGCACGTCATTCCCTGGTAATGTAATATCAGGTTCCAAGAAGTTCGTTTCTAGCAGAAAATAGTTGGGCTATAACATCATCATGAAGCATACACAGAACTAGGGATGTCATTCTCTGGTAATGTAATCAGGTTCCAAGAAGTTCGTTTCTGGCAGAAAATAGTTGGGCTATAACATCAGCAATGCCCATCCGTTCCTGTGGCGACTCGACAGAACAGGAGATTCCAGTTGTAAATACTGAGACCAAGCACTCAAGAACTCTATTTTGTTCGATAGAATTCCCTTCAAATTTTATTTGAAGAAGAGTAGGATCTGCAATCTGCAACACTTTCTCAGGCAAAAATGTCTTCACATAGCTATGAAGGTTCAGACCATTAAACAGGTCATCAGTTGGTCTCTTCCCTGTAAACATCTCCAGCAAGAGTATGCCATAGCTGTATACATCACCATATGCTGACACTTCGTTTCCCGCACCATACTCTACAATCATAACCATAAGATGGGAAGTAAGTTTGCTACGGAATACAGCAAGCAGTAGCATGAAAAATTTAAAGTGTTTAGAGACATTTGAAGAAACAGCGGCACGAAAATATGATATTAAAATGAAAAAGAATAGGATGAACAGAACAAATGTATGTACAACATTTACCAGGGGGGGTATAACCAATGGTCCCTCTTATTCCAATGGAGCTTGATGGATTCGTCGAATGGTGAAGGGTGTCTTCGAGAAGGAATTTTGCTAACCCAAAATCACCTACATGGCCAACCATATCGTCATCGAGAAGAACATTGCCTGGTTTGAGGTCACAGTGAACTATTTGTTTTTCACATTGATGATGAAGATAGTCTAGTGCGTGGGCAACATCGATGGCAATGTTTAGTCTCTGTGTAAGATCTAGAATCCCCTGCACCTCAGCTGTTGCAGGACTTGGATGCAGCCAGGTTTCCAAACTCCCATTAACCATGAATTCATACACCAAAGCCTTGAAATCATTCCCATGATAATCAACACCTGAACATGCTGTCACTACCTTAACTAGATTTCGATGTCTGACGTTCCGCAGAGCCTCACATTCAGCCATGAAACTCTTAGAAGCTCCTTGACGCCTTAGGTTAAGCACTTTGACAGCAACAGCTGTTCCATTATGATCAAGAATTCCTTTATAGACAGAGCCAAAGCTGCCAGTACCAATTAAATTGATCGAGGAGAATCCATTTGTAGCTTTTAGGAGACTTTGATAAGACACCTTCAATAGCACATTCCCATCAGAGCTTGGAGTGAATTCTCTTCTTTTCTTTCTTGACCAGAAAAGAAATAAACAAGTGATAAGTACTGCCACCGCTAGAAGCAAGGAAATCACAAAGATTGTTATCTTCATTTTTAGGCTCAACCTCTTCGGGTGTTTGAAATTGCATGGAGGAAGCTCAAAATCAGGTGTGCCACCGCAT
>Ga0307514_10005961_pt1 | contig 10741 bp, 15 predicted proteins | sample 16_EM_MG_FD_203088 | JGI IMG/M metagenome (GOLD analysis project Ga0307514, IMG submission 203088) | Populus trichocarpa ectomycorrhiza microbial communities from riparian zone in the Pacific Northwest, United States - 16_EM | ecosystem: Host-associated > Plants > Roots > Unclassified | place... | reverse complement strand
CCCCATAGGCTGAATATTGGCTGCATAGACTCTTGGCTACTAAGAGACCTCCAGCTAGCATCTATACTTACATTGCGTAGGGGAAAGTTATGGCGCGTCCCCCCGCATAGTATGCAGCGCCAACGCGCCATAGCTTTCCCCTCCGCACTGTACATTAAAACCAGTGCTGAATTGATCTCGTGCCAAGACTCTTTTTATCTGTCACATAAATTTCAGTGTGTGCCAGCGAAGAATTAAAAGTGTACAAAGTGGATTTTCTACCACACAAAAATAAATCGGTCTCAGAATTACACATTTGCCCAGACTTGTGCCCCTAGTTGACACTTTGCGATTTTACCATTTTGAAGTCTCCTCCTTCAATACTAAATTGACATAGATATAGGTAGGTGCTACTAGTAGGTGAACACCTCCTAGTGGTTATAGGCTCACTTGCCTGATATTTGTTCTTCGGTGGTGGGCAGGGGGGTCCTCGCGGGGGCGTCATACTGGAAGGGTTGATATTGAGTATTGGGTTAACTTTGGCAGGATTTGATGGCAACCATTTTCTAGAGGGTAGGCGTTTCCATAGATCTCAATTTGGCTGGAATAGCCTTTGGCTACTATGCCCTCATGATACCTAAAGGCATGTGCGAAATTGGGGTTACTTTGCTGCGCTTTATTTATTTGAACATCTTGTCAAAGAACAACTGTATCTCCATGATAGGAGTTATTGTAGAGCCCTTAGGGACCTTAAATGCTGTGATAATATTGAACTTTGCAAAGTAGGATCGATATCATACTGAAATATGGAGACTTTTTTACCTAAAGATGATATATAGTCACATCGGACCAGTTTTCGAACAATTCCGACATTGATATCTGCACTGAAGGCTTCAAATCCTACTTTTTTTTTTGAAGTCTATACGTCTTTCCCCCGAAGGGAGCCTTAGGCTATGAGGCATTCAAATCCTACCGCCTATGTGGATTTACAACAAAATGCAGAGACTGGATAGTTTCAATAAATTTTTATTTGTCCCGCAGAGTCTAATATATCCTTCTCTTCTTGTCGTCCTTTTATTGCTGTTGATGGTACATTTATTAAGATTCGATTTCAACAAATATTATTGTTAGCTGTTGCATTAGATGCAAATAATAATATTTGGTACTTGCTTGGGCTATAGTTGAGAGTGAACATCGAGATTCGTGGCGTTATTTTGTTATGCATTTGTTGGCTGCCCTTCCTATACTTTTTGAACGTCCTACTACATTTATGAGTGATCGTGATAAGGGTCTTATGGATGCAGAAGCATTACTACCTCTATGTATTTGTCGTGCATATTGTTGGTTCCCAAAGAGAATGTTACTACTAAATTCTCTCGTACTCTTGCAGATACCTTTTGGCAAATTGCATGATCCCCTACTGCATACTGTACATATATAACTACCATATGGATACTTTGCATCAATCCAACTGCTACAGCCTACCTCCGCAATATACCATCACAATTCTGGGTTGCTGCATTTATCCCTGGACGTAGATCCTTCTAACATTGTGGAACGCATCAACTTTGACTTCAAGGCCTTACGTGAACTTCCAATTGTTGGGCAGCACAAGGACATGCCGACGTCACAGATGACCTTGTCAACGATACCAGGACACTCATACATGGGTTAACAACCCTGCCAGATCAAACCACTGTAGTCACTGGACTACAAAGCCAGGTCTCGGACCTGCAGGCCCAGGTCGCCAATCTCCAGGGGGAGCTTATGCAAATAACACAAGAGCGCGATGCACTCAAAGCTGTTATAACTAACCTCCGAACACAAATAGAGAACCAACAAACTACGATTAATACCCTGTCACGCCTTCAAGCCCCCGGTGCCCAAGAATCCCGAGATAACATCTCAGACCCTCACAAATTTGACGGCACCCGATCCAGGCCTCACCCAGCTGTGTCTTAAGGCTACCTTATTTACGGATGAACAAGCTAAGCTGCGCCTGGCTAGTAACTGTCTAACAGGGGAAGCCATGGACCAAGTCCAAGCATATGTAGTTAATTACCGTATTGACCTTCCCAACCTAGCAGCTTTAATATATAATTACTATCCTCGAGACTGCGTTTGGCAACCCTAACAGAGTTGCAGAAGCAGAGGCCAAGCTACGAACTATTCAGCAAGGAATCTCCTCCCATTATGCTGAATTCCAGAGACATGCTGCGGAGATAAGATGGGATGAAGTGTCTAAGTTGGCAGCTCTAAAGGGAGACTTGGCCTATCGCCTATAGAATGATCTAGGTATAGTACCTACGGACCCCACCACCATTGTAGAATTTGTTGCCCTCTGCCATTGTAGAATTTGTTGCCCTCTGCAATAGGTTGGATATGAGACGCCGGATGCTGCAAGGAATATCAGCCCGGCCTACACCGGCACCACAATCTGGTATAGTTGTGTAGCTGGTTGCATGCTTGGGTTACCCTCAATCAGCTAGCTTTGTTGGGCAATATTTTTTATTATATTACACCAGAATTGGAAGGTGATTTGATCTGTAGTCCCCACAATGAATTCACAGGAGTTGGGAAATTGCCATGAAGACTTGAAGAAGATATTTAGGTAGTTGCAAAATTTACTTAATACACCAAGTCCGTTGGTGACCATAATAAATTCGCATACTTGAGTGGAGGTGAATTAAAATGATTCATTCATAAATCTAATACCAGAAATATACTCCCTCGGTCACATCATCATACATTGTCGTTGCCATTGTTGCCATTGAACCTCATCCTCTTATTTGAGGCCGTGACATATATATACACCTCCCCCCCAACAACCACAACTACTCCTCCCCCGCATCCACCCTCCTATTCCACTCTACACACTCCTCAAACAACACCCCATCCCCCCCAAATATATCCAACGCACTCCCAAACGTCAAATCGACCTTGCCACCACTCAACTCCTTCACCCGTTCTAAATCCTCAATCTTATACCCCCCCCCGGCATACGTGGTCGGGATGGATACCCAATTTCCTAGGGCACGGACCAGGTCCTCGTCGATCCCTCGGCAGAGGCCTTCAACGTCGGCAGCGTGGATAAGGAATTCGGAGCAGTAGTTTGAGAGGAGGGAGATTGATTCTACACACAAATAAAATAGCGGGTTTAGTCTGGGCTTTGGTAAGTAAGGTGGGGGAAGTTACCTTGGTTTACTTCCATATTAGTCAACGTCTGCCATCGGTCCATAGCGACAATCCATTTATCACCGCGCCGGCGGCACGAGAGATCGATGACGAGCTTGGAAGTCTTTCCGCCGAGGGAGTCAATGACAGCCTGGAGGCGCTCCATGGAGAATTTTGCGTCAGGGAAGAGATAGGATGTTAGGATGACCTGTCTGTAAGTTATAAGCCCTGCACACACACACACACACAACAATATGCCTAATGAAATTCGCCCCTCACATCTAGCCCCGCAAGAAACATAAATGCAAAGGTCCTACCTTCTCCGCCCCTTGTCTAATCCACCCAGCTGCATTCGCAGCCGTCACTCCCCCGCCAACTTGTAGTGCGTTCGGCCAGGCAGCCAATGCGTCTTTTGCTGCCTCGACACAACCGAGACCCAAGAGGATGACATGAGACCCGGTAACATGGTGGTCGTGGTAGAGTCGGGCAAAGTGTGATGCTGGGAGGGGGGAGGTGAAGTTGGTTTTGAGGGCGGCAGTGTCGAGGGTTCCGCCGACGATTTGCTTGACTTGACCGGCGTGGATGTCAATGCAACCGCGGAATTTTGTCATTGTGGGTATGAGTAGCTGTGAGTAGAAATGGAGTTGAGTTTTGGCTGAGAAGCCGGACTTCCTGGTACTAGTGAGGTTGGTGTGTATGGTAGGTGGGGTTACTTACGTATACAGCAATTACGGAGGGAGGGGCATATAACTCTTTGAGCCAGTTGCGGCTTTGTAGGATCTTTTGGGGGTTAGGAAGTCGTGGTTGAGTGGCACTGACTAAGCGGGGTTTGAGATAATTTACGTTACGTAGCCTGCGTTTCTAAGTACGTTTACACCTTGGCACCTTGGCAACGTTGCTGATTGGCCAATTTCATTAGCATGCATGGTGGCGTTAAGAGCGAAATCGTAACGTACTTTACTTACATAGATTGCTTATTCAGCCATCCAATACCCCATTCAGGTAGTAGCTGTGTAAGCAAGTTGATCGTCACTTGGAGTACCATAGCTGATATTGATCATGAGTGCAGTTCGAGTTTTTCACCAGTACCCCACTCCCCTCTTCCGAGCACATATAGAGCTACTGCAATCCGTTGGTATATGGGTCTTTTGTAACGTTAACCACAAACTATCTCTTGTTGATCCCAGAACCCCTCTCCACCAGCCTGTGTCACTCATTGTACGATATGCCAAAATGAGTTACGATACATGCGAAATAATGCAAGAAAGGCGGTTTGAGGGTATTGTTGGATATATGCCTCTACATTCTGCCGCCCAGCACTGGTATTCCGAGGTAGGAAGTAGCGCTGTCTGGCAATGGACGCTCGAATCACCAGAAGGCTCTCAATATCCCCAAAGCTCTCGATATCCTCAACACCCTCACCCTCCTCATCTTCCGAGGATGATACAGGTAATACATCAGCATATATGAGACACTCAATTGCAGTGTCGATATCTTGCAGAGCACGAGCTCTCTGTGATGTTCGAGGCATGGCAAAGGCAGTGGGTGATAACTTTTCACATAGCCAACAAGCTACAAATAGCTACGTCGGGGGATGTCAGTCAAAAAAAAGATTTCGCTCAATTCAGCTAAGTATGTGGCGGGCGCTAAAATCTACGTAGAGCCTACGAACTTGCACTGACAACCCCTGTTGGTTAGTACGGAGTAGTACATAGAAACAAGCGCAGATGTTCAACAGATATGCGTCCAATGGAGGTACACTTCACCAAGTAATTCACGGGATGAAGATATGTAGGGATGGATGTAACTCCTTGAGTTCGTTGTTTGTCTAAGGCCCTCGGGGCATATCTATATGTACCTGAACGCACACGGTTGTGGATCAGGGGTCGCACACTAGTAACAGAGGTATGTGGTGAAGTGAGGTATGAGGTATGTGGTGAAGTGAGGTATGAGGTATGTGGTGAAGTGAGGTATGAGGTATGTGGTGAAGTGAGGTATGAGGTATGTGGTGGAGTTACAGCTCTCATACATACTTAGCTCCGTAGCTCGATTGTACGTAGCTCATACGTACTTTCAACAATTTAACGGGAATTATCTATAATGCCCACCCATTTTCCAAGCAAATGTTTACAATGCTACCGGGTTTTTATAATGCCACGAGATAATAATAGGTATACGATAAATATATATGAGAGACTGGTACCTGCCAGACTACATAATAAGCGACATAAATAGACTGCGGCTATATGATCATGGTTGATTAGAGAGTTTACATGTGAGGACGCCGAAATGTCCAGCTTTGCCACATGTACCACAGGTGGAATTCCGAATTCTTGCTTCACCAGCACGCACTCGCTGCTGCTGGTCAAGGACAAATACCGTAAGATACCCAGCCCGGCTTTCAGATAGGTTGTGCCGATCGCCTCTCTAGCCAGGTTGACGTAGATCCTGATTTCTGGTCTCGTCATTCTTGTGATGAACAGTAGTGTTCCGACAAGTCTTTGGTACTCTTTTAGTCGGTTGGGCTCTCAGGGTTCTGGTCCAGATTTAAGGTAGCGAGCACTGCTCCCCATGACACTTGGTTTTGAGAAAGTTCCTCGCTACTACTCTTGTTAAATTTCACTGGGTTAGTGACACTTCATCTTGTCCTCATATTAACTCAATTCCTAGGATTTTAACAGATCTTCCCTGTTTATCCTCGATGTTTTCTTCGATCCTGATTCCGGCTGTGTCGAACTTTCCAGGGGGTCCGATTGCCAACAGGTCGTCCACATGTGTTCTGATAATGGCTTTGCAGTCTTTCCCGCTGTCCTTTGACACGAAGCATCCCTTGTCTCCTATATACTAGTTGAACCCAACTTCCACAAGGATACTAATTAACATGTCATACCACTCGTGAACTGATTGCTTGAGACTGTATAATGCTTTGTGCAACAGTCAATATTCTGTCTTGCCATCCTCATTTATATCAGATATATATATATCATGTTTGAGGGGCACCTGCACGTATGCTGCTCCTACATCCCATTGCCGGATGTCCTTCCATAGTGCAAGGCTATGACGGAGGATTTTAAAAGTCTCAGGTCTTATCATTTGGAAATATGTTTCACCGTAGTTGATTTCATATTTCTGTGTGAAGTCCTTCCCTGCCTTTCTTGCCTTGTATTTTCCGATGGACCCATTGGGTTTTCCTTTTATTGATAGACCCATTTGGTGTCTACGATCTTGGTGCATTCCGGGATATCAAATTTTTTGATCTTGATGAATACTCTGTATTTCCCTAGTTGATCTCGCTCCTTTTCCCTGGCTTTAGCCCATTCGGCGGCTTCCAGCGAGTTGCGGGCTTGCTCGTCTGTAGGATGGTCCAGGTTTGTTTCCACAGCTAGTATCCGAGCCTTCCGTTCCATCGTAAATTTTTCCCTTTTCCCTAGAGTTTCATTTCAGTATACTGCGTCTTTCTTTTTCCTTTTTCCCTCTTTTAGAGTAGGAGTATATATTCCCTGCTCCTTAGATATTGGTGGTTCTAGATTAGTTAGTGGGGTCTCTGAGAGTTCCATAGGTTCGGATTGACTGTGGGTTTCTTTGCCAGGTTCTGATATTTAATTGTCAAATGGGGGGTCATCTTCGGAGTCCGGGGTTGGTTTGCACTGATTGTGGGTTCTTTGCTAGTTTTGTTTTTCCCGTTAGATCCAGTATGTTAGTCATAGCCATAGTCCCGCTACGCTTGTCTAGCTTTGCGTAGCATAGCAGCCGCATTGCGAGGTGTAGGAGGGATGGGAGGTGCGGTTGTAGATTTTGTCGCCTTTTGCGGATCTCGATAGACTGGTAATCGTGGATTCGGTGGAATGAGCCCACTACCTCTCCCTGCTCCCAGAATGTTGTCTTTTGTGTAAGCTTGTGTTTGAGCTTTTACCAGGAGTGGTAGAAAATTTCCCTTGTTGATTGCCACGTTGCCAAAACAGGTTGGACGATCGACCTCCTTCCCATATGCCTTAATTTGTAACGGAGAAAATATACCAACATCCAATGGCTGAAGAAGATGTGTTGTATAAGGAAGAAGACATTCAATGAAATCAGTATGAATGTGGGTCTCACAACCATCAAGTATGAGAAAGCGGTATTGTTGCGGAGAAACCAACCGCTCCTTCGAAATGCTTCAGCCACGCAACACTCAAAAGCTATTATTCCATCCTGTCTTACTATAAGTAAACTCCAATGGTTGCGTATATCGATCAATGAACCCAAATGCTGATACCACCCCGTGCCACACCCTTATAAATAATCAGTGGTGAAAGCACTGCTCCATCTCCAGAAATAGCCTCCATAACCGTAATTAACTCCCGTGTCCCATCAGTTGCAGTCATACCACGTTCCCGGCGTTGACATATGAGCTTTGCCCTATCAAATTCTCCCTGGCGAAACCGTTTTTCATCCATATTGTACATATTTCCCTCGGCGATCGAGGTAAAATGGCACTGGATAACCCCCGGATCGCTCTGTTTAAGGCGCCGCTTATCGACATTACTACAGAGCTTGGACACTAGCTCAGGATGTCGATGCAGGAAGCGGGTCAAATAATTTCTTCCGAGTGTCCTTTCAAAATATGCCTCTATAGCTTCCTCCTCTAAACCAAGCTCTGGATGCTTCAATAAGACAATTGCTTCCTTCACATGGCTCACCTGAAGTGGGAATCCAAACTCTTCAAGTCGCACGATCCACCGCACAATTGATCTCTCTTGTGCTGGCGTTAATAGCTGTGGATGCACATGTGCTAATTTTCGAGGTTTTGCTTCTTTTAGGCGCCTTCTGGCGGTCCTCCGCTGCCTTTCGAATTGATGGAAACCGTCCTTGTTGTACCCAACAACCTCCAGCAGCCTCCAATCCTCCTCCCATCAGTTCTCTGCCAATTCTCCCGTCAGTTCTCCTGCCAATTCCCCCACCAACTCTCTCACCAAATTCTGCTATTCTCCACCATCGAATCCCCAACCTCTAACCCTTGGGTCTCCAGCCTCCAACCCTCGAACCTCCAACCTCCAGTCCTCCAACCCCCCAGCCCTCCAACCCACAGGCCTCCAACATGCTAATCTCCAACCCCCAACTGCCAACCTCAACCCGCCACCCTATAATGCCCTGCCCTGCAATGCACTACCATCTAACCTGCCAACCCCCGCCGACTCCCGCCGACCTCCAACCTCCAACCTCTAATCAACCCCCAATCAACCTCCAATTAACCGTTCCTATAAATACACATCTCTTATTATACTCCGCTAAGTCCCGCGTTGCAATGATGCCTAGGGAGCTATTGCAATTACTGCTGGCAATTGAGTTTATAATTAAGATGAACAGTGTCCAGTTTATGCAACAGTTCGAGCCTATGGGGTTGGAGTGTAGGGAATCTCATAAGTTGGAGGTATCGAGCATCACATAAAATATTGTATTGAAAAAAATATACTGGCTCTACCTCTGGCTCTGGGGCGCCCACCGCAGCTTCAACCTCAGATTCAACCTCAGCTTCCACCACCACTTGCAACATGACTTCTACTTCGACTCCCGCTTCGGCTCCCACTTCAGCGCCAGCTGAGCGAACAAGAACAAGCACCTAATAGTGCACTTAAGTGCATCACCCTCACTCAGAACGCTGTCTACGTCCATAGCATCTCAATATCCCTTGATACAAAATAGCCAAAAATTCATGGATATACAAATGAGTATCGTCTATTGGAAGCAGGGATTGGAGGTTCCATTTGGGCGTAAACGAGGTTGACAAAGATACCCTTCTGGCCCCGCCTTCCGACCCGCTGTCCGACCCCCGCCTTCTGATTCCCAATCCCACATACTTCCGCCTGTTCCTACTGAGTTGCGCACCCGCCCCATTCACCAATCATAGTGATCGTCCTAAAATCTGATAGAAGTTTTTCCTGCAGATACAGACTGGGCGTTCTCAATCATGAGATGCAGAGGCTTTTCCTACAAGAACGCCCAAGTCCATCGAAACCACCATAGGCGTAACTGGGAGGGGAGTTGATTTTTTAATTTTTTTTATGGCTATTTCTTTGCCTGCTTCGTCACCTACATACAATATATCACTGGCTTTATGTGTGGGAATTACCCTGAGACGCCTCGAAAAACACGGAATAGAACAAAGCCTGTATAGGGATAAAACCATGTTTTGGAGATAGCATAAAAGCGACTGGATAGCACCCAATGGTTTTTGCTCTTTTCTCTAGAGCGTTCTTAGCTAGCATTCAAGTCTTCTGTGAGTATTATTCTAGTATCAATAAACTTTCTCCCGCTACCGTCACCATTCTCCCGTTACTCGTAGTTTGTGACCTCTCATCCTGTGGTCAGTGATCAACACAATGAGAGCTCAATGTTCTATTAGTTCTGTCAGTTACAGCAGAGCTGAAGTTTAGGAGCATCGAGCAAGTGCAGCGCTAGAATCATCCAGTGCTCAGGAGCGTCGTGCAACAGCTGTACGAGAAATGCAGTAGGAATGATCTAATACTTGAAATTAGTATGTAGTGCTTAGAATTAGTCAGACAATACCTGCTTAGCACAAGATTATATGAACAAGATATTAAGTCCTAATCAGGTGAAATTATATAAGAAGCTCAAAACTAGATGAGACTATGTGAACAAGATAATTCAAGTTGGTAGGATGAGAGTATATAAATCACGGGCAAAGAGAGAAACATATATGAGTGACTTGCAAGAAGGGAGGGTTAAATAGATGGCCTAGATGAGAGAATGGTAGAGCAAAATACCATAACAAACATCTGGGAAAGAAGAACCGACAAGAACAAAGTAACTGGGAAGTAAACGACAAAGAGCAAAGTGAAGGAAAAGAAAACAAACTAAACGGAATCACACAAATATGATCTACCAATCGTAAGGAGACCCAACTCGACTCCTCTGCTTGCTAGCTGTATGCACCACTTGTGTCTTGGTGCTTCTTGGTTGTGGTCTCGCCTTTTGTCCGTGTCAATCTTGCATAGTCTGGTTGAGATCTTTAAATTTTTGCGTCTGGTCAAGGGTGTTCGACCAACGTCCTGCCATTGTTGTTGCATGCACGCAGAAACGCTGAGAGGGCTTTCTTGGTCCTTATTCGCATCTGTGCTGTTCTCCCATGTATGTCTTTTGCATCCACATCTACCCTGGGATCTGCCAGCAGTGCTCTTGTGGTATTAATATGACGTGGAGCTGCACACATCAATGCTGTCCTACCATCCTTGTCCTGTGCATTGACGTTCACATCACCCCTCTCAAGCAGCAATCGCACAATAGCCTCGTGCCCGCCCGTAGCTGCCCATATCAGTGCTGTCCAACCATCCTTGTCCTGTGCATTGACGTCCACATCACCCCTCTCAAGCAGCAATCGCATAACAGCCTCGTGCCAGCTTATAGCTACCCATATCAGTGCTGTGCAGCCTATATTGTTCTGTGCATTGGCGTCCACATCACCCCTCTCAAGCAGCAATCGCACAACAGCCTCGTGCCCGCGCTTAGCTGCCCATAGCAGTGCTGTCCAACCATCCTTGTTCTGTGCATTGGCGTCCACATCACCCCTCTCAAGCAGCAATCGCACAAC
>Ga0307514_10005960_pt1 | contig 10741 bp, 10 predicted proteins | sample 16_EM_MG_FD_203088 | JGI IMG/M metagenome (GOLD analysis project Ga0307514, IMG submission 203088) | Populus trichocarpa ectomycorrhiza microbial communities from riparian zone in the Pacific Northwest, United States - 16_EM | ecosystem: Host-associated > Plants > Roots > Unclassified | place... | reverse complement strand
TGGTGGCAAAAAAACTCATACCCTTGTATGAGTTTTTGTATGAGTTTTTGCTTGGTGGGGTATGAGTTTTTTTGCCACCAAGCTGTACGTCTCTCATCATAAATACCTAAACTGATAATATACACCTAGAACAAAGTGCTGCTAGCACTATAGCACAAGAGTTGGGGTATCTCCCACTTGCCTTGAGTCAGGCTGGAGCATATATTCATATATCGCAATATTCACTGAGTCGATATCTAAAGGAATACCAAACGAAGACAGGCTATCTACTGAGCCAGGGATGGACAGTGGGACAGCATGATGAATCAGTATTTGCTACATGGGAGATATCGTTCAGGGCAATTCAGGAAACAAGCCCAAATGCAGCGGAGCTGTTATTGGTCTGTGGGTTTTTTGACCATGAGGACATCCAGGAAGAACTTCTACGACGTGGTCTGGGGTTGGAAAGACACGGTATGAACATATTGGGATATTCGTAAAGACCCTGCTAATAATCTTGGGATAGATCATACCTTACAAGAATCAATCAGGGTATTGTTTTCATACTCCCTACTGAAGCGAGGCAGTAGCGATCACAGCTTTAGTATTCATCCTCTAGTCCATTCGTGGGCTAGGCTTCGACTAAAGTCTGAGCCGCAGAAGGAAATCGAAAAAGCTGGAGAGGCCTTCGAAATAATTGCATCAGGGTTGAGCAAGTCTGGCGAGCGAAGCACGGCGGACTGGATATTTGAGCAGGGGGTTATGCCACATATCAGCGCAGTGATGAAAAATATACCATCACAATTCCTAGCACTAGGTACCACCAAAATATGGGATGAGGCGTGTATATTAGGCGAGATATTGAGCAGACATGGGCGGTACAAGCAGGCAGTGGAGTTGTATGGGTGCGCATTGGCTGGGTATGAAAAGGCATTAGGGGTAGACCATCCAGATACTCTCACTACAGTCCACAGTATGGCATTAGTATTCGACAAGCAAGGACAGTATGAGAAAGCGCTGGAGTGGTATGGGCGATCACTGGCTGGAAAGGAGAAGGCACTTGGGATAGACCATCCAGATACTCTCACTACAGTCCATAGTATGGCATCAGTATTCGACGACCAAGGACAGTATGAGAGAGCGCTGGAGTGGTATGGGCGAGCACTGGCTGGATCGGAGAAGGCACTTGGGATAGACCATCCAGATACTCTCAGTACAGTCCATAATATGGCAATAGTATTCGACAAGCAAGGACAGTATGAGAAAGCGCTGGAGTGGTATGGGCGATCACTGGCTGGAAAGGAGAAGACACTTGGGATAGACCATCCAGATACTCTCACTACAGTCCATAGTATGGCATCAGTATTCGACAACCAAGGACAGTATGAGAAAGCGCTGGAGTGGTATGAGCGAACACTGGCGGGAAGGGAGAAGGCACTTGGGGTAGACCATCCAGATACTCTCAGTACAGTTCATAATATGGCAATAGTATTCGACAAGCAAGGACAGTATGAGAAAGCGCTGGAGTGGTATGAGCGAACACTGGCGGGAAGGGAGAAGACATTGGGGGTGGACCACCCACGGACACAAAATTCACTCCGTTGCCTCATCAACCTTTCCCAACGCGCGGGGCAAACCGAACGAGCTCAGAGCCTGCAGGCGTTCGTATGCGCCGAAGAGCCCTCGCAACTAAATTAACAACGCACGGAGTTTGGGAAACAATGACACCAAATGTAATTGCCCTGCCTGCGGAGGAACAGAGTTTAGTTGGATAACCTACCTTTTCCAGGATTGTTTCTTTTTGTTTTTTATAATCTCACGAATTTTCTCTGTACAGTAATAGCCTATTGCCAACTAGTTACTAGTCCTTATAATTGCCATTGCGGGGGAGAGGGCACGCGTGGGGGGTGCAGGTATTTATGTGGATATCTGGCGGGGATAGGCGGAATATTTACTCCAAGATTGGTTTTGATTTTGCTAGTCTGGCAGAGGGTGGGATGCAAGTTTTTGCTCGGAAACATTGTCTCAAACTTCAGGATTTGTTGGTTTGTGGAACCGCGCCGCCTTCTAGCCTTGGATCAGGGGATTGACGGGGTGGGTTCGGTTCTTTTTTCTGTTTCTTGTCCGTGGCGGTGTGCGTGGAGAGGCGCGTTGGCAGTCGGAGGAGGAGATAGGGGCCTCGCTCAACTCTGAACCACCACCACAAGACTCTCTCGTGGAAAAAATGGAAAATGCGGGGATATGACAAGGACGGTGAAGCGTGAAGCGTGGGGCCTGGCATGGGGCGCTAGTGTTTGTATACAGCGTTGTTTCCTTTTCCCTTTAATTTTTTATCAGCGAATATATCTCCCACCTTCATACACCGACCGCACTGGTAAAGTGAGATGCCCCTTCATAATAACCTTTCACTCCACACCACTGCCCCACCCGTAGGTACCCCTGCATCATCCTTCCTCCCACCCTGCGCCATCCGCGAGAGGTCCGTACTCTCCACCATCGTATGCATCTCCTCCGGTGAGCACCCACAGCACCATATAGAGGGTACCGCCCTGGGACTGTATATATACGAGGGGTGATCTGTTATCCTAGCTAGCAATTGCACAAATGGGCTGGGTCGTTATCTCGGTAGCTAGGACATCAGTTAGTTTTTAGGGACCTACCAGGTCGTACTTTCTTTTCCCCTCTTCAGTGTACGAGTTACCCCTTACCCTGCTTCCCGCCTGGTGACCCGGGGGGACCTACCCTACAGTCGCACCCTCCCTGTCCGTGAGGATCAGTAGAAGCACTTGTTGACCCCCGTAGTGAAAGTAGAGCATTTGGTAGGATGGGCATGCATCCGGTCTGTTCTTCCATCCACTTGCGACCAGTTGCTGAAGTAATGCCGGCGAGAGGTAAAGTTGACCCGAAATGCTCCCACCAACAGGACACTTCTGACTATACACATAGATTTGTCAGAAAACCAGCCATTGAATAATGAGAATAAGGAATAACAATAGGATCGGAAGGGTGTCTTTTTTTTTTCGGATTCATGAATCACATTTAGCCTATGTAGATTATGGCGAGGAAGGGGGTCTTTGTAAAGCTTGTTTACACCCGAATGAAACCTCCAATCTCCGCTTCTAATAGACCATACCCATTTGTAGATCTATCACGATTTTCCTGGCTATCCCGTATCAAGGGATACTGAGATGCTATGGACGTAGCTAGCGTTCTGGGTGTGTGTGATGCAATTAAGCAAGCAATTGTACATGCACTATTAGGTGCTTGTTTTTGCTCACTCAACTTGCGCTTCGTGCGTGCAGTAGAGGTGGGAGTGGGAGCCAAAGTGTACGATATTTTTATGAAATGCTCGAGCTACCTTTGCCTCCAACCTATTAGACTCCCTATATTCCAATTCCATAGGCTTGACTGCTGCACAAACCAGACACTATTCATCTTCCTTATAAACTCACTTTCCAGCAGTAATTGCAATAGCTCCGCATGGTAATAACTGCAACACGGGATTTAGTGGAAGCGGTGTAGCTTATAGGAATGGCTAATTGGCGGTTGGAGATTGGAGATTGGAGGTTGGAGGTCAGCGGAGGCCAGCAGGGTCGGCGGGAGTCGGTGGGAGTTGACCGGCGGGAGTTGGCCGGCGGGTTATAGAGTGGTGCGTTGGAGGGCGGCGCATTGGAAGGCGTTGGGTCGGAGGATGGTGTGTTGGAAGGCGCGTTGGAAGTTGGCAGGTCGGAGGTCGGCGGGTCGCACGTCGGCGGGTGGCAGATTGGCGGGTTGGAGGTTGGAGATTGACAGGTTGGAGGTTGGAGATTCGATGGCAGAGAATAGGAGAATTTGCTGGGGGAACTGGTGGGGAGAATTGGTGGGGGGCATTGATGGGAGAATTGGCAGGAGGATCTGTGGGAGAATTGATCGATGGGCATTGATGGGAGAATTGGCAGGAGAATTGGCGGGGGAGAATTGGCAAAAGAATTGGCGGGGGCGAACTGACGGGAGAATTGGCGGGAGAATTGGCGGGAGAATTGGTGGGAGAATTGGTGGGAGAAATGGCGGGAGGATTGGAGCTTGTTGGGGGTTGTTGGAGGTTATCGAAGAAGAAAGGATGCCTGGGAGAGAAGAAAGATACTGTATGATATTTGCCAGGGTCCTTTGTAACACACGCTAACGGTCGATTGGTGGTTTGGTCGACAATACCTAGCGCCCCATTGACAAATCGGTCGCCTGATTGACGGGCAAATCTAGTCTGGCGGGGCGCAAAACTGATTTTTAATAAGCAGCCAAGTTCGTAGTGGTGCCTTGGCTCAACACACCAAATTTTTTCGTACCTACTTGCACATAACTCGCTCACTTGTAGTTCATCTACAATCACTATTCCCATAACTTGTAAGACATTGAATATGTAATTGCGCAGAGTCCTTGTAAGTCTGCATCTCTGGCATATCGCCCGAAATGCTGTACTGTGTCAAGCGTCAAAGCTCTCTCTAGCTTTCCCTTGGATAAATCTTTGCACATGCTTGTTATCGATCCCCATTCCTCAATACGACTTCATGGTCACAGAGAAGGTACTGTAGCATGGCATGATAAGGAGTTACAATCCTTTCACTTCTAGACTGTGGGCCAAAATCTCAACGGTTTTTAGGAATTGGTCGATTGTGTGCAAGAAATTTGCCAATTTATAAGCTGTCGGCTTATGATCAACATAGATGATTATTGCTGCAATCTTTGTTTCGTCGTAGGCTCTGCCTTTGTCCCAACATGGTGGGATAACCCATTCTAAATCTCCTTCGCCTCCAGCTCCGTTCATAGGCAACACAACATGGAATAAGTTTGCTCTATTTAATAGTTCGATGATGGAGATTGCGCTTTTAGATATTCCTAAACCTGCTCGAATTCTGAGCATCTTCTGTGGTTCGGCTGTCGCTGTGCAAGCCACAAAGGGAACACCGGGAATCTGGTATCTGAAAGTTTCTAACTTCACAAAGTCGGTACGAAATTCTCTGCCCCTATATAACCTATTTGATTAGTTAGTGAGAAATCATATGTTGCACCAGAGCCATGGAGGTTTCGTTTCCTTGACATCTTTTTGTGTGGTGCGTGCTAATCTAGCTAATTCTGGCTGAGGTGTGGCTATGTTGAAGAGGTGTCTTCATTGCTACAGAGGTGTCTTCGCTACTACAGATGTCTTCGTTGCTTTCGACTGGTGCTTTACTTATCAAACAGTGCGTCCCACTCTGCCACAGAGGTATCTTAGTTGCTTCCGACCAGTGCTTTGCTTCTAAAGCGGTGTGTTCCACTCTGCTAAGTTCCAACCACACAAAGGTCTGAGTTGATGCTAAGAAAAATCAAAGCACTTACCAATTCTCAACCAAATGACATTCATTACAAATAATAAAAAAGAGGTATATAGAGTAGAGATGGCTGACTTTATATCATTGAACAACTGATAGTGGGGGTATGGAAAAGCTCATCGGAAAGCTCATTGAAAACACTCATTAAAAAGCTCATAGTGAGAGCATGAGAAAGTTCATTGAAACACTCATGGAAAAGCTCATGGTGGGGACATGGAAAAGTTCATTGAAAAAGCTCATGGCGGGGACATGGGAAAGCTCATGGAAAAGATCATGGCGGGAGCATAGGAAAGCTCATGGAAATAGAGATGGGTGACTTCATATTATTGAAAAATTCATAGCGAGGGCATGGAAAAGCTCATGGGAAAGCTCATTGAAAACACTTGTTGAAAAGCTCATAGCGAGAATATGAGAAAGTTCATTGAAACACTCATAGAAAAGCTCATAGAAAAGGGCATTGAAAAGCTCATTGAAAAGCTCATTGAAAAACTGGCATGAAAAAGCTCATGGGAGGGCTCGTGGGAAAGCCAACTGAAAAACTCATGGCGGGGGCATGGGAAAGTTCATGGGAAAACTTATACAAAAGCTCATAGGAAAGCTCATTGAAAACCTCTTAGAGAAAGCATGTCCATAGTTGCCTGTGGCAGAAGTACGGTATTTCTGCTCGATACATAATTATGAAATAGTAGTTAAAACTTATTCTCCGATTTATAAGACTTTCTACCACACAAAAATAAATCGATCTGGGCACGAGAACAGTTAAAACTGTAGAATTTGGTGCGCTAGACTAAGATGCCTTATCAAACTAGGGCAAAGGGACGACAGTTAGAGTATCCCGACAGAGGATCTGGCATTCATAAACCACACAACTTCTAGGGCCGATTGTTATGGTGATGGGATCTCTCCCCAGGATCAACTTAATTGTTTCCAGATTGCCTTGCCATTAATTGATTGCTGTTCAATCACTATCAGATCTAAAGGATATATTGCTCTCGCTTGGCAGTATACAACATCCACAGATGGTTCTGGAAATATTTCCACCTTTGATTTCTTGATGGAACACCCAACAATCTGATCTTCTTCAAAGTGCCTCCGAAAACTCTAATGGACTCCAATACCTCGTCGTCAACCCGCAAATTCCTGGGTTGTAATTTAACCCGCATGGTCATATTGAACCAACCTCACACACCTAAGTTTACTGGCATCCCGTGCCCGTTGATGTAATATGTTACGGTGTGGCGGAGCAATTACAGTATTCAATGTCTTACAAGTTATGGCAATAGTGATTGTAGATGAACTATATATAGGTAGTTATGTACAGTACGAAGAAATTTGGTGTGTTGAGCCAAGGCACTTTACGAACTTGGCTGCTTATTAAAAACCAATGTATTGCGCCAGACGGGGCAGTGCAGCCAGGGCTGCACTGCCCCTCGTACCCGAAGCCTTACGGCCCCGTTCCCGCACTCAGCCTCGCCTGAGTCCAGGATGTATGCGCGCATGTACAGTATGTACCTATATAGCTACAAGCCAAAATCTATTGGTCGAACGACAAGGTGAGCTGTATGTACAGCAACACAACTTTCTATCGTCATAGTCTAGTTAGGCTGAATGTGATTAATGAATCCAAAAAAAACACAACTTTCTGCCATTTCTCTCCAAGTTGTTAATAACGCAAACAACACTATATACATATCCTGCGATATAAGCTCAATACGCACACTCACGGTACGCCATTCTATGTCGTATGTACACAGTTATAATTGGTATCCTAACATTGAATACGCCTTAGTATTCCGGATAATACGCATTATGGAGCCAGCTAGCCTCACGACTGGGGTTGTCGGACTTGCCGGACAGTTGACTAAGGCCGCGATGGACTGCTACAAAATTTTCGATAACATGAGGGATGTAGGCTCCACCCACGATACAATTCTACATGGGCTACGCACACAGGGGCTGCTTCTGAAGAGATGGGAGGAGGCTTGGGGATTCGGAGGTGACTCCAATCAGCAGCGGCTTCAGCCTGGGGACTACCGGTACAGATATGCAACTGCAAGTTTGGCAAGAATAGTTGCGGTATTTTCCAGTGCCGAGAAGCTGCAAGAGAGATATGGGATGGCGGTAAAGAAAGAGTCGCTTTTCGAGAAAACTGGAGGGAAGGAACGGACGCAACGGCTTCGGGATCGACTGGGAGCACCAATTCCGCTTCGGCTGCGGTCAAAATCCCCAGGTTCAAGCACAAGTAGGACCCAAACACCAACTCTCGGTCTGACCAACGATGACCAGCACGTTCTAGAGAACCCTCAAGTGCTGGCAGACACAAATATTCTCCCGGGGCTTGATGACGAGATTAAGTTCATGACCCAGGCAATGAACCGAGTACAGCAATCCTTACCTGTTTATCTCAAACTCCGCTGGGTTATTTCAGACAACGCAAAGCTAGAGGAGCTATTGAAAAACTTGACTAGTCTCAACAATGGACTTTTTCAAGTGCTCCCCGCATCAGAAACCACCCTAGCTCATCCAGCTCATCACCACCGATTTCAACAACATTCAAAGCCAACACTCTTATTTGATATTCCTTTTGTCCTGAATGTTGGAGAAAATTGTGACTTCGTGGGAAGAGAATATCTTCTCGCGAAGTTAGAGCAGGAGATAGAAAAAGGCAAAGATAGGCAGAATATCATTGTACTCTACGGTACCGGAGGTATGGGAAAGACACAACTTGCACTAAAGTATGTCTACCAGCAGTATCGGAACTACTCCGCAGTCTTTTTTGTCAATACGGCTAGTGTTCAGACGACTATACTAGGATTCACCCAGATAATGCAGCGGCTTGTGCAGCGACATGGACAGATCTCCGACGACTATGTACAAATCGGTCGGTTGTTAGGCATGGCGGGAAAACTGGATTCAGCAGGATGCTTTAAAGTCACACCAGAGGAAGAGCAGCATGTTGTGCGCGCAGTTCAGCAGTGGTTTTCAGCACCCGAAAATACAAACTGGCTACTTGTATTTGATAATCTCGATGACCCTAGGCTAGTTGATATCGAGAAGTACATTCCATCATGCAATCACGGTACAGTCATAATTACAAGCAGGCGGCGTGATTGTGTAAGACAAGGCCGAAGAGGGTTGGAGGTACAGCAAATGCACCATATGGAGTCGATACAATTACTGCTTAGTGCGTGTTCAATTCCTAGGTTTGAGGATCTGGTATCCCTCGGTAAGTAAAGCCTATCCCTGATACGTCTCTCATCATGAATACCTAAACTGATAATATACCCCTAGAACAAACTGCTGCCAGCACTATAGCACAAGAGTTGGGATATCTCCCACTTGCCTTGAGTCAGGCTGGAGCATATATTCATATATCTCAGTATTCACTGAGCCGATATCTACAGGAATACCAAACCAAGGCAGGCTATCTACTGAGCCAGGGATGGACAGTGGGACAGCATGATCAATCAGTATTTGCTACATGGGAGATATCGTTCAGGGCAATTCAGGAAAGAAGCCCCAAAGCGGCGGAGCTCTTGTTGGTCTGTGGGTTTTTCGACCATGAAGACATCCAGGAAGAACTTCTACGACGTGGTCTGAAGTTGGAAAGACATGGTATGCACATATAGGGATATTTGTGAAGACCTTGCTAATAATCTTGAGATAGATCATATGTTAGAAGAATCAATTCGGGTATTGTTTTCATACTCCCTACTGAAGCGAGGCAGTAGCGATCACAGTTTTAGTATCCATCCTTTAGTCCATTCGTGGGCTAGGCTTCGACTAAAGTCTCAGCCGCAAAAGGAAATCGAAACAGCAAGGAAGGCCTTCGAAATAATTGCATCAGGGTTGAGCAAGTTCGACGAGCGAAGCACGGCGGACTGGGTATTTGAGCAGCAAGTTATGCCACATATCAACGCAGTGCTGAAACATATACCATCACAATACCTATCACTAGGTACCACCAAAATATGTCATGGGGCGTGTACATTAGGCAATATATTTAGCAGATATGGGCGGTACAAGCAGGCAGTGGAGTTGTATGAGTGCGCAGTGGCTGGGTATGAGAAGGCACTTGGGGTAGACCATCCAGATACTCTCAGTACAGTCCATAATATGGCAACAGTATTCGACAACCAAGGACAGTATGAGAAAGCGCTGGAGTGGTATGAGCGAGCATTGGCTGGACAGGAGAAGGCACTTGGGGTGGACCATCCAGATACTCTCACTACAGTCAATTGTATGGCATCAGTGTTCGACGACCAAGGGCAGTATGAGAAAGCGCTGGAGTGGTATGGGCGAGCATTGGCTGGAAGGGAGAAGGCACTTGGGATAGACCATCCACGTACTCTCACTACAGTCCATAATATGGCATTAGTATTCGACAGGCAAGGACAGTGTGAGAAAGCGCTGGAGTGGTATGAGCGAGCATTGGCTGGAAGGGAGAAGGCACTTGGGGAAGACCATCCAGATACTCTCACTACCGTCCATCAGATGGCATCAGTATTCAGGAAGCAAGGACAGTATGAGAAAGCTCTGGAGTGGTATGAGCGAGCATTGGCTGGAACGGAGAAGGCACTTGGGATAGACCATCCACATACCCTCAGTACAGTCCATTGTATGGCATCCGTATTCGACGACCAAGGACAGTATGAGAAAGCGCTGGAGTGGTATGAACGAGCATTGGCTGGGCATGAGAAGGCATTGGGGGTAGGCCATCCAGATACTCTCAGTACAGTTCATGGTATGGCATCCGTATTCCACAGCCAAGGACAGTATGAGAAAGCGCTGGAGTGGTATGAGCGAGCATTGGCTGGAGTGCAGAAGGCAGTTGGGGTAGATCATCCAGATACTCTCACTACAGTCCATCGTATGGCATTAGTATTCGACAACCAAGGACAGTATGAGAAAGCGCTGGAGTGGTATGAGCGAGCATTGGCTGGAAGGGAGAAGGCACTTGGGGTAGACCATCCACATACTCTCACTACAGTCCATAGTATGGCATCAGTATTCAATGACCAAGGACAGTATGAGAAAGCGCTGGAGTGGTATCAACGAGCATTGGCTGGAAAGGAGAAGGCACTTGGGGTAGACCATCCAGATACTCTCACCACAGTCCATAATATAGCATTGAGATTCGACAACCATGGACAGTACCAGAAAGCGCTGGAGTTGTATGAGAGAGTATTGGTTGGAGATGAGAAGTCACTTGGGGTAGACCATCCACATACTCTCGCTACAGTCCATAATATGGCGTCAGTATTCAACAAGCAAGGACAGTATGAGAAAGCGCTGGAGTGGTATGGGCGAGTAATGACTGGAGAGGAGAAGGCACTTGGGGTAGACCATCCAGATACTCTCACTACAGTCCACAATATGGCATCAGTATTCGACAAGCAAGGACAGCATGAGAAAGC
>Ga0307514_10005959_pt1 | contig 10742 bp, 16 predicted proteins | sample 16_EM_MG_FD_203088 | JGI IMG/M metagenome (GOLD analysis project Ga0307514, IMG submission 203088) | Populus trichocarpa ectomycorrhiza microbial communities from riparian zone in the Pacific Northwest, United States - 16_EM | ecosystem: Host-associated > Plants > Roots > Unclassified | place... | reverse complement strand
TGAATGAGCTTCCGCCTAAAACTGAAAACTCAAATACTTGAATAACCCTCCTACCTCATTTACCCTGTCATTGGGGTTCTCGGCCCCTGACAAAGTCAGGATTTTGCTGTTGGGATTCACTGACTCTACTATAGTGTCCCCCTGAGTCCTCTCACTTCCATATTCTATACTGTTGCTATTTTCCCCAGAGCCTTGCTGCCATCAGTATGCCAAACTTCAGCACCTCCTATAAAGTCCTCAATGACCGCCTTCCAATACATCTAGTCTTTTTTTAAAAAAAAGAAACCCATACATCTTGATGATCCCAAGGAGATTTCCTCCACCTCAATCCTCTCCACATCCTCTCGCATAATAGGTATTCTTCTTCATACTCTCAGCCTTACTAGCAATGACAGATCTGACAGAGATAAACCCATCCTTAACGGAATAGGTAGGGTCTTCAAAGTTATTCTAAGCGCGACCATTCTCCTTCACCACCACTTCATTCTCGACCTCCCTATGCTATACTCCTGAGTTATGGGGTCTACGACTGATGTCGGGTCTCCCATAATTCCGGCCATGAACCTGGCCTGAGCCGTATCCATGACCATGCTCGGGCTTTCTACTCCTGTGATTTGATCCACCAGTGTGGATACTGGAGGGGCAAGTCCTAGAGTCGACGGAGTTGAGAGGTTTTTCTATTCCTTGAGTCAGTTCTAGGCGAGTGTCTCATGGCTGTTGAGGAAGTGTTTTACGATCTGCTATTACATGTATATAGTCCATAGTAGGGAGGGCGATTAACTGTCCCGAGCCTGAACGCGTCCGCATTACGGCGGTGTATCATAGACCCCTATATAGGTTTTAAAAAGATAATAATCTGGTTTACCACTTCTATTCTTGCTCGACCAATATGGCAAGTTATGCAAATGGGTGAAGGATATAAGCGCTAGACTACATGTATTTCCAGACTTGGTTAGAAGCCAGACCAATTGGACTATGTGCACATTTCAAATTAATACTTGGCGATTCTGTGGGATTTCATCATTCTAACTAGACTATTCGAACTCTCGGAGCTTCGTAATTCTTACAATTCACTACACGGGTCAAAGGTCTGCCAAGCCACTAGGGCGACGTCTGGAGCGAGACTAGGTCCCAACCAGCAATTGACCTGATTGCCGAACAAGTCAGCACCCTAACCAGCAATTCACCTGATTGCCGAATGGGTCAGCATCCCAACCAGCAATTGACCTGATTGCTGAAAGGGTCAGCATCCCAACCAGCAATTGACCTGATTGCTGAATAGGTCACCGTCCCAACCAGCAATTGACCTAATTGCCAAATAGGCTAGCTTCCTAACCAGCAACCTATTTGGGTCAACATCCCAACCAGTAATCTATTTGGGCCAGCGCCCCAACCAGCAATCGACCTGATTGCAGAACTGGTTGGCTTCCCAATTCGCAATTGAGCTACTTGCCGAATGGGCCCGCTTCCTACCAATCAATCTATTTGGGTCAGCTTTCCAACTAAGAACTGAATTGATTGCCAAAAGGGTCTCTCAGCCTAACCAGCAATCTGTATTTATTATTACCAAATAGCTCTTGTAGTGCAACAAGTTTCTTAATAGCCTATGCAGTTAACGCAAATTGCTCAACCACTGCATATGAGCTGAATGGCCATATAGCTGGAAGGCATCAAGCTCCCAATAGCTTTAATGGCTGGCGAACAGTCAACATAATAAAACTTTTAATGGTTCAAATGGCAGAATGAGTTACCTCGGTCCACTGAGCTTCGATGCCCACACAGTACTTCGTAAGTTACCTTCGTCAGTAGTATTGTGATAGGGGGAATGCACTTCGTGAACTGGAGCATTAAGAAATGGATACCCGACAACCCTGCTCCCTTCTTCTACCAAGCATATCAGGCAATTCACTTCTTGCCCTACCTGGAGTCAAACGTGGACCCTCAATAAGTAACTAAAGCCGTAAAGTAAATAACTTACTACTGCACCTGTTCTCGTGCCCAGACCGATTTATTTTTGTGTGGTAGCTTAAATCACTGCACCATGCCTACCATCAGTTCATTTAATTAAAATTTAATGCAATAATAAAGATATACGGCGGACTTTGCAACGTCGCTCGCTATGAACTCCGCTATATATGGAGGATTCGTAGCTATGAATAGCCTCCATATATAGCGAAATTGGCAGCCAGCCAGGGGTTTTTATGTCTATAGGGGTCATTGCACCTATCCGCCTTATTGTGTCTATACGGGCCCTATTATATGTGGCCCCATGTTTTTGCTCGCCACCAGCGCATATTTTTTCTTTCTCATATACACATCCGTATATTATCAGCGACAACAACTTTGAAGGACAAGCCCACTTGGACAACTTGATACTCAGACACTTGTGAACATCGCGAAAAATGCTATCTTATTACTTGCGAACTCACGAGCAAGAATATCCGATTTATTTTACAAAAGCTCTTGAACTCAAGCAATGCCGTTGGAGACAAGTTTTTACAACTTTCCGCTCGAAAAGTGGGCGATTGCCTATGCAAAACTCTGACGTGATCTGACCTGATTTCTCATTGGCTCACGGTCACCCACACCTTTCCGTACGGTTCTACGAGTTTCTATGTGGCTCTTACACAGCCACATCGATTTCATTTGCCAACGCAACTACCAATCAAATTAATTCTCACTCACGTAATTTATTACGGCTGAGTCCGATTAATTTGTGGAAAGCATAATGGCACCGGGACCCTCAAAGAGAGTCTTGTTCAGGCCAGTCAAGGACTGGCGACGCCCGGGAGTCTGGGTTTTAAGGGAGATTAAGGGGAGGGTGAGGCAGTACTAGCTGGAGGATGTTACAAACTAGGACTCAGTCGGAAGATTTAGGGAATTGAGAGGAGAAGAGGTTTTGAATGAGGCAGAGGGGAGAATTGTCAGGGAAGAGTTGGAGTGGAATAATGAGAAAAAAAGGAGGTCCATGATTGAGAGTATCACCCTCAGGGAGAGGGAATCTCACGACGATATGGAAATCTTGAGAGTGATCGATCCATCCATAGCAGAAAGGGCGATCGAGATCCTGAGCGACCCAAACTCATGGCTTATTTAGGACAAAGCGGAAGATGGAATCATTAAAGACAGGGAGGTCGAATATAGCCAACAGGAGGTAGATGACCAAATCTTCGAAATGATCAAGATCAGCACCCCGATCCCAGAGAGTGCAACTAGAGGAGCAGAGATGGGGGTAGTTACGCTAATGTTCTCAACCCCAAAGAGCACTAGGGAGAAGAAAGAGGTGAGAAAGGCATGGAGAGAGAAGTTTGACAGGGAGGAAGCACAGTGGAGGTTAGGAAAGATAGATGAAGACCTGGAAATAGGGGACTCTAGCGAGGAGGAGGAAGAGGCGATTTTAAACAGGAAGGGGAAAGGAAAGAGGAACGAGACAGGGTCCCGACTATCGCAATTGGAAGCAGAGTTGGGGGATTACAAGGTTACGCCAGCAGTGCTAGAGGTCAAGAACCTCTCTGGAGCGGGAATACCGAGACAAGGGGAGAGTAAGCCATGGGCAAAGGAAAGCACACAAGGTACAATCGAGTATGTGGAGGTTCATAGGACCGAAGATACAATGATGGAGAAGGGACAGCAACAAGCTCAAGGGACCAGTGAGTCTAAGTAGGCACATGTGACCCAGGAGGAAGAGGGACAGGAAGAAGAGGACGCAGAGATGGAAGGAGATAATAATGAAGAAGAAGAGGAAGATGAAGAAGGAAGCGAGTAAGGAGACATAAAGAGAAGGGTCAGGGATAGAAGGAGTTTGGAGGGGTTGATTATCGAGATTGAGGTTATAGGGGACAGGCTAGATAAGCTGGAAGAGGTACCGAGAAAGGAGAGAAATGCTATGTGGAGAGGCAGAAGAAACGATGCTAGGATGATCCTAGTCAGCGCCAGAGAGGTGATTGAGAGGGGGTGTTATCACGATATAGAGACACACCAAATTCGGGGAGGATGGAGAGCCATCAGGAAGCATTACGAGGAGAGTGGACAAATCGCGGCAGCCAATAGGATCGAGAAGGTGGAACTCTGGAACCTGAAGGCAAAGAACATCCAGGATGAAATGAAGCAGGATTGAATCATGAGGATGATCAAGTAGTTGTCTGGAACTGTGGCAAAAATCACATGTCTGGTCAATGTGGATGATGCGAAGGACAGAAAAAAAGCAGAGAAGTTGAGGAAGGAGAGCAATAAGGGGAAGATGGAGGAAGAGTATAAGAAGAAGCAGCAGAAGAGGTTCGATACATTAGCGAACAGGCAGAAGGCAGATGAGAAGGCAAAAGAAGAGGTGATCAAGAGGGTTAAAGAGGCAGCAGAGACGACGGCAAGAGAAGAGGCAGGGAGACTGGAAGCACTTGAAGATCTCCGAAGAAAGCAACAAGAAATCTTCAAGAAGGGAAAACAATTGGCAACCCCGAAGAAGATGGAAACCAACGTCGAGGAGCAGAAGAAGGTACAGGCTCAGATCAATAAAATCGAGAGCCAACAGAAGGTTGAGAAGGAGGTGAGCGGAGGAAAAGGGAAATGGGCAGTAGGGGCCAAGAGGACAAAGACGGTGAAAGTGAACATTATTCACCAAAAGCCGGTAGACATCGAAATCAGAAGAAGGGTCACCAAGACAACGTCGAAGATCGTCGACCTATGGAAGGAATAGGCGGTGACAGAGGGCAGGAGAATGTGGACCTTGCTGGTAGCGCCGGGGAGGGAAAGGAAATAGGAGTCAGTTTTCGAGATCGGGAAGGTACCTGAGAATGTGTCAGACAAGGTGGTGGTACAGAAGCTACGGGAAGGGTTGAAGGCAGATGGGTGGACGAACTAGTTGGCCATGTAGATCTTCTTGGATGCAAGCGAAAGAGTCAAGGTCAGATTGCCAATGGCACCAGTTCCACTAGGAATGGGGAGGTTGCAGATGAGGGAAGACTTACGGAAGGCGAATGAGGGGATTTCTTTTGAAGGAAGATTGCCGCAGATTTGGGGAAGACGACGAACAACTGGGCTCGAATTCTCGGTTTTGAATATCGAGGAAGCAAAGAAAGCAGTGTTCAAGAGGGTGATATGGAATGGACACAAGAGAAGAGCGGAAGTAATAACAGGGGAGAAGGAAAGCACACCAGTGAGGTCACCAACATACAACAGGAGCCCCAGACCACAAGCTCCTTGGAACAACAACTGGAGAGCACCAAGTGGAAACATGGGTAGGGTAGGAGTGTGGAGAGGGAAGAGTGCAGTATAGTGCTTCAACTGCCAAAGATATGGACACACTAAAGATGTGTGCTCATCCGCGTCCAGAAAAGCGGCGAAGAGGATTGACGGGGTTAAGAGTGGGAAAGGAAAGGGGAAGGCAAACAAGAAGGTAGATGAGGAGGGTTTCAAGTTAGTGGAAGGCAAGAGGAGGATCCCAGAAGTCGAGGAGTCCAGACCCCCGACACCAGGTCCGGCACCAAAGGAGACGGAAAAAGCTGCGACTCAGGCAAGTGGAGGCACGGAATATAGCTGGGAACCAACCCCACACACCCCTGCGAAAAACAAGGCAAGAGTGCGGAGTTGGGCGGATGAGGTAGAGATTGAGATGGGAACGGGGGCCGACGGCCCCTACCACTGGTAAAGTTCTCTGAGTGGGATACCAGAATGTATGCAATTCGTCTACAAATATGCATGCATTACTGGAATGGACGTTTGGAAAGGAGATTGATGTTTTGTTTGTTGGAGAGATGTGGGTAGAAAAGAGAAAAGGAAATGGGACTCAGACACATGGAGCGTTCATGCTAGGGTCTGAGGTCAAGAAGAGGAAGCGAGTAGCAGTATATTGGCAGAAAAGGTTAGCTGGGGAAGTGGAGGTGATAAGAGATGAGAAGAATGTAGTTGTAGTTAGTGTTTGGGGAAAGAAGTTAGGGGGAGTATATGCGGACGGAAAAGTGAGGATAGCAGATTGGGAAAGATAGTTGGAGAGCTTCGAGAGGTATGAGGGCATGATGGGGGACTGGAATGCACATAATCCAGGATGGGACTCCCTTTACGAACAAGCGGATGGAAGAGGAAAGAGAATGGCAGAGTGGATGATCGAGAAGGGATGGGAGTTAGGAAAAGGGGAAGATGGACCAACGTGGGAAAGGATGCGAGAGAAGAGAACGGAGGCAAGCCGGATCGATTTCTTCATCAGTAAGGGGCCAATGGAATGGGACGGGGGCAAGAGACACAAGCTGCTCTCAGACCATTGGGCGATTACAGCAGAAATCGACTGGGATCGAGTAGGGAAAGGGGTGAGAGAGGAGAGGATAAGGATTGATTGGGACAAACTGGCAGTTGAAGTGGCAGGAGTAGAAGAGGATCACGAGAAAGGGGATAACGGGTGGTACCAAAGACTGGAAGAAACAACAGCCTACAAAAAACTCAAATCGTGACGAGATAGGCACCTGAAAGCCATGGTGGTCACGGAGAGAAGTAAGAGGTGATGGGATAAGAAGCTAACCGAGCAACTCAAGACGACTCGGAAAGCAAGACGAGAAAAGCTGGGGGATGGGATGACGTAGAGGGAAAGAAGGATCAGGTGGCAGGTATAAAAAGAAAAGATGAAACCACTGGTGAGAGAGAAAAAGAAAGAGTGCTGGCAGAAGTTCTGCGAGGAACATGGCGAGAAGGACCCCTGGGAAATTGTGAAGTGGGCAAAAGATCCCTAGCATCTCAAGGGAACAATGAAAAAGCTCATCAATGTGGGGGGGATAGAGCTGGGAACAGATGAGGAGAAAGTGACAGGGTTGGTAAAAGACCATTTCGGTTGGAGAGAAGACGGAAGTGGAGTAGAAGTGCCAGAAAGAGAGGAAGAAGAGAGAGAGCCTACCAATAGACAAGGGCAATTAGAGGAAGAGGTGAGGAAAGTCTTATCCAGGACCAGCAACTCATCTGCACCAGGACTGGATGGAATTGGATACAGGTTGATTAAGATGGTAATGAGAACGAAACTTGGGGATGAATTGATGAAAGAAGTGGCAGGGAATTTGGCAAGAGGAAGAAGGATCCCAAAGGAGTGGCAGAATTCAAAGGTCGTGATGATCCCCAAACCAGGAAAAGATTACAACAAGACCAAAGGATGGCGACCGATCAACTTGATCAACTGCATTGGCAAATTGGTGGAAAAAGTAGTTGCAAACAGACTTCAAGAGTCAGGACTACTCCACCAACATCAGTTTGGATCAGTCAAGGGAAGGTCAGTGACGGAAGCAACATTACGGGTGGTTACAAAAGCACAAAGGTGCATGCCAAGGGGAGGAGCAGTGGGATAGGGTTTGTGGAATGTAAAGGGGGGGTTTCAAAATGTACGGGAAGAGGATGTGATAAGAGAATTGGAGAAGAGTGAGAAGGGGAGAAAATAGATACCCTGGTGTAGGGAGTTCTTTAGGGCCAGGGAATTCGAGATAGAGTGGGACAGAAGAGTATGGGGAAGAGGAAGGACAAACATTGAAGCACCTCAAGGATCACCAGTCTCACCAGTATTATTCTTAATCTGGATTGCACCAATAATTACCAAAATGGAGACTGCCTTAGAAGGGAAGTTTGTGGGGAAGGGAGTGGAGATAGAGATGCCGTCCTACGTCAATGACTTACAAGGAGGCATTTATATCTGGGAGCCAGATATGGCAAAGAGATGCAATATGGGGGTGATGTTGGAGGAGGCGAATGTGGAGGTGAACAGGATAGCTGAGGAAAACCATCTACCATTGGGAGACTCGAAGCATGAACAGCTAGTCTTACGGATGAAGAAGAGGAAGAAGAGCGCGGTTGTGAAGTGGGTCAAATGGATCGGGATCATCATGGATGAGAGCCTGTCATTTGACAAGCATTGGCAATCGAGAATCGACAAGGCTCGAGCAATACTAGGCCAGCTGAACGGGATAGGCACCTCCAACTGGGGAATCAGTGCCACCAGCTGGCGGTCGATATACACGGGCATAATTAGGGCAGTTGCGATGTGGGGAAGTGAGCTGGGATGGAGAGGTCAAAAGAGATGGGAGCAGAAAATGATTGACCTACAATACCAGGTTCTCACTAAATGCGTAAGCTCAGTTAAAGGGGCTCACAAAGAGCTGGTCAGGGAAATCATGGGGGTAGAGAGTCCGAGGATGGTATTGGATGCGGCACAAGCACGGTTGTTAGGAAAGATGATGCAAGATCCTATAACACTTGAGGACCTCTGGTCAGGACCCGGGAAGTCAGTATATCCAGCCGAGACGGAAGAGGGGACGAATTGGGAAGGGGGAAGGTTGTGAAAAGACTGTGAAGTGCAGTGGCCGGAAGCCGAGAGTGATGGGTTTATCTCAGTTATGTCCCAAATCCTAAACAAAGCTGCGGAAGTCAGAGACGGGGATGAAGGGTTGAGCATAGGGGGGAGGATAGAAAAAGGAGAAATACTGGAAGTGAAGCTCCAGGCAAACAAGGACTCGAAAGCCGATAAATGGGAACTGGTGATTAGTGAAGCCAGGGAAGAGTCAAGCAGAGTTTTTACGGATGGTAGCATGAGTGAGGAGGAAAGAGTAGGGAGTGGGTAGCATGTCGAGGGGTTGGCGGGATCAAAAGAGGGGATGGGGAAATTAGTGACGGTATGGGATGGTGAGATAGTAGGGATGCGGGGAGGAATCCAGATGGTACTGAAAGACCGCAAGATCCTACTGCTTTCGGACTCCCAAGCGGCAATCGCAGCCGTACGAAAGGCAGGGAGAACTGGCAGGGCTTGGACAAGGGAGTTGAAGGAAGTAGTGGAAGAGATTCGGAAGAGGCAGAAAAATCTGGGATACGACGGAGTTAGATTTGCTTGGGTAAAGGCACATGTCGGAACCCGTGGCAATGAAAAGGCTGACCAGATGGCCAAGGTGGGGGTGGAGCTAGGGGACGAGGACGAGAGGATACAGAAGGTGATTACGGAAAGGGGGCTGAGACAAGAGTGGAAGAGAAGAAGAGCGAAGGAGAGAAAGGTGAAGGGGACGGGGATGGGGAGGGTACTCAAGTAGAACCACAAGGCTCGTATCAACTATGTCCACTGTCGTACCGGAAAAGACAACCTACAAGCCTGGCGACATATCTTGGACATTGATCAATCAGACGAATGCCAGAAATGTGGGAGGTATGCAGAAACAGGAAGACATGTCGCCCTGGTCTGTATACATGGAGAGGAGATTGGGTGGAAGTGGGGGACGTGGGAGGATATAGATGATCCAGAGCGGTGGCGGAAGAGGGTGAAGGACCCTAATGGGGATTACGAGCTAGATTTGGTCAAGGAATTTTTCGCCAACCTAGACTTGACATAGGGGAGGGGGTCATGCAACTTGTAATGAATTTCTTTTGGTTAATTTTATATAGGGGGTTCTGGCCAGGAAAAGTAGGCGTGGTGGCGGAAGAGTGCGATATTTATCTGGAGAAAAGTGGGCTGAAGTGGGGGCATGGTGGCAGAAGCCAGCTCTGCGAAAGTAGTTAGACTGGGAGCCAGAACCGAGTGTAAGACGGAATACGGACGCTTCTATCTCTTGGGGTTTTTGTTTTCTTAGGTTCGGGAGGCAGGGCGATTAAGCAGCATGTTGTTCCGTGTGTAAACCCAATCCTTTAAAGGTGCGGGAATGGGGCCGCCTCATAGCCTAAGGCTCCCTTCGGGAGAAAGGCGTATAGACTCCAAAAAAAAAAAAAAAAATCCGTATATTATGCAACGATTGGTGAATGGGTTGACCGATTCATCAATGATTGCTGAGCGGTTCACCCTAACGGCGGCCTGTGCGCAATTGGTGAACCATCCGTCAATATCGACCCATTGGCCAATGGGTCAACCAATTGACCAATCATCGTGATTGCTGAACGGAACAGAACACCTACATACACATATGTATATATACGTTCATCGAGCTGGTACTCTACATACTAGACGGCAGAATAGCGAAATGGATATTACCACACAATAATGCAGAGGGTAAAATGCGTGAAGGAAGGAGATATGCTGGAATAGAACTTAATTGTCTTGGCGGCAGCGCAGGTTTAGAGTCTGGGCACGAGAACAGAATAGAACCAACCCCGGCAGTAACTATTGAGACTCCAAACCAGAAATTACTAGAGAAGAGTCACGTAGGGCCGTCGGAAAAGTACCCAGACCGATTTATTTTTTAGTATCAGTAAATCAGAAATAAATCGGTCTGGGCACGAGAACAGAGCTTGGCACAAGATGTATGGGCCGTTATGACAATAGATAATGTAGTGTAGGCACTATGAAGTAGCAATTCAGACCAAATGAGGCCGATTCAATAAAAGGATGCCAGCAGCGTAACAGATGTTGCGGGCGACTTACAGTAAGCAGTTGTTGTGAATACTCTCGCCTTGGCGTCACGAGGATCCACAGATGGAAAGACGTGAGAATAGAGGCGAACAGGGGTGCCTAATCAGGAAAGTCGTGGAAAAAGCCTTTGGGATAAAAGCGTTGGATTTTCCTCCTGAGTTTTTCCTATCATCAGAGCACTCTATCCATAGCCTTCAAGTCTATAGCGAACTCTACGATAGCTCTGCGAAATATACTCTTTACTTCTACTACTTCCACAATTCCCCCCACTCATAACCTCGTAATTCTTACAGTAGTAAGACTCACAATTATCCTGCACATCCGGACCAACTCTTGTCATCCAGCATCCAGCATCCTGAACAACTCTGTAGCCTCGTGAACTGCTACTGTCTTT
>Ga0307514_10005958_pt1 | contig 10746 bp, 8 predicted proteins | sample 16_EM_MG_FD_203088 | JGI IMG/M metagenome (GOLD analysis project Ga0307514, IMG submission 203088) | Populus trichocarpa ectomycorrhiza microbial communities from riparian zone in the Pacific Northwest, United States - 16_EM | ecosystem: Host-associated > Plants > Roots > Unclassified | place... | reverse complement strand
TAGTGCATCGCCAGATCTAATTCTGCACAAGCAAACAGCCCCGAGCGAAGCATCTAACCTGCTCAAGCCGTCCGACATCAGTGGTTTGATCGAGTCTCCGGCGACCGCGGAGGCCGTTGACTGGGGAGCGAGGAATATTGAAGCCGACAAGCTCTGGGGCTTGCCGCGCGCGAAAGATGGTGTACTGTTTGGCATTCTGGACGTTGGCTTCGGCAGGCACCGGGATCTCGTCTACATCGATCTCCCCGAACCCGCGCCGATCGATGATCACGGCACGCACGTCGCAGGGATCGCATGCGCGCGCGGCGCCGGGAGCCGTGGCGTGCTCCCCAATTGCTTTGTACGAGCTCGGACGGGCGACGTCTTTTTCAAGAGCCTCGAAGGGGGGGACGTAACCAAGTTCTTCGCTGTCTTTAGTCAAATACTGGCGACGTTGGACAATTTCCTCTTTGACTATAACGACATGCGCGTGGTCAACGTGAGTATGGGCTATAACTGGAGATCGAACTTCGGGATAAATCCCGATGATCCTGGATCTTCAAGCTGGCGAGCTCTTGTTGAACAGCAGGGGCTGATGTTGGTTACCGCGCTTGAGCGGGCAAGCAAGGCCAATGTCATCATCTACTCAGCAGCTGGGAACGATAGCTTGGGGCTGCAAATACCGATACAGGCAAAGTACGCGAGCGCATTAAATTGGGCTGCGATCACCGCACGAGATAAAGGTATCTATAGTGGCGTCATCGTGGAGGCTCACAACATCAGTAATGTTCGCGCGGACTTCTCGAACGCGGGCGGGGACATATCGTGTCCTGGCGTGGATATTTTGAGCACTGTCGCGCACAATTTGGCTGGTGATCTTTCCGATAGCATGTATGGGAAGATGAGCGGCACTTCGATGGCTTCTCCGTACTGCGCCTCCGCGCATGCGCTTCTCTCCCTAGTGAGACCGGGGTACACGGGACAGGAGATTGCGAGGTGCCTAGTGAGTTCCAGCCAGCGATCAGATACTGGCACGCCACTCCTGCGGCTCACGGATGCGTTGCGAAAGTGCCCGGAGAGAAAGCGACTGCCGCGCTAAGCGATGTCATGTTGAGCGCGAGGAACCTGCGCGAAGGCCGCTCGAACTGTACTGGCCTGAAATTCATCATTCGCGAGGCACCCGCAACTAGCGGTTGACTCCCGTAAACGGTCACGCACGCTGCGCGGAGTGAGCCGTACCCATTGTCTGCGTTGGAAATTGGAAAAGCACCTGTACGAGTGAACCGGCGACATCCATCGCCGAGCGCCAAACACAGGCGGTGAACGACGGCTTCCTGTCGCATTGCAGTTGCCGGGTGCGGTCGCGCGGATGACTGCTACCGCTGCAAAGCTGTCAGCCACCCAGCTGCCTAGGGATCGGCCGGCTGGCAGCTCGGCGCGTGCCCGAGCCCGAGCAGTTCCATCTTCAGTGAAAAAAAGTTCCACCTTGAGTGAGAACCGACATCGGCGACCGGCTCGGCTCTTGCTTGTCTAGGCACTTCGTCGGCGCGAGGACTGCGCCCGTCTCGACGGCGTGACAGAGTGTCTCGCCGTTGGCAGTGCAGGCAGTGCAGAGAGGGTTTGCATGGATCGCAGCGATGCGCTGTTGCAGGATTGGCGCGAACGTGCGCTGGCACTCGAACGCGAAGTGAGCACGGCCGTGATGGGCCAGGCGCGCGTGATCCGCCTTGTCAACACCGCTGTGTTCGCACGCGGCCACGTGCTGCTGCAGGGCGATGTGGGCGTTGGCAAGACGACGCTGCTGCGCGCCTTCGCGCGCGTGCTCGGCGGTGCCTACGCGCGCACCGAGGGCACCATCGATCTGATGCCCAATGACCTGATCTACTACACCTACATCAGCGCCGAGGGCCGGCCGGCGGTCGACCCCGGGCCGCTGATCGAGCATGGCGAAGACCTCGCGATCTTCTTCTTCAACGAGATCAACCGTGCCCGCCCGCAGGTGCATTCGCTTCTGCTGCGCGTGATGGCCGAGCGCAGCGTCTCGGCCTTCAACCGCGAGTGGCGCTTCCCGCACCTGCAGGTCTTCGCTGACCGCAATCGCGTCGAGCGCGAAGAGACCTTCGAGATTGCCTCCGCTGCGCGCGATCGTTTCATGATGGAGGTGACGATAGAGACGCCGGCGGGCGAGGACCAGCGCCGTGCGCTGATGTTCGACCCGCGTTACCACGACACCGATGCGCTGGTCGCCTCGCTGGCCAGCGGCATGCTCGCTTACCGCGAGCTGAACGACATTGCCGCGCAGATCCAGCGCAGCGTGCAGACCTCCGAGCGGCTGCAGCAATATGCCCTCGAACTGTGGCGCGCGACTGCGGCACCGGCCGACTACGGCGTGAAGCTCTCGGGCCTCGACACCGCGCAGCTGATGCTGGCCGGTGCGAGCCCGCGCGGCATGAGCATGCTGCTGCGCGCGGCCCGCGTCACGGCGTGGCTCGAAGGCCGCGACTACGCCACGCCCGAGGACCTGCAAGCCGTGTTCGACGTGACCATCGCGCACCGCCTGTGCTTCCAGCCGGTCTACGAGATGCGTCGGCCCGAGATCGCCGCGCCCTTGATCGCCGGCATCCTCGGCAGTGTCGCCGCGCCTTGAGAGACTGAAGGCTGATCATGGCCGACCTGCAGATGCACGCCGCAGCGCCGATACGCGAGGTCCACTACCGCGTCGATGCGCCGGTGGCGGGCCACTTTCCCGGCCACCATCGCAGCAGGCGGGGCGACAGTGGCTTCGAGTTCCGCGGCCATGCGTCGCTGCTCGACGCGCCAGATCCACGCCGCCTCGATCTGCACGCCAGCCTGCGCGATCCCTTCGGCGACTGGCGCGTGCGCATCTACAGCCAGCGCAAATCCATCCCGGTCACGGTGGTCGCCGACCTGTCGGCTTCGATGGGCTTCAGTGGACAGGTGCCCAAGCTGGCGGTGCTGGCCGACCTGGTCGAGAGCCTCGCGTGGTCGGCCTGGCGCACCGGCGACAGTTTCGGTTTTGTCGGTTGCGACAGCGCGGTGCGCGCCGACCTGCTGCAGCCGCAGAGCCGCGCGCGCGGTGTCGGCGGCGAGGTCGCGCGCAAGCTGCGCCTGCTGCACCCCGAAGGGCGGGATGCGCACGGGCTGGTCGACGCGCCCAGTCGCCTGAGCCGGCAGCGCACGTTGCTGTTCCTGGTTTCGGACTTTCATCTGCCGCTGGACGTGATCGCCGAGCTGCTCGACGCCCTGGTCCTGCATGAGGTCGTGCCGACCGTGCTGTGGGACCCGCTGGAATTCACGCTGAGCGTGAAGCGCGGCCTGGTGCAGGTGATGGACCCCGAGAGCGGCCACCAGCGCCTGGTCTGGTGGCGGCCGGCTTTGCGTGCGCGCTGGGAGGCCGCGCACGCGCAGCGCCGCGACGCGTTGTTGCAGCTGTTCCGCAGCCGGCGGCTCAGGCCACTGTTCATCGAAGGTGGGTACGACGCCGAAGCCGTCACCCGCCACTTCCAGTCATGACGCAACGCGCCCCGACGCTGGCCGCCGCCTTGCTGATCCTGGCCCTGGTTGGCCGGGCGGGCGCTGCGCCGCAGACACTTGGCGCGAGCAGCAACGAACCGCGCGCCTTCGGCTACACGGTGGGCGACGTGGTCACACGCCGCATCGCGCTGCAGGTGCCCAGCGGCTTGAGGCTGGACGAAGCCTCGCTGCCGCGCGCCGGCAGCCGGGGCAGGGCGCTGGAGCTGCAACACGTTGCACTGCGCAAGTCGCTCACCGGCGTGCCCGAGGAACTGCAGCTCGACTACCAGGTCTTTCTCGCGCCGCGCGAGTTGCGCGTGCTCGAGATGCCGGCGCTCGTGCTGCGCTTCGATGGCTCGCCGCGGGAGCAACAGCTCCGCATCGATGCCTGGCCGCTGACCGTTGGGCCGCTCACGCCCGTCGATCCGTCGCCTCGCGAAGGGCTGGGTGAACTGCGACCGGACCTGGCCCCGCCGATGCTCGATACGGCCGCGGTGCGCACGCGCCTGGCGGCAGAGGCTGTGGTGATCGTGCTGCTGCTGGCCTACCTCGCGCAGGTCTACCTGGTCCTGCCCTGGTCGGCGCGGCGGCGGCGGCCTTTCGGGCGTGCGTGGACGGTGCTGCAGGCGCTGCCGGATGCACCTGACGCCGCGCAACGCCGCGCCGCCTACCAGCAACTGCACGCGGCCTTGAACGCGCTGGCCGGCGAGGTGCTGTTCGAACCCGGCCTGGCCCGCTTTGTCGCACGGCAACCGCGTTTTGCGCCGCTGCAAAACGAGCTTGCCGGCTTTTTCGCCCAGTCGCGCGCGGAGTTCTTCGGCAGCGGCCCGCAGGCTGGCGACATGCGCTGGCTGGTGGCGCTCTGCCGCCGCTGCCGCGACCTCGAGCGCGGGGCAGCGTGAGCTTCGACCAACCGCTCTGGCTGGTGCTGCTGCCGCTCGCGCTGCTGCCGCTGTTCGCCCGGACGCGGGGGGCCTTGCCCAACGCCTGGGTCGCGCTGCTGCCGCGCGACCGCGGCTCGCAGCTGCTGCACGGGCTGCTGCGCGGCGCGGCGGTGCTGGCGCTCGCGGCCGTCGTCGTCGGCATCGCCGGCCCGTACCGGCCCGAATACGAGGTCGAGCGGGTCGGCCGCGGCGCCGAGATCGTGCTGGTGCTGGACCGCAGCCGCAGCATGGACCAGAGCTTCGGCGGCGGGCGCAAGCCGTCGGTGAGCGGCACCGGGCCGGAGGCGCTCGACTACTACGCCAAGCTGCGCGCCAACGAGGCCCGCGAAACCAAGGGGGTGGTGGCGCGGCGCGTGCTTTCGGAGTTCGCGGCCAAGCGGCCGGACGACCGGTTCGGCATGATCGTCTTCAGCACCTTGCCCTTGCGCGTGCTTGAGTTCACGCAGAAGAGCGAGGTCATCCAGGCGGCGATCAATGCCGGCAACATCGGGCGGGGATTGTCCGAGACCAACATCGGGCTCGCGCTGGAGTCTGCGCTGGCCTCCTTTGGTGACCGGCCCTACACCGGTTCGCGCATCGTGATGCTGGTGTCCGACGGCGGCGACCGGCTGGATCCCGGCGCGCGGGACCGCATCGCGCAGCTCGCGCGCAAGACCCGGGCGGCCATCTACTGGATCTACATCCGCTCGGCGCGCAGCCCCGGGCTGCTGCCCGACCAGACCGAGCCGCCGGCCAATGCAGACGCAGTACCCGAGTACTTTCTGCACCGTTACTTCCTGTCGCTGGGCACGCCTTACCGCGCTTACGAGGCCGGCACACCCGAGGCGCTGCAGCAGGCGATCGACGACGTGAACCGACTGGAGAACCTGCCCATCACCTACCAGGACACGATGCCGCGCCGCGACCTGTCGGGCTGGGGCTACGCCGCGGCGCTGGCCAGCGTGCTGTTGCTGCTTGGTGCCAACCTGCTGGAGCTGCGCCGATGGGCCTAGCGACTCGTCGCCGCACCCGCTGGGTCATCGCTGCGCTCGCGGCCATCGTGGTCGCGGGCTTGTTCGATGCCACGCTGCTGTGGCGCGCGGCGCAGACCAATGCCGTGATCGCGAGCAGCCAGGCTGTGCCCGACGCACCGGGCCAGGCGCCGGAGCTGCGCTTCGCGCAGGCCTACGCACTGTCCCAGGCGCAGGCCGCGAGCGGTGCGCGCGACGCAGCGCTGAACCGCTACCGCGCCCTGCAGCCCGACCCGCGTGTGGGCGCCGCGGCCCGTTACAACAGCGCGAACCTGCTGGTGCGCCAGGCGATCGAGGTGCGCGCGAGCACGCAGCCCGGCCAGGCGATTGCGCTGCTCGAACTCGCCAAGGAGTACTACCGCGACGTGCTGCGCGACGACCCGGCCCAGTGGGACGCGCGCTACAACCTTGAGCGTGCGCAGCGCCTGCTGCCCGACCCGGACGACGACGAACCCGGGCCGCTCGGCCAGGAGCGCAACCGCGAGCGTGCCGTGACGACGATGCGTGGCTATTCGCCGGGGTTGCCGTGAACATGACCGGCCTCTCGCGGCGGGCCGTGGCATCCTGGCGCGGGTACGCCGAGCGCTGGCTGCTGTCGGGCGCCGCCTGCGCGCTCGCAGCCTGCCTGCTGAACCCGGGCTGGGTGGTCGAGAGGGCGCGCTTCGAGCATGTCATCGTGCTCGACATCACGCAGAGCATGGACGTGCAGGACGAGTTGCTCGACGGCAAGCCGGTTTCGCGGCTGGCCTACGCGAAGCACGCGCTGCGTGCTGCGCTGCTGCGACTGCCCTGCGGATCCAAGGTCGGCTGGGGCGTGTTCACCGAGTACCGGTCCTTCCTGCTGTTCGAGCCGGTCGAGGTCTGCGCCAACCTGAGCGAACTGCGCACCACGCTGGCGGGCATCGATGGCCGCATGGCCTGGAGCGGCAACAGCGAGATCGCGAAAGGTTTGCACAGCGGCATCGATGTCGCCAGGCAACTGCCGGGTCACCCGGCGCTGGTGTTCGTCACCGATGGCCAGGAGGCACCGCCACTGAACCCGCGCCATCGGCCGAGCTTCGATGACAAGCCGGGCGAGGTTGCTGGCCTGATCGTCGGCGTCGGCGATCTGCGCCCGTCGCCAATTCCGAAGAGCGATCCCAGCGGGCGGCCACTGGGCTTCTGGCAGGCCGACGAAGTGGCGCAGGCCGATCTTTACGGCCGCGGACGCGGGAGCAGCCTGAGCGGCGAGACCATGACCGAAGACGGCGACGCCGCTCCCGCGCCGGCGCTTGGCGCGACGCCCGGCAGCGAGCACCTGTCGGCGTTGCGCGAGCCCTATCTGCGCCTGCTCGGCAGCGAGCGCGGCCTGGCCTTCGCGCGCCTGGCCTCGGCCGATGTGCTGGCTGCGGCGCTCACCGCGCCGGCACTGGCGAAGCCGACGCCGGTGCGGGCAGACGGCCGCGTGATCCTGGCCGTGCTTGCGCTCGTGTTGCTGTTGGCGCGCTACGCGAAACTGCCGCGGCGCCTGGGCCGGCTGGACCGGCATGCGGCGATTCGCGGGGCTCTGCTGGGTGTCGCGCTGTCAGGCGCGGTCGCGACGCCGCCCGCAGCGGCCAACGACCGCCCGTTCCAGATCGCGCGCACCGCTGTGCTCGAAGACGATGAGCAGGTGTGGTCGTTCGAGTCGTGGGCGCAGCGCCTGGGCAAGGTGCGTGGCCTGTCGGTCGAGCCGGAGTACACCTTCGAAGCCGGCACCTCGGTGCAGTTCGAACTGACACGCCTCGATGATCGCCACGGCAGCGAAACCGGCCACGAGGCCGAGGTCGAGTTCAAGCAGCTGTTCAACGACATCGCGCGCGACGGCTGGGGCTGGGGCCTGAGCGCAACGCTGGCCGCAGAGCGCACCCGGGGCAGCGGCGGCACGCTGCCGTCCGTCGAGATCAAGCTGCCGCTGTCCATCGCGCTGGGCGACAGCGGCGGATTCCTGCACCTGAATGTGGGCATCGGCAAGGCCCGTGATGCACGCCGCAGCTGGAACGGCGCCGTCGGGATCGAACGCGAGCTGTTCAAGCGCACGCTGTTCTTCGCCGAACTGGCGCGTGAGAACGAGGCGACGTTCATGCAGGTCGGCGCACGCCACTGGCTGCACCGCGACAGGCTGGCGATCGACTTCGGCCTGCAGCAGCAGCGTGCCGATGGCATGCGCGCCTCGGGCTTTGTCGTCGGACTGGGTTGGTACGACCTGTAGCGCGCCGCCGCTGTGCGCACGCCGTGCGGCGATGTAGCGTCTGCTGTTCGCGAAAGACCTCAGCCAGCCGCTTTCTTGCGCGCCGGCCGGCGCTTCGCAGCTGCAGGGCCTGGCGTCTGGCCCAGTTGACGCTGGATCTCCGTCTGGCCCTGGTCGCAGAGAAATTCCTCGAAGGCCAGCGCCACATGCGGCAACTGGCGCGAGGCCAGGTGCATCACATACCAGTCGCGCACGATCGGGTTGTCGGCCACCGGCAGCAGCGCCAGCAGCCCGGCGTTGATCTCGAGCACGCAGGTGTGCATCGACAGGAATGCCGCGCCGAAGCCGGCCGCACACATGCGCTTGATGGCCTCGTTGCTCGACAGCTCGGAGCCGATGCGCAAGGGCAGGCCCTGGTCCTTGAAGACGCGCTCGACCGTCGTGCGCGTGCCGGAACCGCGCTCGCGCACGAGGATGCGGGTCTCGGCGACGTCGGCCAGGGTCAGGCCTGGCATGGCCATCAGCGGGTCGGTGGGCGCGGCGAGGAATGCCATGGGATGGCGCGCGAATGTGCGCGAGTCGGTTTTCAGTTCGGCTGGCGGGCGGCCCATGATCGCCACGTCGATCTCCTGGCCGGCGAGCATGCGCACGATCTCGTCGCGGTTGCCCACCTGCAGCTTGACCTTGACCTTGGGGCGGTCGTTGATGAAGGACACCAGCAGCGGCGGCAGCAGGTACTCGGCCGTCGTCACGGTGCCCACGCGCAGCGTGCCCGAGAACACGCCGCGCAGCGTGGCCATCTCCTCGCCGGCCTCGCGCCACAGGTCGACGATGCGGCTCGCGTAACCGGCCAGCAGTTCGCCCGCTTCGGTCAGGCGCACGCCGCGGCCGTTGCGCTGCAGCAGCGGCGTGCCGGCCGAGGCTTCGAGCGCGGCGATCTGGATCGACACCGCCGGCTGCGTCAAGTGCATTTCGTCTGCCGCGAGCGAGACGCTGCCCAGCCTCGCGACGGTGTGGAACGCGGTCAGCTGGCGAAACGTGGCGTTGCGGGTGAGTGGCATGGTGACATATTAGCTTTTCGAGATGTCAGAGTGAATAGTTTTAATTATTCCAAATCGTTGATCCTGCCTACATTGCACCCATCAGCTTTCACCGACACACCCAACAGCAGGGGAATCCAGATGGGCAACATGAAAGACGCAGTCCAGATCACCGACGCGAAGAAGCGTTATTCGGCGGGCGTGCTCAAGTACGCGCAGATGGGCTACTGGGACGGTGACTACGAACCGAAGCAGACCGACATCCTGGCGCTGTTCCGCATCACGCCACAGGACGGGGTGGACCCGATCGAGGCCGCCGCCGCGGTGGCCGGCGAGTCCAGCACCGCAACCTGGACCGTGGTCTGGACCGACCGGCTCACCGCGTGCGACATGTACCGCGCCAAGGCCTACCGCGTCGACCCGGTGCCGGGCATTCCGGGCCAGTTCTTCTGCTACGTCGCTTACGATTTGTCGCTGTTCGAGGAGGGCTCGATCACCAACGTCGCGGCCTCCGTCATCGGCAACGTCTTCAGCTTCAAGCCCTTGAAGGCGGCCCGGCTCGAGGACATGAAGTTTCCGGTGGCCTACGTGAAGACCTTTGCCGGCCCGCCGACCGGCATCGTGGTCGAGCGTGAGCGGCTCGACAAGTTCGGCCGTCCGCTGCTGGGGGCCACCACCAAGCCCAAGCTCGGCCTGTCCGGCCGCAACTATGGCCGAGTCGTGTACGAGGGCCTGAAAGGCGGGCTCGACTTCATGAAGGACGACGAGAACATCAACTCGCAACCCTTCATGCACTGGCGCGACCGTTTTCTCTTCGTGATGGACGCCGTCAACAAGGCCAGCGCCGCGACCGGCGAGGTCAAGGGCAGCTACCTGAACGTGACCGCGGGCACGATGGAAGAGATGTACCGTCGCGCCCAGTTCGCAAAAGACCTGGGCTCGGTGATCGTGATGGTCGACCTGGTGGTGGGCTACACCGGCATCCAGTCGCTGAGTCACTGGTGCCGGCAGAACGACATGATCCTGCACCTGCACCGCGCCGGCCACGGCACCTACACGCGGCAGAAGAACCATGGCGTGAGCTTCCGCGTGATCGCGAAGTGGATGCGGCTGGTGGGCGTGGATCACATCCATGCCGGCACGGCGGTGGGCAAGCTCGAAGGCGACCCGATGACGGTGCAGGGCTACTACAACGTCTGCCGCGACACGCACACCAGCGTCGACCTGCCACGCGGCGTGTACTTCGACCAGGACTGGGGCGCGATCAAGAAGGTGATGCCGGTCGCCTCAGGTGGCATCCACGCCGGCCAGATGCACCAGCTGCTGGACCTGTTCGGCGATGACGTGGTGCTGCAGTTTGGCGGCGGCACCATCGGGCATCCGCAGGGCATCCAGGCGGGTGCGACAGCCAATCGCGTCGCGCTCGAGGCGATGGTGCTGGCGCGCAACGAAGGTCGCAACATCCTGGAAGAGGGCCCGCAGATCCTGCGCGACGCGGCCAAGTGGTGCTCCCCGCTGGCGGCCGCCCTCGACACCTGGGGCGACATCACCTTCAACTACACCTCGACCGACACCTCGGACTTCGTGCCGACCGCCTCGGTGGCCTGACGAATCGACGAAAGAGAGCACGAGCATGCGAATCACCCAAGGCACTTTCTCGTTCCTGCCCGACCTGAGCGACGAGCAGATCACCAAACAGGTCGACCACTGTCTCGCCAAGGGCTGGGCCATCGGTCTTGAGTACACCGACGACCCGCACCCGCGCAACACCTTCTGGGAGATGTTCGGCAACCCGATGTTCGACATCCGGGACGCCGTCGGCGTGATGCTCGAGTTGCGCAACTGCCGCAACACTTTTCCGAGCCACTACATCCGACTGACCGCGTTTGACTCGACGCACGGCACCGAATCTGTGGTGGTGTCCTTCATCGTGAACAGGCCCAAGGAAGAACCCGGCTTCCGCCTGATCCGGACCGAGGAGCCTGGCCGCACGATTCGCTACAGCATCGAGAGCTACGCGGTGCAGCGCG
>Ga0307514_10005956_pt1 | contig 10749 bp, 20 predicted proteins | sample 16_EM_MG_FD_203088 | JGI IMG/M metagenome (GOLD analysis project Ga0307514, IMG submission 203088) | Populus trichocarpa ectomycorrhiza microbial communities from riparian zone in the Pacific Northwest, United States - 16_EM | ecosystem: Host-associated > Plants > Roots > Unclassified | place... | reverse complement strand
AAAAGAACTATAGAAAAACTTGTAGGCCGTAAGGCTGCATGCCAATTATTTGTTTTTAGTATAAATGTAACAGATTAAAAACCTTATAGAATCTGCTAAGATGGATTCCGTACGATCAATATCTGGTAATGGATCCTCAAAACATGTTACTCCCCCAATCCTCGAATTGCATGAAACTGCGATTTCGACGTGTACTTCCGCTGGTACCTGTAAGTCGCTCCTTCGACATGTGGAGACCCTCATCGCCCCACCCTGCCCCGACTAGCACATCTGTCCTATCCAGTATTTCCCAGCTTCTTCGTTGTCCACACGGAGATGGTGAGGATCCTGGGTGCATCCCACGGAGTGGAGAACTACTGTATTGTAACATTGCAATCTAATGTTTTGTGTGTAAGATTGTGAGGTTATGAACGGAGGAATTGTCGCTGATTTGTGAGAGTGAAATAACAATATTGAGCTTGCTAGTTTGACAGATAAACTATTGCGCTCTTCGAATACAGAACTCTAAATACATGCGAAAGTCCAACGCTTATATCCTTTGTCTGTTTTAACAATTTGCCATTTGGCGATTACTACCACACAAAAATAAATCGGTCTGGGCCATTTGGGGTTACCCTTGGTCTGCTGGTTAACATCTCACATGGGCGTCTCTTATCCTCACGTGGATCCGGGGGCGAGGGTAATTCCCACACTGCGGACGGTACATAAGCATCAATCTTGTTGTCTCGAGGGTGGTCTTGCGCGAGGTCCCTCCCTTTCTGTATCCTGTCAGACTTTCTCGAGCATGTCCTCCGTACGCTCTGGGTCTGGGAATGGCTCCTCGAAAAGTGTGATGTTTTCTACCTGGTTAGCGGCTGCTTCAGCCATCTCTCTCAATTCTCTGGTGAACTGCCTGTTCCGCCATATCTTGCCTGTTTATCTATAGCAACTCCTCCACCTTCACGGGGGTCCCTACGTATGCTGGTGTCCAGAGCCGTGCAGGTCCCTTATTTGGCGTTGGAGGCCCCTCCAACTCCGTCTTGGACCCTTCCCCGTCTCCATCTGCATTCTCGGGACCCTTGCTAGGACCCATTTTCATATATATATCGAGTATCCAGCCGACCTGGATATTCTCTATCTGTATAGGCCTAAGCTTACATTTTTTTAACATACAATAAGCCAAGTATATCTTTCCCCGAAGACTTGATTACTCTTAGGTATTCTCGAACGTCGACAATTCCAGGCTACCACACCAGGGTTGTTGGAAATACTCTCGATCCCATGGTATGTGGCAAAGTAGCCAAAAGGGTCAACGGTGACATTGAGTGCAAGGGTTCCCGAAAGGGCTATTGGTGACATGAAGAATGAAAGATATAAGCAGCTGGAGTCTGTGAAATGTAATTAGATTTCTGTGTCGGTATCATACCAGAGCAGTTCTTCCCTAGCAATAGATTTTGAAGCGTTAGAATTGAAGTTTATCTCTGTTTCGCACAAACGACTATTCAGGACTCCTACCAAGATACCGCCCCTCATAGCCTTGTTTCCAACAAGGATAACTGTAAGAATACGAGGTTACGAGGAGGGGGGTTGCGCGGTAGGTAAAGTTATATTTGACGCTCCGCTATAGTCTGAAGCTATGGTACTATCGCTCTGAGTATCTGAGTATTCACTCTCAAGGCGAAACTCTAGATACATGTGAGAAATTCACTACTTATATCCTTCGCCCTTTGTCACATAAACTTGCAGCTCCCGTTTTTCCATTCCTCTTCTGTATCGGCACAACATTTCCACATAAGAGCACACCGCGGGACTTCCTCTGTGCGTGGTGAAGGTTGTACTGCCCAATCTGCGTAGGATCGCTCCACCGCTTCCCGTTCAAATTCTATGGCTGAGTCGGTGTCAGCACTCACGTTATTTAGCTTACATCGCTGCACCAAAATTGCAGGCTCGTGGGTAGAGGTATGTGCTCTCAACGAAGCCACACTCCTTCTGGAAACGCTTCACACATTTTCGGGCATATCTCTCGGCTGTCTTTAGGTCGTCTGCGTCCCCATAAGTGTCATACCGTGAAAGATAAAATGTAGAAAGAGCGTCACGGATATTGAGGGTCACCAGTGATTCGCCAGTGTGCTGAAGATCCGTGGTAGTATTTAGTGCTTGGACGCCCTGCTGAATCGCCTGGTTTAACTGCCTTTTTCTGCTCTCCTCGCTATTTTGGTTTTTCCGGAAGCGCAAATACTTCAACCTTGCTCGTGTGAGTAATGCTTGTGCTTTTCCAACCCATCGCTCACTCTTCCTAATTTTCTCATTGGATCTTAGAGCTTCCTCCAGCCTCTCCTTCACCTCCTGCTCAATCTCCGCGGATTTGGCCTCTTCGATGAGAAGAAGATGCAATACCACCTTGATTCAGTAGGAACAAAGAAGGACATCATCTGTCTTCGAACTGACTGTTCTGAACCCCCGTATGAGTAGCTCATGGTGATCCTGTGCGTTGGGGTAAAGGTCAATTGGGATGGAAGCGGGCAGTGCGGGTGGCTCAGACGCAGTCGAACATGTCGGCACCGAGGGCAACGGAGATGAGGTCTTCGGGGTAGCCATACTCCGCCTTTCCCTGAAATGGTTGCAAGCATTTCCATAGCCTTCTGCTATAATGCGTTCATTACCATTTCCTCTCTGTGCATATACTTAACTTGTGCTGCAATATCAACTGCCATCATGGCCACGTCATTTGCGGCCTCCATGTCTTGTGCATGCTTGGCCTTTGCAATCTTTGCGGCTTTTACGGCTTCGTGCTCGAGACGTTCGCACTGCAACATAGCTTGCAAGCTGGCAATTGTTGTTTTTGAGCCTGAGTGAGTTCCTCATAATGACTTAGGTCCTCTCAGAGCCCTGTCGAGGTATTTCATTGGGTAGAGGTCGAAGGGTAGATTGTGGAGTCCCATTGTACGGTACACTCATGATCAGTGGGAAGCCCTTGGGGTTGGAGATATATATATATGTAGTTACTCACAAAGCTTGATCTAACCCACTTTGGTTTCCATTCAAGTTCTCCACAGCTATATAGTTAAGGGACTTAAACCACCTTGCATTGGTGGGCTCAGGGTAGGGTATCCTAGGCGTGGCAGATGGTGTTCTGTCATAGCCAGCATGGAGAGTGGAGATTGGGTACCAGTTGGTATCGACTTGGAGAGTTAAATTAGATATCGATGTTGTATAACAGAGCTCTGTCGGCTGGTTGGACTCATGCAGAAGCGCATGGGAGTGCGGAATGTCAAATGGATCTTTGCCTTGTAGATTGTCTCTTTGCTGGGAGCGGCATACCTACTATGCCCCTTACAGGCAATTTATATAATTACTGGAATGAGGAAGAGGATGCAGAGTTTATAGCGGCATTTAATTCTTCAGTTCTAGATCAGGTTGAAGCTGGCTCTATATGTGAGATCTAGAGTACCATGCTGTGATTATCGGTCAATTTAAGTTTAGAGTAAGGATTGCCATAGCTGATAGGCCACCCAAATACTATATACATGTAATATTCCTTGTACATCGTATCTCTGGTAGTATAGTGGTAAGTATTCCCGCCTGTCATCTCGACTGAGCGCGGGCGACCGGGGTTCAATTCCCCGCCAGAGAGTTTCTTTTTTCCTTCCTTTTTGACCCCATAGAACATGCTCAACTTTCAGGGTAACCCCTGGGCCCCCGTTCCTAATATTCAGAGGGGACGTTAGGTTATAGTTTAACAATAACCGACCTACAAGCTGCCTGCTGCAAAACCATAATACCAGGGTAAAATTTATATTTGTTATATGTATGTGGGTGGATGATTGTAACCCTCACATCTTGTGGATTGATGGTCACTTTACTTGCGTTGGTTATTTGGTAGACTACTTAAAAATAACCGACCTACAATCTGCCTACTGCAAAGCCATAATAACAGGGCAACATGTATATTTGTTATATATATGTGGGTGGATGTTAAACTATAACCTAACGTCCCCCCTGAATTCGAAAGTTGGGCATGTTCTATGGGGTCAAAAGGGAAGGAAAAAAGAAACTCTCTGGCGGGGAATTGAACCCCGGTCGCCCGCGCTCAGTCGAGTTGACAGGCGGGAATACTTACCACTATACTACCAGAGATACGATGTGCAAGGGATATTACATGTATATAGTATTTTGGGTAGGCGACCTACAAGCAGCCTACTGCAAAGCCATAATAAATAACAGGGCAACATGTTTAGTTATATTTGTTATATAGATATGGGTCGACAGTTGTAACCCTCATATCTTGCAGATTGATGGTCACTTTACTTTTATTGTTAAACTATAACCTAACTTCCCCTCTGAATTGTAAAAAAATTCAAGAACGGGGACTCAGGGGTTACCCTGAAAGTTGGTATGTTCTGTGGGGTCAAAAGGGATGGAAAAAAGAAACTCTCTGGCGGGGAATTGAACCCCGGTCGCCCGCGCTCAGTCGAGATGACAGGCGGGAATACTTACCACTATACTACCAGAGATACTATATAGAAGGAAGAGTACATATACATAGTATTTTGGGCGGCCTATCAGCTATGGCAATCCTTACTCTAAACTGAACCAAACTAAGCCTGCTCCGGAAGGGGAGCGGAGCGGGTTGATTACATAAACGTGGCAATCTGCCATAGCGGAAGTTGGGTACCGGTTGATATCGACTTGGAGAGTTAAATTAGATATCGATGTTGTATAACAGAGCTCTGTCGGCTGGTTGGACTCATGCGGAATCACATGAGAATGTAGAACCTCAAATGGATCCAGACTCGAATACTGACTGGTAAACAAACATGCAGTGGCCAAACATATTATAATATAACCCCACATGTTTGTCAAGTGTAAACAGGACTGCGCGCACAGAAAATCGGGCTTGTGTTAGAGCTTCAAGTCACCCAGTCATGGTTTAATATCTTGATGGGTCCAGCTTCAGGAGGCTTGCCTACCCCCCCCGACGCTGCGTTTTGTTGGATATGCTTTTGGGCAGCAGCAGGATGTAACAGCTTTGCATCTCCTATGAATAATATATTTCTTTGCCTTGTAGATTGTCCCTTTGATGTATATGTTCTGGGTCGCTTGCGGGCAATTTATAATGTTGTGGGGTGGGGAAGAAGATGCAGAGTTCATGGTTACATTTAATTCTTCAGTTCTAGACTAGATTGAAGCTGCCTCTAAGCTCAGACAACAGGGAGACGCAAGCATTATAATGGGAAGGGGCTAGGCAGAACATGCTAGATATTTCACTATATACCTAAAGGAAAGGCAGCGGTTTGGGTGTCTAGCTGCTTTTAGGGTGCACAAAGGGAGCTCGCCATGACAAGTTGTGATTGCCATATTTACAACTCCCACGGGCTATGTCTATTCTTTTATATATTTTTTTGAAAATCATTACTCGTGTCAGTGTCTATTTACAATATCCTCATCAGCCAAACAATCCAATGTGGCCTGTACATGATTAGTCCATTCCTCCACTCGTATATTTTACTAAGTCTTAAACGGGAGTCAGTCAAAATGAGCTACACAGCTTATGGTAATGGTTCTGATTTTGGGGGAGTCTTAAAAGAGCAGTCAGTCAAAGTGTGCTACTGTACACCGCTTATGGTAATAGATCTGATTTTTGACCTATCAACAACAGACCGTTTTGAGGTTAATTACTGGTTTGGTGCTGCAACACTGGACTTCGGTGCGTGGTCACACCGCCCCACCTGAACATCATGGACATGGGCATAGATACTTAAGAGGACTCCTCTGACTTTGATAATTCTTCCGAGCATGAGGGAGTTATAAATTACTTGTATACTCTATATTAGACCATATGTATCTATGAATAAGAATACCCCACAGCCCCGGCAATACCACACAACCATGTATTATCCCTATCAGGTGCCAGGTGAGGTTTTATACAGCCTTTTTGCTACATCTTTACGATAATATAACTTGCGGTGCCTTTTCTTGCTTGATATGCTACACACATTATGTCGCACATACTTATACTATGTTAATATGGATGTGCATAGATTGAGATGGGTGCGATCGGATGGGGATGCTTGGGGTGTGAATGAAATGATGCTGGCTTTGCGTTAAATACCATGATGGGATTTAATATGCTGTATTGCGGTGTTGGTATGAATGATGTGCGGAGGTGGGAGGAGGATGAAGTTAGTGTGGGTGCAATAGGTGGTGAGTGGGAGGGAGTTCAGGTAAGTGATTAATGGATGGGGGTTTAAATGATGGGTCTCCTACTTCTTGAAGGAGGTTTGGCGTTCTAGCGTAGCAGCTTTGAAGATTTGTATACTGTGTTCCCAATATCAATGTATTAATTTTTAGTAATACCTGTCATCATGAGTATCGATATATTTGTGTTACCCTGAATTCTCTTCGACATACTCTGTAGGCCTCCCATCGGCCATCCCGTTACTCCGAGGGATTAACCTGCACCCCCCCTCTTACTCAAAGAAGAACAAATCTCCCACTATCCCCTAGCGCAAGCGAATGATATCGATGGCAATGATGGCAGCGAGGTCGTTTTATCCCAGGACCAAGACGAAATGGCATGGATCCATGGAGATTTATCGCCTTTCAATATCAAATTTCTCGACGATGGCCGCGTCACAATCTCCACTTGGGCGCGGCCTCCTTCAGTCCTTGAGACTGAGATCTATTGACACTATTCGCCTCTGGATATGGGGTGGAATTCACAATGCCCATGATGTGAGAGCTTTTGACCACAAAGGTCTTCGCCTTCGAGAAGATCAGCAAGCCATGTACGAGAAATTTATGTATTGGCACACTCTGTGGCAAGGTAAGCCCCCTTGCCATTGACCCACAAGTTGTATACTGACGCATGCGCTACTACGAAGGAAGAGCGGAAGAGGGCATTGGAGTCGAAATATTAGATCACATAAGCTTTGCCACAAACTACCTATCTGAAATACGTTGTAATCAGACTACTGACCAACCCGAACCCCACAAACTTCTTTCCTCTCTCCTCGCCATGTTCTAGATAGGACGAATGCGATTAATGATTCTTGGAAAAAAAAGGCAAGAACGAGAATACAGAAGCAGAGTTGCCATCCCATAGGTTAAAAAGCAAGAATAAGAGTATGGAAGCGGAGTCGCCACCCTTGAGAGGTGGCATCACTAATGAACTACATATCAAAAGCAATGTCATAGCTTTGATGCCCCAGGCTGCTCCCCACAAGTAGTAACAGGGCATAACTATCTCAACTCTCCCCCCTCCAACAACCGAACAGAATCCATGATGACCCTTAATTCACTATCAACTATACAAGCCGCCTCATGGGGAACCGAGAATACCACATAGTATAGTTGTCTAACTTGTGGCTGCAGCGGTCGCGAGGGCATTGTATTCCGGAAGTCGACAGTCAACGACCAAATAGTCCAAAATTACACCTGAGGCCACCCATGCGCCATAGGCATCAGTAAAATTGCCATTCGCCGCCTTATCATCAAAACTGAACCTTTTAAGGTGGCCACGTAGCCGATCCCCATTTCGTAGAAATTCGAACCCCCACTGGAGTCGTTGTCGGAGTCGGACCAGTGTTCCCAACAGGCCTTCTTATTCAGGCCGGGGCGAGGGGTGGCCTGGATAGCCCATGGTGCCTGAACAGCCTGAACAACGGCCTGAATAGCCTGAGACTTGGCCTGAATAGCCTGAATAGCCTGGGCCGGGGGGCGGTGGCGGCGTGACAGGACACCTGGGATGTAGAAGTCGATCCTATCTACTGCCGGTTGAACCGAATTCCGGGCTGGCAAGTAGCGCTCCCTTGGTGACCACATGGCAAGCACGGTAAAATTCATCTTGGAAAAGAGCCTCCTTAGGCCGTGGCTCGCACGAGGGACCGATTGTTACCGGCGCCTAGGTAAAGCTGCGAGGGCCGAAACCCCTGAACCGCTTGTTTGAGAAGGTCCAGTGGTGTGCAAATCCCTAAGTGGACTGGTAGCTTCTGAGCTGGTGCAAAGAGTAGGAGAGACAGATACCACTCGTGTAGGAGGGATGGAAGAACATAAGCTAGCCGACCGGTCCGCTGATCCCCCACCCACACAGTGTGGATCCATCCTTTGCGGTGACACCGTTCCATAGTTAGCCGCTGGGGCTCAGAGTATTCCTTGGGGTAGAGACGCCTCTCACGGACAAGGGTTGAGAGTATCTTGGTCACAGCTGTCATCCTGGAGGTCCCACTTGCTGGTAACCCACGCCGTCAGGGCGTTTTCGCAAGGCTTTCGAAGGATTGTTGAAATCTGCAAAGTACTGGTTCAGCAGTGGGAGACCAATGACGGCGCCACTGGTAAAAGCCTTGTTAATAGTTGCTTGCCCAGGCATTGATTGGAAAGGCTAGATTAAGTTCAATTAGTGGCGAGAAGCACTTGAGAGTAGGAGATTAAACGTACGGGGGAAGTCATGAAACTTTCAATTAATGAGTGCAAGGCACCCGCATGTCCCTGAGTAACATTATAGAGCGCAGTTGCTACCTGTTCTGTATACTTGAGTGGAAGCTTCAGCCTCGGGTCCTTGGCTTTGCGTTCCAGCGTGTCAATGAACTCCTCTGGGTTGAGCAATAGAGCCATCGGGTGTGGGTCGTTTGGATCTGAACACAGGGAAACCGTCTTTCCTGGGCCTAGATATGGTGGTGTAACTGCATCTGGTAGTGAAATGCTTTTTCCCGGTCCAAGATCCTTGTGCCACCTCCTTGATAAACTCACTCCAGAACTGATCACCCCAGTACGTGGACTGTGCTTCATCGACCAAAAGAACATAATCTAAGGAGTGATCCCAAATATCGAGGCCTTTTGTTTGCTTAAAAATATAGTCGGCCCAATTAGGTGAGGAGGCCATCACACGGCCTCTTGCCCAGCCATTTATCCGGAATACAGAAGGACCATCGACGAGCCCCTCAATGTAATAGTAGAGTTTCAGCAGAGTTGTCTTTCCAATGGCTGGTGTTCCCCGAACCAGTAGCACTCGATCGACGAGTACGCGGCGATACAAATTCAACACGGTGGTTTCCCGGGGACATATTATGTCTGCACTTGTATTCATTAGCGAACCTGAGTAAGTTTAAAATACCTCGGGGAAAGACCCTACCGTCAGGTCGTGATGGGGAAGTAGTCCGGTTTGGTATACGTTTTTACCGGAGCGCTTGGGGAGACGTTACAGCTAGATGCCCGCTTGCGGAACGAGCAGATGCCCCGTGTGTGACCGCACTGGTGGGAGTATAGGTCCCTGATGGTATGTTGGGCGTTGTATATTCACTAGAGGTTGGGTAGCGATGGAGGCGGAGGCAGACCCCGTATCAAATGCCTGTGGTGTATGTTCCCGGCAGGAATGGTGGCAATGCGTACACTTGGAAAGCGTGTACAATTCACGAGTAGGGTCGACTATATCTTCGATGCAGTGAAAGTGCCCGCGGCGACAGGTGTAAGCAGCAAGGCTACAAGGACCTCTTTCCATTATGCAAGAACGTTGGATTGTGGGATATTGATCTGCTGGGTGCGGGTGCTAGGTGCAGGCTGGGTGCTGGGTACTGTCGTATAGTTGAGGTGTGTATGTGCGTTAACTGCTGCTGTTGCACTTCTATATTGTTTCAGCCAGAAGCTTTCCCATCTATTTGTCTTCCTCTTTCTCTTTTGTATGCTTACCGTCTTCCCCTGCTTCTTGCCCCTGGTCGTCAACCCCCGCTGTTACTCTGCTCGCTGCTATGGTTGAGGTTCATATGTGCGTGTAGGGGTGGGTAGAGTAAGGAGTCCGGGAGTAGGTACTAAGTAGGGGAGCAGTTTTTGATTACTTGAAGGCCCTCAAACTGTCAAGCAAGAGGGGTGCTGTGTAAGGAGACTGGAGTAAAAGTCAACATTCAAAGAAGGCAATTATGACTGCAAAATGACAATTCCCAAACTTTATATATTGGTAAATCTAAAGTGCCCAGTAGTATGGTGGTACCAAACGGTATTTTATACAACCTCGCTCCTCAACCATCAATCAAATCCCGCCAGAGAAAAAGAAATAAGAAACCAACCCTAACGCCATGATTTTAAGATGTCATATAACCCACTCTTAAGCTCCCTTAGCTGCAGTCGAAAAACATACCTACCTATCGAAACAATAGTATAGATGACTATTTCCTTTATATATGTTCGGAGCCGCTCGCGGACATCCGCCGCCTGCTATGCCTCTCGCGGGCAACATCAATTAAATTGAACTGGACCTCCTTAGATACAGGATGATTCCCCGTATAACATTAAATATAAGATAAGGAATGTGTAGGAAAAAATGTAGAGACTGAATGTAAGGTACCGGAGGTTCATTAATAAATCATAACATCAAGTGTATGGCAACGGATCTCGGTCACGTCAAATTAGCTCCTCGTTCAAGTGCATTCCAAATCGATAGACCAGTATATGATAGCTAAATCCCTACAATTTGAAGTCTTTTTTTAACATTAAAAGATGTAGAAGTCTGCTATCATTACTTAGAACGTTATTCCTATCTGCGCCAGTACGTTCTTGTGCCCAGACTTGAGTAGTATCCTAAGTGGTCACCCTACTAGCCCAGCGATCTGAAGCTTAGATGTGGCAGATGCCTCGCCTCTTCAGTCTTGATTTTCATTTGTTCCGCTACGATGGATACACATACATCGGAGAATGGCACCCTTTACCGCAGCTCCCCAAACACCTCCCTCCTTTACCTCCACTACCAAGGCCATTTGGGACTAGTCTCAGTAATGACTT
>Ga0307514_10005955_pt1 | contig 10749 bp, 14 predicted proteins | sample 16_EM_MG_FD_203088 | JGI IMG/M metagenome (GOLD analysis project Ga0307514, IMG submission 203088) | Populus trichocarpa ectomycorrhiza microbial communities from riparian zone in the Pacific Northwest, United States - 16_EM | ecosystem: Host-associated > Plants > Roots > Unclassified | place... | reverse complement strand
TAGAGAGCGCTTGGGCTTGATGGGCGGATTGTGAGCTTTTCGTGTCAAGCATTAGCGCTGATGACCTGCACAAGAGAAGCTTATGTCACTCTGTACTCTCAGTGGCCATTGGGCTAGTCCTGTGCCACCATCAAAAAGTGGTTTGTCGAACCGATTGTAGAGCTAGTTATAGTGTTACAATGAGAGTGGAAACAAATATAAACGCATACCATTTTATTCCTTCAGCCACTTCACAAATACTTTTGCGAAGGCAGCCTCTGCCATCTCAAGGCTTTCCCGGATCTTAGCAAGTTTTTCCTGTTGCTGCACTACTTCAATCTCCATCCGCCTCTTCGTGTACTTTTTGGGTTGTGGCTTCAGGAAAGTTCTTTCCCGGATTACATTTATCTCAACCAGCTGTTCTAAGCGAATCTGAGCAGACCTCAGATCCCACTCAAGCTTCTTCATCTCCATGTCAGACAACTCATCCAGGTGATTTCGGTACTAGATCATGACACCAGGTGCATTTTCGGAATAGTGCTTAGAGAAATCGAAGTTGCGGAGTTCCTGGTGTGCCTTTTCTGCCTGTTGGAGGGTTATCTGGAGTTGATGGTCAGTGTCGACGAGATGTTCATATAGTTCCCGCCGTGAACTTATTTTGGCTCCGCTACGTATCGAAGAAGTGGTAGAGCTACCTCCCGCAGTCGTTATTGCCGAAGCTCGGGATACCCCTGCTTGGGCTGGTGGAGCTTGCCCCTGTTCATGCATGGGAGATTGAGGTTGCTGTTGTTGCTGTTGTTGCTGTTTCTCAAATCCACTCATTATTGAATTCGGGTCTATATCGATTTATACTATAGCTCAAAACAGAGAGCTGGCGTATTTGGTCTTGAAGGTGAGAAATCTAAGTAATCTAGAACAAATCTAAGATGCTTCTAAGATACTTTGAAGTGCGAGGTGTACATGCTAACTAGACTAGAGTACACCCATCCCTTTTCTAACCCAACATAGTAGTGGCCATACTATGAAAGTATTGGCCCTGGAGGGCAATAAGATGAGAGGTTACATGGGTCATCCAAAGCAGGTTTAAATTGCACTTAGCATGGCCACAAGATGGTCATAATCGTAGGTCAATTCTTATTCAAAGTCCTGATAAGTGAGTAAGTACTCTACAAAATTTTCTACTAATATATCTCGACATAGGTCTACTGAGCTGTTGATATTCCGATATAACTGTGCACTCTGAATAATCAAGTATAGTTGTACCCAGCTAGTCGATTTCCCCAGAAAAAATATTTCCATTGCTGACTCAACATCTGATTAGAATTGGTAATTGGCAGATGAAGTCCTTTTTCATTCAGAGCTATATGTATCCTTGATTGTTTAATGATATATAAAGGATAAATATGCTGTAGCTGAATCTTGCCACTAGTCTGCATTTCCTGGCTGGTGCACACAGCTTGTGGTGTTTGATCTTGCAAAACCCGATGAGTCGCTATTTAAGCCCAAGCCATACTCATAATAAGTATATAAATCTACATTGCGATGATATAAGTGATCTCATAACAATCGGTTAGCATGCGCAGGCTCTCTCACGTTGGCCACATGTCTGATATCCTTTGTGGTCTCTGGATTTTGCTTAATATGGTCTCACAATTGGGCTACAGGCTATGCACACTTAGTATCATATGTTTCAGCTAAGATTGTTACATGATGCCAATTGCCTGATAGGCATGCTTTTACTTCAAGTACTTGGGATGAGGGTAAGTCTGACTTGAAGTAAAACTCCATAGAAACCAGCCCCTTTCTTGTTTTCTTCTCTAGATGCGACTTTACCACCAGCGGAAGGATGAAGCATGAGTCAGCATCTACCCTGTGTCAGTTGAGGTCGCGATTTGCCTAGTCTCATACCAAGACCGCCGAGCGCAGCGAGGTCCATATACAAATTGTGTGGGAGCACCCGCGCCGATTTTCGGTAAGTTTGCCAGACATTTGCCCGACCACTATTTAGTACATACCGGAGAAAAAAATTCGCAAACGGGGATGTCGGTAGGACGGACAAACAGATGCCCCACTTGCACCGTAATAGGCTACACCGGAAGGGCGGATAACGTGCTCCAACCTCTATACTTATGTACTCCGTATACTAGAATATATTATAGCATAGATACACCCTTGGAATTAAAGAAATTAGGATATAACTATACTTAAAGCTAAAAAAAAGACTTATCATGCTAGCTGTTCCCTGCCTGTGCATGCGTACCTGTATCTCTCCCTCCTGTACATATACGTATACCTCGGTTGAAGTTCTGGTTACGTATAGGTACCTATCCCACAATAGAGGGACGCGTACCCCGAGACTATCCGGATGCCGTAGAATTGGTTTTTACATAACTATGATTAATACCAACGCTACATCATGAGTACCATGTCTGAAAATCTGCCTCCAAAAACAATATTAATGCAAGTATAAGCTGAAGGTACAGATAGACAGTGGATGGGCTTGTGCAAAACGGTGCTTCGTTGAATCATAAGTAGTCTGGCAGGCAAGCTGAATCGTGCACTAGAATCTGTTTCAGAACACGGGCCATTTTATCCCTTGATCGTGCATGAGGATGTCTTACTAGGAAACAAGGGTAGTCTGGTTGCACCAGACCTCGTAGGGAACAACGGTTAGGAAAAACAGCGACGCTTGCTGCGATGAGTACTCTACAGAAAGAATATCGATCAATCACCTTATTAATGCCACCAAAATTCATGAGATTGATCTCAATACTACACTTAAGCTCTCAGTATAATCTCCAGAGGATGTATTTTAGCAATTCCTTACAGTGGATATTGGGGAGACTTTATGTGAAAATACAACTGCATATGAAAAGGCAAAGAATGACCTGTATATAGATAGCTTACACCTCCCATTGAATATACTAACTTGCACCTGTCGATGTCTCAGCATGCCAAGAGATACATGAGGGCGATCGAACAGTGCGAATATATGGTGGAACCTAGAGGCTACGTATGTATCTACATGTATGTACTGTACATACCCATTCGTGTGGAGAATTCGTGCTTCAAAGTAGTTCCCAAACCGTACACTTTTTTGTATGGAGAATTTTTTCCGAGGAAGGGTACTCAGGAACGTCTGTGATTTTTTATATCCACGATATCCGACCACACAAATCTAGTCTGAATACGAATACCCCTTATTGGTCTCTTACTTTCGACATCCATAGTACTGTACATATATGTTCGCCACATCGATATATCAGGGACTCTAACTACCCTGTTAAAGCCCATGCCACATATGTGTGTGTGCGTAGAATCCATTGGTATGATAGTGATATGGTATCGCAATAACTATACATCACAAGGGCCAGGGTGCTGGCAAAGGTACATTCTGTGAATGTGAGGTAGGGGTAAGCAATAAAACGGGATTGATTCGCAAAAAATTGCAGGTTATTACTAGAAGAATGCCAAGACTGTGAATTGTGGAGCGATTACTACAATCTAACCAGCTTTGTCAGTTATGAACATAGGGTAGTAAGTGCCACTGTCTGGAAACCTCTTCTCTAGTCTGCAGAACCTTGCAAGTGTCGTTGGCGCCACTCGCTCGTCAATATCGGCCAGTAATGCCACAGGTTGCTTCAAGAACCAATACGAGGTTAGCTCGACCAAACTCTTTTTTTTTAAGGAGTCATTAATTGCATTCAGCCTATCTAGACTATGGCGATGGACTGCAGCTCCCCGGTCTCCCAGATGCCTCTCTCATCTTCTGGGCCAGTCCTTGCCCTCCCCTCATGTGAACAAGCTCCATTGATGGATATCTGCCTCAAGTGCCAAATTGTCAAAGTGCCAATTGACTGTTAATGCTTCTGCACAGCAGCTAGACTGTGTTGCCCATTGCACCCTTGACGTAAGCTGAGATTGGGTGACTTTTCGAAGGCCCACCCGATGTCGACGAGTTCGCAAGTCACAATGCAGAGAGGTCGAGAGCTGAGACGGGCTTTGCCCACCACAGTAACGGGCTTGGTAGTAGATGGGCTTCAACTACCGTTGAACCTACGTAGGATGTCCGGAAGGCCCCAGGCCCGACGGGCGCAGCCCCTCATCGTAGGTTGCTTAGATAATCTGAATACGAGGAGGGAAGAAAAAACAACCTAGGTAGGACTGGACCGGTGGGCACTGGTCGTGGAGTTTGCTGGCAAGGGAGTCAGCTTCGGCTCATGTTCAGCTGCACATGGCTGAGGAAAGGCTGCCTTCTACTCAATCCATCGGATATCGGTGTATGTTGGTGCCGAATTAAGAATACGTGTACTCGTGGAGGCGTGTGTCATGGCCAGTTCAATCCCCAGCTGCGGTCCTTGTGTAAACGCAAAGAAAGAGGGCAGAGGCCCACCTCACGCAACGGCCGGGAGATGCGGTCTCTCGTCATACGCTAGATAGTTTGAATACAGGTAATGATTCCTCCGCGAAAAATGCAAAGTTGTCAGAGGGACAAGACCATAATAATAATGCTCCGCGCGCGCTCGCCGATAGTGGTAATGTCATGGGCTTATAGAATAGAATTCTGGATATACACGAACTAGTTACTAAGGCTCGGGGTCGTATAGAGTGGACAGTTGCGGTACGGTACTTTGAAACAATTGTTGCACAGCGAAGCAGCGCTAAGAAGGAGATATCCTTTGATCCTTCGGTAGTTCTCGCGTGGGCATAGCAAGGTGACATTAATTTTCGTGAACGTTATATGGATGCGTCGGGTGGTCATGGTTGGATTCGACATTGGTGCAGGGATACTACGTAATTGGTAAGAATACCACCATCCGAGTGCTCCGGGGAAACCCATGGTATTAATCTTATGCACCACCATACATATTAGGTTGATTAAACATTTCTCAGGTTGTTTTTGATCATCACTGCGTCCCCAAGGCCGAGTCATAGAGTGTTGCGATTGCTATAATATTTATAGCCAAAGTGAGAAATCAATATTCATATCCCGACCATGGTAGAGGATTTTAGTGCCCTAGAAAATGCGTACGTACTCATGGGGGCTCTGCATGTACGTTAGGTTCCTGAACACCCCAACTGGTGAGCATGCCTTACTGGTCGAGGATTATCCGTGCTGATTTTAGGAAAAAATGCCCAAATCCGTTAGCCCTTGGGTAAACTCTGATGCTTTCTTCACACCAGTCCCTGGTTCGAATGTTCCATACTGGATGCCAGGAGCGAGTAAGACATGCATGAGCTGAAAGGCTTGTTAGCCGGCAAGTTTACACTCCACGTGGATTCGAGATATACTCGACTCCACTGCTTAGAGCTAGAGCAGGTCCTTGAGACTGTGCTGCGGTTGGATTCCCCACTTGCACGTAGGCCCGCGAGTCAGTTAGCTGGATATAAAAGCTGCCAACCTCCACCGCCGATGTACTCCTCCTCACTACCATCCAGCCGTCCAGGTCGGTGCTGCACTCGCTTTTACAATTCCAGTCTTTATATATCCAACACACACTCTCCTTTTCTAATTTTGCGGAAATGGCTAGATTCTTCCTCGGCTCTTCGTTCATTTTTGGGGCAGTGTTAATTGGTAAAGCCTTCGCGGCCAGTCCAACATACTCAAACAAATTCAGCGTTGCATTGCCAATCCCTGATGTCTTGAATCCTCTGACGTAAGTCACCCCAACTTCCATACTCGGGGCAACTAGGCAGTTCGCGGGAGGCAACCTGACGGATTCGGGTACCTACAGGACTTACACCCCTTCTTCTGGAAACCCAGTTGATTTCTATGAACTCACCATTACTCCATTCACAAAACAAATTTGGTCTGGATTAGATGCCACGAGTTTGGTTGGTTACAATGGATTATATCCAGGGCCCACTATCAAGGCCACAAGGGGAAGAGAGATTGTAATCCGCTTCATCAATGAGGGAGACTCGACTGCCTCTGTGCATTTGCATGGTTCAGCCACAGTCGCCCCCTTCGATGGATGGGCTTCGGACACTATGGCTATTGGGGAATATAAGGATTACTATTACCCCAACTTCCAAGCCTCCAGGACCTTGTGGTATCATGACCACGCACATTTGCAAACCGTGGGTTAATCCGAATTTTTTTTTTTCTATTACCCAAGAATCCCTGCTGACTTGTAGGTTTGGAGGATATAGGCGAGCAATGTCCAAAAAGGGCAAGCTGGCATGTACATCCTGGATGATCCTGATGAGGACTATGAGCTTCCTACGGGGAATTATGACATCCCTTTGATTCTTGCCTCGAAGCAATATAACAGCACATCTGGTGCAGTTTTGGCTCCAATCAACGCTGGTGACACAATTGAAGTTAATGGCCAGCTCTGGCCTTACCTCGATGTTGAACCTAGGAAATACCGCTTTAGGATCTTGAATGGGGCCGCTACACGTACATTCCAGCTTCAGCTGTACGTGGGGAATACGACAACCGGCGCCGTTGCCTTCCAAGTGGTTGCCTCGGATTCCGGTTACATGACTGGCCCCGTCTCAACTACACTGTTGACAATGAGTATGGGAGAGAGATATGAGATTATTGTTGATTTCGCAGACTATGCTGGGCAAACTCTCAAGTTGAGAAATGCAGACTCGCTTACATCAGACACTCTTGGGCAAATTATGCAGTTCACTGTTGGGACTACTGTATCTGATGATACAAATAATGGAGATGTACCCTCCTCGCTCAGGAATATTACTTTCCTCGAGCAACCAAGCAATTCTTCAAAGACTTTCATTTTTGCAAATACCGCGTATGTTGCTTCCCATGATTTTGAAAATAAAACGACTAACCCATTCCAGTGGTGTCTTCACTATCAACGGTGAGATATTCTCTGATGTCAACAACCGTGTCCTTCACAATGTTCCCCGTGGCACCACCGAAATTTGGACCCTAACCAACGCCGGAGCTGCTATCCACCCAGTTCACGTTCACTTGGTCGACATGCAAATAATTAGCCGAACCATCGGCGGTGTTGCACAAACTATCCCCGCGTATGAGGCTGCTGCCCTCAAGGACATTGCAATTTTGAACGCCCAAGAGACAGTCCAAGTCCTTGCTAAATACTCTCCATGGGACGGCCTTTACATGTTCCACTGCCACAACTTGGTCCACGAAGATGGCGAAATGATGGCTGTTTTCAATGTTACCGCTCTCGACGACTTTGGATACAACGAGACGACCAGATTCCTTGACCCCGAGGATGATAGGTGGGCTCCTCAGACTTACACCGGCACTAACCTCACCGAGGTGCTTGATGTTACTCTACCCGCCTTCAAAGCACTCCAGGCGTACGACGATATTGATGGGCTACTGGAGGCTTTGGATGCCTACCACAGCACCGCGTAATTTAACCAATCAGATAAGCGGGATTTGTTTTCTTTCTGGGATAGAAATCGGTAGGAAATCTTTTGGATGGGGACTTGGATGCATCAATATTCTTAGTAGATTCTGTTTTTCTGGCTATCGAAGAGGCATATATTGGTTAAATTGGGATAGTTCCAGATTTCTTAGACATACCCTGTCAGTCTGTATTTGTATTGGCTCCTCACCTTTCAGGTTGTACGAGTAACTTGGGTTATGTAGACTACTTAATGGGAACGAGAATAACACAACTCATTAGTCCAATAGTCTAGATAGGCTCAATACGATTAATGATTCCCCCCCAAAAAAAAACTCATTAGTCCACCCGTTTGGATCCAGTCTCATGCTACCCTCACCAGAGATATTTGGGCCGATGAAGACTCATCACATGTTTCCTTTGTGCCCTAGACTTAAATTTAGATATTCCCCGGTTCAGATCAAGGCTAACACAATAGGACAGAATTAGAATCCAATCCGCCAAACCAGACGCTGTAGCTGCCAAGCAAAGGAACCACGGTTGTGCTCGAACCCCTGTAAGATTTCGATTTGTCCTGACTTGTCGTTGTAACGGCGTGCACATGGTACTTACAGTGGTACGGATGGGTTGTGCAACCAGGCTAGGTTTATGGTACAAGGATCTGGCTCGTATTATCATGCAAGGTACTCAAACGGCTGCAGGTGAATGAACACATTGACATGCTATAGCTGCGGCTCAGACTTTGGTTGAGGGTCTGGTTCTTCGGTCCTTTATTTTCCAAGGGTTGAAGGGTTAGGTTAAATTTATTAACTAAAGTGATGATCAGGTTAACGTGAGGTGTATCTAATCCGCCGACGGACAACATATAGTCCGATTGCCAGACTATACAACACATCCATCCTTCGAAGGGATTACGGATATCGAACTCCGTCTCTACTGGAGGGTTAAATTAGGCCTGATAATACTCTAGGTCTGGTGGATCATAAGATCTGCTCCAAGGTCTATCGGAATAAGTAACCATGGGGCGTGGATTTGTGAGATTGATCTGCGGGTGTTTAATTGATCTGTTTAATGGCTTTGGGGGGGGGTTAATTGATGTATGGGGGTTTACTTGATCTCGGGGAGGTCTTTATATTTTGGGGTCTTTTTCCTTTACTCTCGTTCCGTTCGGTAGCTCTTATTTTCCATCTGAGCCTCTCCTGTATCTCGGAATAATACAATCATCCCATATACACAAGCCCGAGAGCTTGGCATCCCACTTGCGAACAAGTGCTCTATTTTATAAACTCCTGCGGAAGAATTCCTTGGAGGGTGTTGTGCTATTTTACAAAGAGAGCGTGCTAGCATATTTCGACTAACTAGTCTGGTGGACACCAGCCTCTCGTAGTATGAAGTACTTTAAGATACCACATGCAGCCTACAGACTTCGATCTTCCCACAGTGCAGGAGTAATTCGTGTGAGCCAATACCCTGTGTATCTGCATGCATAACACATCAATGCGTGAAAACCAGCTGATCTGTGGGCTGCCAGCATGATTAATAACTAGAATACTAGTAGCTAACCAACGGTTCAGGAAGTATCTAGAATATATAGTATATATCTTGCTGGCGGTTCTACATAACTCAAGCACGAATACCTGAGCCGCTAGCATGGACAATCCTGATTTTTCGAGGTGGCAGGAATGGAACAAGGAGCCTCCGGTTTTCATTGCCGTGATGGGAATGACAGGCGTGGGGAAGAGCTCATTCATTAAACAGCTCACGCAAAATGGTGATGTTAAGATTGGAAGAGGCCTGACTTCATGTTAGTCACCCCTAATCTAGCACCACATTTCTTCGATATAACCCCTTCTCGGCTAACTACCATTGCCTTAGGTACCAAGGATGTCAGGCCAGTCAAATGGTGCATGAGACCGCAGACGGGCAGTCCCATGATGTCTACCTATGAGGAGGCAGAGACCGGCCCCGGGGCTGGATAAGCTACTAGTAGGTGCGGTCTCTCGTCATAGTCTAGATAGACTGAATACGAGTAATGAGTTCAAAAACAAAAGGCAACGAAGGAGCAGACCGCCTCGCCCAGAGGCAACAGACCAGGCGGGCTTTGGCAGGCGCTATCGGCCTACACCTGTCTCCTCACGGAAAAAGGACCCTTCAAAACCTGGATGCACAGGCTGGGGCGCTACCACACACCAATCTGGGGACAGTGACTCCGACAGCGTACGGGTCTTCCATTACATGTACTGAGAGCTGGCAGGACGCTAGATGAAGGCGGAATTAGTGAGAGCGGGCAGGAGATATACAGAAGGTGACCAGACCCATGTGCATAACGATTTCCCTTTGCACTGCGCGGGGTTGGCAGATTAACTTGCCCACCTCTTGAATACACCTGGGCTTCCGAGTGGCCCGCCGTATCCCTCCTATAGAGTACTTTCGATACAAGCATATCGTTCGGACGGGGTGAAGTATGCTTATAACCAATATATTCTTATATACGGAGAAAATAGGGAAATATGGAGTCAAGCTCGCCAGCAGTGGAGCAGGTTGCGGAATAAGTAGATAAATACAGTAGGAGCATGGTACTAGAATCTCAAGGAGCGAGGGAGGGGGAGGTGACAGTGGCTCCGGGAGGCACCAGAAAGTCAGTGATCCTACGCTAGATGTGCTACTGCCGGCATCGAATTTCCAGAGTCTCAATGCGCTTTTGCTCACGCTTCAGGACCTCTTGTAGCTCATTGATATTGGCTGTAGGTTCAGCTTGAAGTGAGAAGAGAAGTAATCCTTCAATATGTGCGAGAGCTTCATGCGGTGTCACCGGAGGTGATATTGCCAGTGGAATATCTGCTTCTGGCTCATCGGCTTCATTGGGGAGATAGGTTGCCAGGATTCCGTCCTCGATCTCGTTGACTGGATCTTCAACTGTTTCAGTAGCTGAATAAATGAATTGAGTTTGCAAAATTCAGACTGTGGTAGCTGGAGAGTTGGGTGTGCAACTCTAATGCAGTCCAGAATATCATCCTCAACTTTCTGAATATTATCAACATCCACCGGAAGTGGAAACGGTCCATAGATCTTAACTTGACTCGCTTCAAAACAGTTCTCAAGTGTAGATGGTTTAACTCCTGATTGCGTAAGATTATTGTACAGAAGTTCTGGGCATTTCTTGTAATAAATAATATATACAGTCCCATGAAATAAGTGTCCGTGATGCATAAAATGGGGGCGGCTAAAGGAACGCATATGCATGCATAAGACAGGCCGATCGCGGCTGCCTGCTGTCTGAGCGTGTAGTACTGAAATGTTATTATATGTAAATACAGCTACAGCAGGATTGAGAAAAGAAAAAAAAACAGGCGGATGTAGCTATAGTTCTATCTACTTAATACTTAGTATACCACCCATTGGCCTTAATTACAGCTGCAAC
>Ga0307514_10005954_pt1 | contig 10750 bp, 5 predicted proteins | sample 16_EM_MG_FD_203088 | JGI IMG/M metagenome (GOLD analysis project Ga0307514, IMG submission 203088) | Populus trichocarpa ectomycorrhiza microbial communities from riparian zone in the Pacific Northwest, United States - 16_EM | ecosystem: Host-associated > Plants > Roots > Unclassified | place... | reverse complement strand
TCTAACAAAGTACATATTGCTGACAATGCAGCTTCAACAACCTCAACATTCTCGTGGTCCAAACATGCCAGCAATCTCTCCACTGCTTTTGCATCAACTAAGCAGAATGTGTTTTGCGAGGAACAAGCCCCTCTATGAACCGGGCAGACTGGTAGTTTTCTCTTCTTTGATGATCCAGAAAATAGGAATTTTGGTGGGTAGAAGAGTTTCAAGAACTTGGTTTTCTTTATTACTGGTGGTTTTGATAGACTTATCGATTCCAATGAGAGATTCTCCAAGCCAACTGCTGCTAACCTCTGAACTTCATCACTTGATGTTTTCATGAGCATTTCTGTAAGTACTGAGGTGAAGTTGTAGTTTCTTGCTAGAAACAGAATTCGAGGTTCGTAAAGTGTGGTTGTGAATCTGACTAGAATGCCCACAAGTCCTTCCAAGTAAGGAATTGCATACCTGCTTGTTCTTATACCAGTTCTTTGGATTTGATTGATTTGTTGTAGGATTGCAGGGACTGTGTTCTTGCTGAGAAGAGCGAGATTTAGTGTCAGGCTCTGGTGGGGGAGTTTAGCAAGAAATGTTGCTGAAACTGCCTGCTTCTGTGTGATTCGGCCTGTTTCATTTTGGCCAAGGATTAGGTTCTCAGGTTGCCCTGCAGTTCTGCATAGTCTCTCTGCTATAGAGTGTCCCATGTAAGGTATGAGCGCCATGAGTAGCTTGATTGCTACGATCCCAAGTTCTGCATGGGGATTATTGAGGAGTTCAACCAGGGTGTTGCTTGCTTCAATCTCTTTGACCATGGAGACAATGGTGCCCATTGATTTGGGAGACTTTGTCAGGCACAAAAGAACTCTAATGAGATTGATGTTGAGTTCAACAGGAGTGGAATGTTTGATCATGTCAATGATGTTATACAGAACATAGTCTGAAGCTAATCCGTGATAATTTACTTGGAGGTTCTCAAGGTCGATCCCAGCCTCAAATATATTTGCAAGTATTGCAGCAGCTTCACCTTTTGAGTTAATTGGTTCACCATTGATTCTTCGAGTGAGCATCTCTTCAACCATGATTTGAATAATTCCAGATTTTGCAAGTATTTTGGCGTTAGGATGGTAGGATGAAATCTGTGCTAGAGCTTTGAATGCCGCTGTTCTGGTCATAGTGTTTCCACTATGCACCATTTTGATGAGAGCAGGAGAGGCCCTCTCAGCCACATAAGTTTTGCTGTCATGTCCTAGTGCAATTTCCCCAAGGTATCCTGCCATTTCTGTCTGCATCTCCTCAGTACCTGTTTATTTTGAATCTTCATTGACTTTGTTGTGAGAGCATATTTATTTGTATGTACATAAGGAAATTATTTTTTATTATTTAAACCATCCAGAAAAACCAAGTCTCTTGAATTTGTTAGCCGCTATCTTAAAAAAAAAAAAAAAACTCTTCTGCCATTCTGTACTTGCTATGCTTATGGTAGAGTGTGAGAGCATTAGAAGTTACCTTCAGTGAGATGCTTTAGAAGGGGTTCCAAGAATCCATTTTCCGCCATCATCTTGATATTTTCTGGAGACCTCTCTAGATTCCTTAAGATTTCATCTGCTGTTTCTGAAGAGAAGGCATCGACAGACAGATTATATTTAATTCTGATTAGCATCAGAATTCCTCCAGGAACTGACCCAATCTTTTCCCATAATGATTGGGACCTTGATATCTCAAGTAATAACAGTAATGCCGCATGCCTTATGGGCCGGTGACCAATTGACATCATCTTGATTACTGTTGAAATGTCGACCATTTCAGAAATCACCATCTGCACAAAAAATCACCGAAGTTGAGTTATAATTCCTGAAAATTCCAGTGGCTTATTTCTAGACAAAATTGTATTCACTCATATTTAGATTCAATTCAGACCAAAGAGAACAATTCGAATTACTGAAGCTTCTTTGAAAGTTTCCATGGTTTGGTCAATTATGGTAGTCTTGTAGCTAAATAATTGCAGGTGAGGTTCCTTACAGGCCAGTGACTGATTCACATCAAAGCCTCCCGCCAAGGGAATGGCTTAGTGGATTATGAGTTGGCCAGTGATTAGCAGTCCTTGCGCAAAATAGGGTGGAGAAATTTAGGTTTGTTGTTGAAATTGATCAATTTTTGAACCAGATGATATTAGCAGGAATTGGTAACCAAGTAAAATTCTCTTTTTCTACATCGCTCCATTCTCAAAATTGTGAGAACGGAAACATACCTGTGACTTCAAATTTCCTCCAGGTGACTTGCTAAAAACATGACAAACGCCCACAAACACACACATACTCTTATCCTTTTCTTTTATTTATGATATTACGTAAAAAATTTAGGAAAAAAGAGCTGAACCTTGGAAACATCGTCCTCTTTGGTCAATTCTCGTAATAACTCCAGCGCTTCATAGATAACATCTCTATCTCTGTACTCCAGAAGCTTAAAAAGCAATGGAAGTATTCCAGCATTGTGAACTTGTATCTTGTTATGTTGTTTCCTTTTGCAAATTTCTTGCAAATCTCTTATTGCTTCAAGAACCATACTTGGTGAAGCGGACAAAACTAAAGCTGAACGGGAACATTTTATCCTTGCCACTTCATTTCTTTCTTTCCATTCCTCTATTGTGGTCTTCAGAGCTACGTTTGTCCTTAGAACTCTACTCAACAGCTTCTTCCCTGTAATTGGGCAGAAAATTTCTTGTGAGTTCTCGGACTCTTCCAACCACTTGGTAATTGCTTTCCTATCATATGTCTCTCCACTTTGTATGGTAACTGGATCATCCATAATCTGCTTTGTTAACGGACAGAAGAAAGTTTCATACATTGGCTCTATGTACTCGGTCATCTTTAGCAATGATGTTGATGAGCTGCTGCTGCTGCGTTTCCTTTGCCTGTTGAAACTTGTGGGTTTCTGGATTTCTATGAAGTGTGGGGTATTTAAGAACCGGGAATTATCTGTGGACACTTCAAGACTGACAGGGTAGAGATCTGATTCTACCATTACAGGTTCTTCGTTTGGTTCCTCCTCCGAGAAAGACTTGTGTGGATCCAGCTCTTTGGTCTGCAATGCTTGGCTTTGGCCAACTTCAAAATGAGCACTTCGCATTTCATTTGAAAGAGCTTGGACAGCAACTTCTGCATATTCTTGGTCCTGAAATGTTGATGAAGGTATCGAGCTCAAGCATTCGCCCATGTCTTCTATCACCCTTTCCAGCAGTGATATGGTGCTTTTCAATTCAGAATCAAAATTTGAGTTGGTGCCTCTTTGACATTTGTTTACAAGATCCTTGGCCTCAGTGATGCTTCTGGATAGGGATTGAAGGATCACCATTGCATTTTTCGGGGTGTGCTCAGTTGTCTGCAACTCCATTATGACTGGGAAAACTCGGTAGAGGTAGCATCCAATTTCAGCAAAGCTTTCCTTTTCTTGTTCTATGCAAGTTACAGATTCAATGATCTCTGAAATTGATGTCAGCAAGGATTCAGCAACACTAGCCATAGCAGTTGAATCTTTGCTGAGCTGGAGAAACCAAAAAAAAAACAAGAAGAAGAGAAGATTACCATACCTCTCAAGATCAGATGCTTTTTTTTTTTAAGTTTGATTATCGGCATGAAACTTCAATTAAGAGCTTAGGAACTCAATTCTAGGTAAATTTGTAGATTCCATTTAAGCAGGACACTGAATTTAGAGAATATTCTCAACCAGGTAATAGTTTAAACTTACCCAAAATAGGGGGGGAAAAGAGAAAAACACAATCACTTCGATGCCATAGCATATTCATTTTGAGAAAACATGCAAATGGAGGTAGGATGTCAAAGAATTTCTTCTATCCTTCTTTTCAATGAATGAAAATAGGACAAGCATGCTCTGGTGCTTTACTGACATTTTAATTCCTTAAAATCTGAAGTTTCTAAGTGATTATGTTGTCCATGGTTCCGGACTTGTTGCACAAATTGTGCTTCAAAACAAAACAAACGTAACTAGCAGAAGTTTAAGGTCACCAGATTGATGTGCCTGTAAAAAAAAACCTGAATTTGATAGCTGACTAGTATTTTTTGACACCAAGTGGATGAACAAATTTGGCAGGCTACTCCCTCTTTTGTTTGAAAATGGAATTTTTGAAGCCAAAATATCTTGAACTCTTTCCACCCAACTCTAATCCTGAGAACCAGATCAAACGCAGTGGTGTATGCACATGGAAGTTGATTTAAAGCTTAATTCAGTTCAAACTTTTGAGGCTTACTCAAACTTTTAAATACTAGACAGAAGCAAGATACAATTGACAATCACATACCGACATCGAACCAGAGCTACCACTTCTGATGCCTTCCAGGTACATACACTTGACCGGTCTCTACTTGGGTAAGCAGCAACTTAGTCTTGTTGTAGAAGGCATCCCAGAAGACAATATATTTTACCAATGAACAAGTCTCTGATAGCTTATGTATACTATTGCTAATCTTACCAGCAAGTGATTTACGTTCGCAGAATGCTATAATTTACTGGCCAACACCAACGACTGAAATATAATAATACTACGTATTTTGGAGTGTGACAGTATCCTTTCTATATCGATGCTTGAGATAAACAGCTTGTCAAAGGAAGCTATAAGGCATAGAAAAAGAAGACTCGGTCAGCTGACTGTATTGGGACATGGGGTGTTGACAAATTGCATGTAGTTTGGTTTAAGGTTACTATCCGACTTTAGCAGGTAACCTTCAAGATGTAAGCTTCATGGATCGGTATTTGTTGCAAAGTCAATATGCATTTTCTCAGTCAAGTAGACCTCTCTATTTCCAGACGCTGCAGCGTTAAGTAGAATCATAATTTCATTGAAGTTGGAGATGATTTTATGCTGTTATGGCAGATATATCTGCTTTTAATCTCCCAACTTTAGTACATTCAAGGTACTGATTTGATCATGCCGGCAGTCTTCTGATCTGATGTTTGGAGAAGGATTGGCCTTTAAAAAATAAAAAAAAAAGACTTGCTGCAGGGGATTAAACTACTGCTTTGACTTTCAGTACCGTGTAAAATTTGTTAGTGGTAGGATTAGTCAATCTACCTGGTTATATTTTATGAAACTCGTTGAATTCAATGTGATTCAGATTAATTTACTTTTCTCTCGTACGCCATGGCAAAAGATAATCCCTTTCTTTTTCCAGAATTTGTAACTAATTGGGTTAAGAGGCATCTGCACACAGCGAACAGGACAAACAACTGTCCTTTCAGAGACCAAAAAGCTAGTTTTGTAACCGTGTTGATAAGAATGCTAGCAATGCACTGATCAATGGCGCTGGGGTCATGGCATTGCCTGCAACCATGAAGGTGCTTGGACTTGGCCTTGGGATTGGTTTGATAGTGTTCGTTGCTGTGCTCACTGACTGTTCTGTTGAGATGCTCTTAAGGTGTAGTAAGGCTGGAAAGGCGGGAGACTTATGGTGGGCTCATGGGTGATGCATTTGGGAATGTTGGGAGAAGAGTGCTTCAGATTTTTGTGATGCTTAACAATGTCAGGGTCCTCATTGTTTACATGATTATCATTGGTAAGTGTGCGTAACTGCATATGAATCTTGATAATTGGTTTGATAATTATGCATTTTGCATTTTAATTCGTGGGTTTGAGACAATTGTGTGAATTACGTGCTTCACTTTAATTTAGTCTTATGGTTAAGAACAGAGATATCTCAGATTGAAGTGGCTGTTATTTGCTGATATCTATGAGGGTGTCCAAGTTTATGGGGCGCATCAGTGTGCGTAACTGCATGTGAATTATCATTGCTTGCTAATCATGCTTTTCCATTTCTTTTGTGGTTTTGAGATTACCATGTAAACTGGGTGATGCAGTTCTAGATAGTTGTTTTGCATACGAGTAGAGGAGTCAGTAGGCAGTGTACTTCAATGCTGGGATTAGTTACCAGTTCGAATTTAATCCAAATTTATATCTTTTGGGAATTGGTTGGAATGTGCTCTTACCTATTAATAGGTTTTTGGTTCACACGATCTATTGTGTCCAATGCTTGTCAAAAAGCATTCGTAACTAATCGTGTAGGCGATTTTGGTTTATTATTAGGAATTATTAGCTAAGCTATTAGAAATGTACCAATTATCAGGGATCTGGACCTAAATAACTGATTGCGGATTGATTTTTCTGATGTCAATTTTATGTAGCGCCATCAAACTCCTAGTTTTGGAGATGCTAAATGGAATAGGATTATAAATAACATGTACAATTAAAGTGCTTTTATTTTCAAAACCCCCCAAAATTACAAACATAAAAGCTGGAAGCTCTTAGCAATAGTGAAGCAGTGCAGCTGACAGCATGTGATGGCAGCTGTAAAATTGCAATACATGCCTAAAGTTGCTGAGCCAAAACTTCAGTGGGAGATGCTGCTGGAAAGTCTGATTTCCATAGTACGAAATTCTTGTGGTTGTAAAATGCATTTTGTTTCTCGTCTTCTTTCCAACAATTAGACAAGTTCAAATATTCTTACATGTTTCAATGGTTTACATGACAAGCTGATGTGTTGTCTGGAACATCTTCGTGTGGAGTTCATCATGCTGGTGCATTGGAAGAAACCACTGGTGGAATGGCCGTGCCTTTCTTCTTCTTTTCATTACCCTTTCCATATTTTCTCCACTGGCATGTTTCAAGCATTTGGGCCAGTACTAAATAATGCAGTCGTTTTTTTCTATATATTGCTTAGATTAATAAGAAATCGATAGCACAAACCTCTTTGTTGTGTAGCGCTGATGGTTTCTTTCAAATGAAAGCAGATTCGTTGAGATACACATCTGCCCTAGCTGTTGCACTAGCAGTTGTTTTTCTCGTTATTACTGCAGGAATCACTGCGGTTATATTGGTTAATGGAAGTGCTAACATGCCCAGGTGCTTCCTAATATTGCCGATATCACTTCATTTTGGAGTGTCTTCACTGTGGTTCCCATTCTTGATACAGTATTTATCTGTCATTTTAATGTTGAGTAGGCTGATCTTCATATCCTCTAAATTGCTTGGTCTGTGGGTTTGATTTGGGCACATGAGTAACATCCTTTTGGCAGATGTGTAGAAGTAATTTATTTACTGGTTCTTTCAACGAAAATTGGTCAAAAGATGCCATTTGCCCCCGGGGATAGGGTGTGACTAGGCTTATCTGGGCTCTTCTGTCTATTCTCCAAGACCAGGTACTTGACAAGTAGCTATTTTTAGGATTAACAATTTGATTCCTTAGAGCACAAGCTGTACAGAAACTTGTACCTTTTTGGTTGTATGATACTTTATAGATAGAAGTTTATGTCCTGCCAGTACGTAGTAGTCCCTGGGAAGGTTTAGCCCCTTGCTGGTAGATGTGTTGATGTCGGGACAGCCATGCTTAGAGAATAAGAATTACTATGATAGCATGACGAAAAGTTTGTGTCTTGATTTCTGACATTAGTGGATGGGAAGGCTTATACGATAGCAAACTCCATCTTGTATTTGCTAGCATTTGTTATGCATTAGAGTATGGTTACTGGATTAGAGTAAGGCCTGAGATGCCTGGGATTGGTACTTTCTTCTCCCTTCTCTGCAGTGAGGAGAGAAGCTGACTTAAATGATCTTCAATATTTTGACTCAAGCTAAGCATTCTGTAGTTTACTTGCATTCGAATAAATGAATTATATTATGGAAAACCTCAATAAGAAAATACATCTTCTGCAGTTCATACTATTGAAAATGAGCTTGAAGATTCCTCTATGATACAGCCAGTTGTGCAGACTTCATTAGCTCTATGCTCAGCTGTCCATATAATGACAAGCTTCTTTGGCTTCCTCCTATTTGGTGACTCAACCCTTGATGATATGTTGGCCAACTTCGACACTGACCTTGGCGTTCCTTACAGCTCTTTGCTCAATGATATCGTTTGCATTAGCTATGCTTTGCATCTCATGCTCGTTTTCCATGTGATCTTCCATCCACTGCGCCTAAATCTGGATGGTCTTCTCTTTCCTTCAGCCACGCCATTGGTTTCAGATAACCATAGGTTTTCATTAATCATCACAGCACTCATTTCTCTCATCTTCTTGGGTGCTTTATACCCAGCATCAGGGTTGCTTTCCAGTTCACTGGAGCAACTTCTGCAGCTTGTCTTGGATTTATTTTTCTAGCTGCTATTGCTTTAAGGTGAGTAATTTAACTCTAGCTCGGAGTTGTGATTACGCATATATATAGTTCGGATTTCAGAACAAAAGAGGAATACATTTCGCATTATAGTGTTTATAAATATTACATATGAAGGCCTTAAAACCTCTAAGATGGGATTCTAGTGCATTGATTTTTTTTTTTCATTTTTCTCCAAGCATGTGAGCACATTTATCTTGGTTGGTGGGTCTGATTCTATGTTGCCTACCATATATCCCAAATTCGTATCCATTTCGAAGTTTCAGTGCACTTTGATTGCATTCAAAACTAAAAGCTGATATTGCTTCCAATTTGTTAGGTGGTCTATCTAATATCTTGTTCATTTGTTGGTTCAAACCTACGATCTTTCAGAGATCCCCATTTCGCAGCAGCAAAGAAGGATAAGGTCATGTCTGTCCTCGTTATTTTTCTTGCTTTATTCTCAAGTTTGGTGGCCATATACAGTGATGCTTGTGCCCTATTCAGAAGAAATCCCTCTCCACATGCATGATTTCATGGTCTTCTCATTATCTGCTTGAAGATCTCTAGTGTGAATGTCATGCAGACACAGTAAAATATGCAAATTTTTTGGGAACTGCTTATGTAAAAATCCAGATCTTTTCCTCACTGTAGTGTTCTGCAAGGACGAAGGTGCTGGTGGCAATTCGTACAACTTTTGATTCATGCTTAATTACACCTGGACCCTTAAAGCTTGTTATGGTTAATTAAAAAGATAATAGATTGGTCTTGCTGTGTTTGTAATAAATTTTGCGGCTTTGGATCCAACTCATGGAAAGAACAAACCAATAGCCAGTCTATGCATCCATTTATAGATCCTATACAACAATTGATACAAAGGTGGCAAAACACCACGAAAGAGACATGTTCGTCATCCACTAGATTGCTTTCCCCGTCGACGTGATTATTTTAAGAAATCTAAGTTAAATCTGTTGCAGTTAGCATCTCTGAAGATATGGCAACCGAAGCTTTCATCCATCCTCAAACTGTTTAAATGACTTCATCAACATAATAATCCATTCCCGCGCGAAGCTTCAATTCCATTTTACACCGAGCCAACTAATGACAAAGCAGCTTGCTTAATAATGAGTGTCGATCCTTCAAGCCATTGAATGTCGCATCATGCTATTTCTTTATCTTTTTACAAAGCAGATACAGAAGGTGTCATTTATCAGGTGTGTAGCAGGACGGTGTCACAGATATCTCCAGCTAATAATTAATAAGTTCCTGTGCTTGGATATGTACAAAGGTGCCCATTGGATACCAAATGAGGGGTAGCCCTGCCTCGAGCTTCTATTCTTCTCAACCTTTTCTGCTCAATGCGGTTTAGAGTTCTTTTATCACAGACTAAACCCATTGATAAGCGAGTACAGCTGCCATCACCTTGGGACCAAATGCCAGAGGCGCAGAGTACAATTTTAAGGTAACTGACAAGGTTAGTGTCCAGTTCAGACTAGTTGAAGAAATAGGTTGATTGCAGGACATCTCTTAGATCAAAGTCTCCTCGCTCAGGCAAGGGAGGAAATTTCAAGTTGGGGAACGAACTTTGGAAGCTTTCCAATAACTGCAAGCACATAAACAAACCAATAAATCTGATATCATCACTCAACATGTAAGATTCTCGGTTTAAAAATAATAAATTTCAAACCACCATGAACATATTGAGAAGCACTGTTAAGATCACAAATCACCAAATAGAATCAACAAATGCATCACGGTTAGCTGTAAAGAGAGGATAAATTTCTAGGAATGCCCTCCCATTTCATTGCTCTCCCAAGGAATAGAATTCTCAAACTTTAGAAAACTTCAGAAAACTATTTCTTTAAAGCGCATAAAAGAAGTAACAGCAGGTTCAAATTGTAATGTTCTTCAGTTCATTTTGGAAAGCTAATTGAAGTAACCAATCGAAAGGTCTGCTCTCTCCCAAGGACATGACTTCAATTGCAACAGGTGTGAGCTCATGGTTTATAGATAAAGATCTATGCAGAATTTTTTATAGAACAATTTACCTGGATCATGGTCATCAACTACTATCTTACATGTCAAGTCATTTTAAAAGAAAGCAAACACTGGCAGTAAGAACTAGTGAAGCACAAGCTTGAACCATGTTAAAACCAAGAAAACAATTACTTCCTAGGGGCAGTCTGCTTATATAAGGTTTGATGAGCTTATAGATAAAGATACTTTACATTCTCTAGTATTGGTGTCTCGTAGAGTTCAACAAACTTTTCTCTCAGAATCCTGTTCATTTCATCAACATCGCATGCATGTGTCCAGTATGAATCATGAACCCCTGTAAATGGACATCAAAATGAAACAATAAGATTTCCCAAAAAAATTTACCAGGTGTCTGGAAGGAGAGAGAGAACTGCTAACCCACACAAACCTGCAAAGTTCAAACCTGCCTCTTTGCAGGCAACAGCAGTCATCATCATGTGAGAACCATCAAGGGAGTGGACAAAATTTGGAGGAAAGGCTGTTCTTTGCCGCTTGACCATGACCTATACCAATCACAAAATTGTGGAATCAATAACTGAGTGCAACATGAACCTGTACTTCACCCCTTGCCCA
>Ga0307514_10005953_pt1 | contig 10751 bp, 9 predicted proteins | sample 16_EM_MG_FD_203088 | JGI IMG/M metagenome (GOLD analysis project Ga0307514, IMG submission 203088) | Populus trichocarpa ectomycorrhiza microbial communities from riparian zone in the Pacific Northwest, United States - 16_EM | ecosystem: Host-associated > Plants > Roots > Unclassified | place... | reverse complement strand
TACCCCCCCCCCCCCCTTCGGCTGGCGAAATCTGGGCTGTATGGTCAGTAGTATTCCAAGTTTATTTGAACCATTTTGATGCGTCGTGCGTGTTTGTAGCAGAGGGGACCTGGGAGTGCTGGCGGTTGTATAGTAAACTGGTGTTCTCGAAGCCACCTGCTTCACTAACTAACCCACGAGCTGGGCCCGGCAGGCCTCACAAACCGCCAGTATCCAAGGTCATTCCGACCCCCGGCCTAATCGAAATCGCCGATTCTCTGCAATCCTCTCGACTGATAGGTACTATTTTATATGTACTGTATGTACTGTGCATAGCCGTGTGCCTATCTAGCAGTTCTCTGTCCACCAAGGTCGATCCAATAACGCAGTCCCACCTCTCTGTGATGTCAGACCTAGAGTGCGGGTTTTCTGGGACGGAAAACAATAAAGGTATCCATGCCCTTGCCCTTATCGGGTCAGCCCCTGTAAAGTGCAGACCCAATAATATCGTTTCGGCCTTGGTGATGACATCCCTTCTATGTATAAATATCGATCTCTTCTGCAAGGGTGTTCTGCCAACCAGACTAGATCTGCCGCACAGATCGGGCATTGCCTACCCCATAGACCACTTCCCTGCATGCCCTAATTGTATAACTTCATCCTGGTGCTGACTTTCGGGGTTTTTGCCATGCCGATTGGTAGATAGGCTGCGTTAAGGCGCGCCGACGTGCGTATACGAGGGAAATGCGAAGAAAATGTAGGCGCGGGTGAGATTGAGAATGTCCCATTCACCCTCACATATCCAACGCATGCTCCTGGTAGCAAGAGTTGGCGATCAGTGTATGTCGTCTCAGTGTGGGAAGGCGTCACGGAAAAGAGGTCTTGTGGGGATTGGGGATTCTCCAAATAGCCACGAGGCCCATCTCGATACAGTTGCGGGACGGCTCGAGGTCACAGCCATTGATATGATATAGTCATTCTCGTACATACAGTGGATATACCATGACGAAATCGCTGTTCCAGAAGGTGATGTCAAAGCATTTTGTAAGAATCTGACTGCAGATTCAACAGAACCCTGCCAGCACTGGGGGGGGTCCATGCAGAGAGATATTTCAAGGTGCGTCAGGTTTCCCTCCCACTAGCTCCTCCACGTACCTGGTTTATGCCGGAAAAAGAAAATAGAGCATCTCAGGAAGTCCGAAACAATGACCTTCTGGTTGAGCCTGGCTTATTGGATATCCTGATCTCGTGCCTAAGACAGGAAGGTCTACCCAATAGGACAGGATACCCAGTAAGGGAGGAGAAAAGCACGTGGTTGCAAGTGAGGATTCAGTCGAGGTGCGGGTTGAGAGATCGATGGAGATGAATTCCCTTCCTGTAATGTATTGCTTGTTGGAGCCAACCAAACCAATAGGCCAATTGAAGAAAATCTCGTGCAGTGCTACTTAGTGGTTCATATCCCCGACACCGCGTACACATATTCAACATTGCAACTGTCGCCCATTCTCAGGAAGATGAGTCTGGACTTCCGCATTTGGAAGGGCCTACTTCATACGGCCAAGGCGAGATTAGTGGCAAGAAACCTGTCCATAATCAGCCCTTGATATTGCATTCATCTAGTTGGTACACCTGTAGATATCCCACATCCCAGACCAAGAGGCAATGTCAGGCCATCATGAGTAAGGCTCTGATAGCTCAGCCATGGAATGTCCGTCGAGGCCTCACCCCTCACAGCCAATATAATATTGCAAGACTAACAGTCCTTCATAGTCTCACCCGCAGGCCAGTCTCGAGCAAAGGCCGCTGCTCGTGAGTATATACCCTACGTATACCATATGTACCTTACATTGGAGATGTACGATGGGTTCCTCCTATAAAGACGTTATACGTTAGCCAGTGTGTAGAATGCATGATCGAGTAGTATATAAGCCACCCTCACATTTTCCCAAGCAAATTAATCCTTACCTATACATACATACATACATATTATAAACATTGCAGTCGCCTCAGTCCAGTTCAAGTTCATGTATGTATGTATGTATCCAGTACATCTCTTCGACCCAAGCACCGAGTCAAAAGCATCACACACCGCCGCGTCTTTTCGGTGCTGACCCAATCCGCCCCTACGACCTCGCGTGTCTTTCGTTCCCAAAACTCTCATGGCCCACCTCCCAGGGCCGAAAAGCTCAGGTATACAGTAATACAGGCGCCAGCGCACAGTAATCCCATAATTCTGAAAACCATAATCAAAACTACACACGAAATCAAGTCAGTAACACCCAAACCAACAACCATAGAAGCTTAAGACCCACATCCCACGTGCCAACCGACCAGCCTGTCCCTGCAGCCCCCACCCCACGATTCAGCTGTAATGCCAATATAGCAATTCAAGAGCCCCTGGCTTCCCATCATTGGAAGTTCGGATTACCCCTCCCACGAAAAGTATTGGCTGCTGTGCTATATTATGGTTCCAGTGCCTACCACAGCGAGACCACCAGCTCAAGCACTATTGTATGGCTTTGCCGGGTAGGTACGGATATATGCACATTGTATAAGTCCCTGTATGCATAAAACATAACAAAAATATGTTGGTAAATTGAAGAGGTTGTGTAAGTGCAGCATGCGGTGTGCTGATGTGCTGATGTGCTCCCAGAAGCAATACTCTATGATCTCCCACCTGTCAGTTGGGTATCTGCAGTACTATGTACTCATTGGCTTTTGAGGTTGATAGACGGGAACTGAATTTGTTCTCATTGCCTGGATGCGTCGCATGTTTCAAAGCACTCCCCGCACGGCCTACATGTCTACATAAGACCATGAGAACCAGCCTCCTCCACATGCAAGAACAACCCCTCACTCTGCCATTATGCGGTTGGAATACTTATATAGAATCACTGACGCAGCTGTAAGGTGAATGATGAATCGTGTTGGGATCAGCAGAATTTCTCAAACAGGCCTTAGCCAGAATCTGCATACCAGTCTACATACAGTACTATGCAGTACTGGTAATTCCCCATGCATGAATCACGTGCGCTACCCCCCGGGAGAAACTTTTTAGACAAGCCTTCGGTGTTTCGGCATGTCCAGAGAGTCGTCCTATTTAGGTAATTTGGGGGAGAACCAGGAGTACATGGATAGGTACTCCACCAAAACAAACCCAGCAGTCCCTCTTAGCTGGCACACCGCAATAATTATGTGACAGATACAGAGAGTCTTGGCACGAGATCAAGCAAGTCGCCAGATTCCCGACCCCACATGTACCTACACTTACTTATACCTACCTGCATTAAATACTGGTAAGACATCCTGTATATCCCCCCAAATGTGATAGCAATGTCTATCCTGTCTCCTTTAGCTGCTCCACTCAAATGACGTTGATCTCGCTCCAAGACTCCTTGCATCGCGACGTTAATCCGATATAGCTACTGTGAGTCCAAGCTTCCGAAACTCTGTATGTGAGAGGTATCTGCTCCCCCGCATCTGTCACACATGGGCCCGAAACAGAAGCGCCACAGACTAAATGAATCTTTCGTGGTGAGCAAAAGTCTCTCCAAATCTTATCTCCCGTGTTCCCCAATACCAGCAAACACCGCCTCACTCCCTGTCCTAGATTATCTCTCATTGCTGAAGGAACTCCTCGAATAGAACAGACAGATTCTCTCTACGAGAGGCCGGTGCCTGCCAGACTAACACTGGCTTCCGCTCTTTCTGGCTTGTGTCTTCGCCACTCATTGTTAGTCTGGTTACTCATTGTCAGCTGGATAACTACTTGTTTGTTCCAGGTCACGTGCATGTAGCACAGCTTCTGGTGGGTTTGCAAAAGAAATGTCTCATGTCTGGTGACAATTCAACTTCAGCAGACAGCTAGCGTGATCTACTCTGCTTGCGTTAACGTGTACGCATGCACAACACATATACTTGCAGCCGTAAGCACAAGGCACAACTAGGTGAGTAGATATTCTCGGCTAATACTTACTACTCTACCCAGGGAACGGTTCCATGCCGTGCCAATGTCGAGATATATAGGCTTATTTTCTCTTCACTCCATTGTGCCAGCATCAACCCCCCTCCCCACTGACTGCTTTCAGTAACCCGACCAACTTGGATTAGGCATATGCAAGGAGAATTGAATTGGGAATAGCTCCACGTTATGTTCCGGGTAAAACAGGTGCAACTCCTGTATTCCTGATCCTTGCCCATGTCTGGACCAGGCTAGCCCATGTCACCGTTTTGTTTCCTAACGTGAAGGGTAATCGCATGGTTTCTAAAAACCGTTTCATCTCAATCTGAAGGGAAAGCCAAAAACTTCGTAGGATTGTGAAATGTAGAACCTCACAATTGTGCACAAAAGGTGAGAATCGGTTGCATATTTGCATTGGCTGTTTAAGGATCTCAGATTGCCGTATCCTGTCAAATATTCTCGCGGAGTAGATTGTATAGGGGATCCAACTGTGTTCTCACTTTCATATACGCCCTGCTTAGGTGTATTCGGGAAGCCGAAAAAACGGACGGGTAGTTATACTAGGTACCACCCACTCAAATATAGCTCATGTGGTAGGCAATTTGCACCCACTGAGGATGCTGCGGAATGAATTATGATATCCAGCAGGTAGCCGTTCTAGGAGAAGATCCGGTTGAGTATTAAACTTCAAGGTGTGCTTCTCTTCAGATTGAATGCATGAAGCCCACCATAATAGCACATTAGCAGAGGTTCTTGTAAGCAAGATATCGGAGGATGTTGTGTCATGAAGGGCCCTTGCGCTCAGTTTTTCAAGCACCATTGTGCCAATAGTTTCGACCCATGTGCCAACGAAGAATCTGACTGCTGTGACTTGTGGTCCTATATTCATAATTTTACGGAAGGTCTCCAGCAACATCTGATGAGTTGGTGGCTTGGTAAGCACATCCTCGCAACAGCTGCCTAGCTGTCTACAGGTGCACATGCAGTCTCATGTATATGTGGTGACTCCCGAGGGTGTTGGCGAAGGGCATTAGCTTAAAAGCTGTTACTGCGCCATAGGCACTAGGTGAAAGGAATACGCCGGATTGATATTGCAGGCCAGTATGGTGAACTTCCCCTCCCCATTCAGTGAGGCCAGAAATCCACTGTGTGGGTAACAACACATGGCCTCAACCTCCAGAAGCGACCTATAGCACCCTGCCATCTCACAGCACAAATTTTCTTTCACCCTGGGGTTTAAAGTTGATAGGTTGCCAAACAGTTGGGCTACTCCTTGCCAGATACGCATTTTGCATGCAGTCTTCTGCGGGCACTTCTAGGAAGAGCTAGGTAGATAATTGGAGGCTGGGGTGCCGGTATATCGGTTCTGATATAAGCTTGGCTCTCAGTAATTGGCTCTCGTTCAAGCTGGCCAGTTGAGTGCTGATCTATAAATAACACAGATGACCACGACTGGAGAATCGGAACCGGGTCATCTGTGCTGGGTTTGCCCGCGTGTAAACAGTCATGGGCAAGATATAGAGTACCAAGTTTCGATTCCGTGACTTTCCGCTCGGTGATGCGCATGCTGTGACTGGCTTGGCATAAGAACAAGAGTACCTATCCTGCTGAGTGCTAAGTTCTTACTAAGGAAGTAGCTGGGGAATCAACTCACCATCAATTGGTACCGACTCAGATCACGTCTTCTTTACCGTCTGCATCTGCATCACCACCACCACCACCACCACCACCCCCACCACCACCACCACCAGGATGAAGATACGGATATATATATATAGATATATGATCTTCACAGCCGTCATATGTCCCACAGTTGTTTCCGCAGAGTAGAGTACCCTCGGTGTCTGCAGCAGCAGTTGAGCTAGGATGCATAAGTGATGGTCTACCTATGGTGTCTCAGTTCTATGATGTGTCTCATCTTTCGTGCCAGGGTGCCAGAGTCCACTGGCACTATACCCTTTTAACGTTCCGGCAAATCCAAACACTTATGAAGCTTCTTGAGCAAGCAGGGCTTTTCCTGGCACACATGCATCTCGATCTTTTTTCTTCTGCAGCTTCTAGAAGTTGAACCGAAATCAATGCTTGTGGTGCTTGATAGTCCAGAACAAATTCCGTGCGGGTTGGGGCAATTGTATACTTGCACTGTTCAGGTGTTTTAAGGAGTGAAGCACGGGATCGATCCCGGAAGTGTGCTGAGCCTGCACAATCTCGTTTTTGGTCAGGTGGTGGAATACAATTCCTCACGTTAAACTCCACATAAGGTTATGGGGAGCGACAGGGCCAGCCCCAGGTGGGAACTCGCGCCACCCCGCATTAACCACCTTCATACGACACAAGGTCTCACTACTCCAATACTACTCGAGATCACTTGCACACTGTGAGTGGGCACCAAGGATTAGGAAGAGGTGCCTTAGGGCTCTGTTGGGCTGGGTAGCGCCACTTTACTGAAAACGATCAGAGCTGCGTTAGCGTACATGCCCTCAGCAGGGGCTAGTACTGGCACCTATCATTCGTCCAACAGGCGGTAATTACGGAAGGAAGCGATGTCTTGCCGTGCCATTGTCCTCGGGGCGCAATACATCTCGATGTGTGGTGTCAAGTGTCAACAAGTTTACCTACTTACCTGTCGAAGAGCTTTATATGAGAAACGAAAGGCCAGGAGGTGACTACAGACAAATCTCCATAGTACCAGGAGTGGGGTCACCTTGTGTATCTGGGATCAGATCCCACACCCCGAAAAACGGGCAGAGCGAAATGAGGAAGCAATGCACATACTTGAGCTCGACCCATCCTCCCCACCCCTGGGATTTTCCGGCCAACCAGAGCGCCTCTTCTTACACCCCAACAGCTAGGGACAGGGACATGGATCATTAACACCCTGAGCAGGATAGGTGGTACCCGAAGGCCTACAGGGAAGGGGCATGATAAAACAAAGTCATGATGAAGCTCTGGGTCATCTAATTCCTGTGCACACCCTTACAACACCACTTTATTCCAAAATCCGAACACCCAAACAGGCCCAGCCAAAGGGGAAGGGATTCTCCCACACCCATCTCTTGTAGCCGACTGGTTCCCTTCTATCTACCTACCCACCCAGTAGTGTATTAGCTAGGTACCTGCCCACGGACGAAAAAGTTGTTTCCTCAAATTATTATTACCCCTTCCCACCATCGTAGGACCTTCGCTCCCTTTTTACCCTCAGTATCCCCCCCCTTCGATACAAATCGCGGGAACGACAACGACTTGTCAACTGACTCGTTCGGAAACTTCCACGTTTTCTCCAGACCTTCCTTTCGACAGGCGACAACAAGCTAAGTATAGTTGCGAAGGGTGCAAGGTGAAAACAAACCATAGTCTCGGGAGCAATTCGACACGACCAGTTCAAAGACGCCTGCTCCCTTTGTGACAAACTTACTTCAACTCTATAACAACTCCAAAATCCACATACAGAAACACTCAACCAATTCAAGAAAACAGTGGGGAGGAAACGAAGGAGGATAGGGTAGTAAAACAAGAGAACATATACAGAACGTGAGTGGGAATATTGAAAGAATCAAGAGATTGGCGTCCTTGATCTGTGGCAGATGAGAAGAGCCAGGTGCTATGTGCGCGTGTGCCCACATTGTCTATGAGAGTTAATTTCGCTTCCCATTTGGGAGGTCTTGCCTCTGCTATCATCGGGCTGACTGTTTTTTGATACGGTGAAATAGGGCGATATTGTGCGACTGAGTTATATCACAGTAGAAGCTAGCAGGATAGTCAACGCGCATTCACTTTCTTTACATCTGAGAAGTGGTATTCAACTTCGTGACTCCGCGACGGTGATACGGCCATAGCGTACACACAAATATGAGCGGAACAAAGATTCACGATGTGGCCGAAACCACTGCTGTGGCTGATAGGCTGTTGGGAGGCGGCACCATTTTGCGGTACCAACTGACAGTTCTGCAGCAGCCTATGAGAGCAAGAGCTTGTGGAATGGGAGCAAAATGTAAGAATATATATAATATTACCCCTATAGATAATAATATGCTGACTGTTTTTAGCGCATGCCGATCGTCGACCAGTAGACCCTCCACCAGTTGTAGAGCTCAAGATATTTTCTGGCACTGGAGATGAGCGATCCGATGTGTGAGTTATCTTGAAAATCCATCGGGTTAAAAATACTGACATTGACCAGAACATTCTCCCATAATTCCAACTTCTTTTTGTTTGCGACCCTGGAGCAAGCGCGCCCAATTGCACAAGGGCGAGGGATGCCAGCACCTACCCCTGCCCCTGTCTTGACAGGAGTGCCGGTTTCTGGCATGGCATATCTTGACCGCCCAAAGCCAGCAGGATACTTCATATTCCCCGATCTTTCGGTTCGGCATGAAGGCAAGTACAGGCTCAGATTTTCTTTATATGAGGAGACCAAGGACCGCGACGAGATGCCCCAGCCTACTCGTGAGGGAGAGCCACGCGAGTTTGCTGCCCACAGAGTCGAGGTCAAATCAAAACCGTTCACAGTTTTCTCTGCAAAGAAGTTTCCAGGTCTTGCTGAGAGTACAGCGCTCTCGAGAATTGTTGCTGAGCAAGGTTGCCGTGTCCGCATTCGGCGAGATGTCAGGATGAGGCGGAGGAGTGATAGGCCACCTCGAGATGGTGATAGTGAAATTGATGAGACTGCCCAGCTCAGGGCCCAACGGAAAGCTGCATCACCCGACGGATATGATCACGAAATCCGTGGACATGGCCATCACCAGCCCCAACAGCATCCTCACGGACATCCCCAACCATCACCTCATGGCCACCACATGCAGAGGTCTGATTCAGTGGACCGCAAGAGGAGTAATTCTGACGCCTCAACTGCGTCTATGGCGGAAGTCCCAGCACCTCCAAGGTTTGACATTGATAGATACCCACCCAGGCAGGAACATCACCCTTACAGCGTCACCCCACCAGGCCCTCAAAACAACAGCCATCAGCACCTTTCTTTTGGTAGCAATAACACCATTCATCATGCACCACCTCCAAACGTGCATCCACCTCAAGTTTACAATGGCCACGCCGTGCAACCACGCTATTCGTCAAATGTACCAGTTTCTCAACATCCTCAACAATCTCCACGCCTTGCCCCAGCGCCTCGCCCGCTGCCCATGCAGAATGGACAATATGGCCCTGCCCCTCAGCCTTATCATCGGGACAGCATGCAAGTGAGACGTACGTCTGCCTCGCAAGAGTATCAAGCTGCACCGAACCATGTCAGGCGGGAATCGGATCAGTACAGGCAACCTCATGCGGCGTCGTATAGGCCTAACACACCATCTGTTCCTTCACAAGGGGCTCAGTACCAGATGGACGCTTACAGCAACGCTCCAGCTTACCAGCCGCCACAGTCAACCCAATATCATACATCTGCTCCAGCCCAGCCAACTATCTCAGCACTTCCTTCTCTCAAGCTTCCGCCGCTTGCTATTGAACCCAAGGTTTGGGAGGGAAGGACTGTGAATATCCCAGTGACATCTGGCCCCGTAGCAGCACCCATTCCATCACCAAATGCATACCCCCCTCCTCCTCCCGCACACCAGCACCACTATCAACCACAGTACTCCTACCCGCCGCCACCACCTCAGATCTACATCCCTGTCCAACAAACTCCACAGAAGCCAGTTGCTAGTGGCCCCCCGAGAGGAACAAAGCGTGAATGGGGTCGTGTATTTAATGACAGTCATGTGGCTGAACCTCTTCACAATGGGAAGCGTCCAGATACCATTTCTGAGACTTCTACGTATGGCGAGGACCCTGCTGTGGATGAAGACGACGACTTTGATATTGGGAAGCTCAAGATGACTTACAGGCGTGCTTGTGGTGATGAAATTGTCAGAAGACTGCCACTTGAGGAGTAACATGGATGGGAACATGTTTTGGTTTGGCGTGTGCTGTTTTTATTATCTTGTTTCAGTTTTCGTTGCAGGGTTTTGGGTCGTAAAAAATTGGAGCATTATTCTTATGGTCCCTCGTTGTATCATTCGGCGGGTGTGATATTATAGCCAACTTAGTTTTTGTCCTTACTTTTCTAACTCGATCGGCTACTATATCTGGGTGGTTTGTTTTGGTTCTACTTTTGTTACAGACATACTGGTTCATTACATTCTGAGGTTTCCTTTGTTGGCATTTTGCTCTTAGTGAAATTTGCAGGGCCTTGGGTTTTCCTCTCTGTTTCTACTACACTAGGCTCGTTCGGCGAATGTTCTACTATGCTTTAATTTTTTGATTTTTGACATGTTTGTCAATTTTTTTTTTACGGGTTTACCACTGTATACAAGTTTCCTTGAGGTTATTTACAGTTTTGTTTGGGGGTATCTACTTGGAGAAGTGTGTAGTTGTAGGGCCCTTTTTTTTCAAGAGTAGTGAATAGCAAAGATGGACTTTTCCTATATTACTGTCTCACTCACGCAATCGTCTCTCTATTTCTTGTGTACTTGATACCATAATGTTTTTTGAGATTTTTTTCTTTGAGGTTTTACTGGACGTGGTCACACGGCAATCGAGGCGACATCCCGTTTTGGGGACGGGTTTAGCTTACAGTACGGACTGGTGATGGCATAGGTGGAGGCTTGGAAGGAGGGCTCCGAGCCAGGGCGATAGGTCACGATGACGACAAGTCGCGGCTCGTTGGTATGGGGGCCAATGGGTTGGATGGGTGCTTAGATATTTTGGACGATGCTTATGTATGACAAACTGACTTATGCTAGGGTGGTGGGGATGGGGGGAGATAGTACATATAACATATATATATATATATACGATCATTCTTTTTGGTTGGGTG
>Ga0307514_10005952_pt1 | contig 10751 bp, 6 predicted proteins | sample 16_EM_MG_FD_203088 | JGI IMG/M metagenome (GOLD analysis project Ga0307514, IMG submission 203088) | Populus trichocarpa ectomycorrhiza microbial communities from riparian zone in the Pacific Northwest, United States - 16_EM | ecosystem: Host-associated > Plants > Roots > Unclassified | place... | reverse complement strand
TAGAAGATGATCTTTCATCTGATGATGATTGGATAACCGAGGGAGAAAAACATTCAAACTTTGATTTGCTTAGTGCTATTACAGTGCAACATGAAGACAAAATGGTAATGAAGATGAAAATGATGAATAAGAAATTTCTAATGATGCTGAAATGGAGAGTCATGGTACTGAAGATGATTTGGAGATTCAAATTGATGATATTGGTGTTGGTACTAGTAGTAGCACTAATGTTCATAATATTGGTGTTGGTACTAGTAGTGACACTAATAATTCTCTTGATGCTAATGATATTGATGAATGCCTGAGAAATAATGAGGAAGATGAAGGCAATGGAGCTGATTTTAGTTTACATGACACACGAGCAGATTGTTTGTTTTAAGTTTGTTAATTATTAGCTAATGAAAAGTTATTTAAATTATGTATGAATTTTTATTTGAATCATGTATTTTAAGATGCTTGAACTATATATGAATTTTTATTTGAAGGCTTGAACTATGTATGAATTTTTATTTGAAGCATGTATTTTAAGGTGCTTGAACTATGTATGAATTTTTATTTGAAGCATGAATTTTTTTTAATGTATTTTAAAATTCTTTATGAATTTATGATTTTACAATCCAAGTTTGTTTTGTATTTTTCGTGTCGTGTTAAAATCACGATTTTAACAACCTTGAGTGCTTGTTTATAAAAGTGAATTGATTTTAGGTCGATAGGTAGATATGGGTTTTTGGTGTTTGAGGTTCGAAATAGTATTTGTTCAATGAATTTATCAATACCAACCCAGTACGATTTAAAATAATACAATTTCAGCCTATCACGATTCATGATCACAGCAACTTACCTAGTAGTTGTTAATAATAATAATAATTTTAGATTTTATAAATTAATATTTATCCATGAATTATGTGACCAATTATCACTCGCTAATAACTATGGATGATGATAATTATATATCACATTTTAAAATCTCGATAAATACAAATTATACTATTTCACGTATTATTTGACTAAAATTGTAAATTTTCTATGCTAATAACCCAAAATAGCCCTGTAACTCATCTTTAATTTACTGAAAAAGTGGACAGCTGCTAGAATTCCCCACAAAGAAATCCAAAAGCATCACGTGTTTTATCTGTATCACTGTCATTATATCAAATTAAACATAGCAGCCGCATGATTATTTGTTTGAAAGAACTATTACTTAATTTGTTGCACTGTTACTAAATCAACCCAAATTATTTGACAGATGCATATACTTCAAAAATTCATAAATAGGGCTACCTGAAAATGGTTAAGGATTACACCGCCATTGAATACTCAAAATACTGCATGCTTGAAGTTCCAAATAGAAAAAAAAAAAGGTTTGGGAAGTTGAAAATTGGTCCAAGAGTCTTTCAAAAATAAAAACTATTCAAGCGCGGGCTCCCCTGTTGAGAGTAACCATGCGGGTGGGAGCATCTTGATACCGTCCGCCTCCAGAATATCCACCTCCTGCTCGCAAATTGCCTGCTCCCCTTGAATAGCCAACCCCGGCAGCTTGGCCCAACACTTGTGGCCTCCCACCACCACCACTATATCCAGAACGGCCAGAACCTTGCCTTCCCTGAGTGAAAGAAGAGTTTTCTTGCCACTTACCACCTGCAGCGGCCACATTAGCAAAATCCTGGCCATCTCTCCGCCTCTGAGGCAGATCCAAACCACCACCACCAATTCTTGCCTCTGTTGCCCTTTCATTACTTTCAGCAAGGATGGACAGCTTCTCTGTCAACTGGAATGCTAGAGCCTGCAACCTTGTGTGCTGAACATCATGGAAGACAATACACTGTGTTGGCTGGTCCCAGCTTGCATGGAGCTCGTCATTAATCATCATTTTGCTGACAATGACTCGAGTTTGGGCTACTGAAAGGTCAAACATGTTGGTCAGCTGGTCCAAGCCAAGTGCATCATAGGAGGACGAGTAGGAAAACAGGTAGGTCCTCAGAGCTTCTTCCTTAATCTTCGCTTTAAGCATCTCAAGAACACCATCTCTATTTCTGAGGAGCTTCCAGACATCAAGAGACTCAATAACATCGATGGCCTTCTGGAAATCTCCTTTGCTAAGTGCCCGTGTAGCAGCCATCACATGGTCCCTAACATTTTCAGGAGGCCCAGTGAAAGTTTGCCTCTCACTTACCTCAAGCAACCGCCTAAAATTCTTGCTAATGACTTTGCGCTTGACATCAAGAGCATCAGCTGCCATGTTGGGGACCTCCAGCAGCATTGCACAAATGAGATGGACAGACTCCAGAAGCTCAAGGTTTATGTGCATATGATATGGCATCTGGCGTCTCCTTTCTAGTCTTTCCTGTTGAAATCAATTACTTGCACCAGTGAGGGGGACTCGTCCTTGGACAATGAGCAAACTATGACAAATATAAATCTACGAGCATTTAACCAAGAAAAATGCTCGAAAAAGATTCACTCATGCCAACAAGTATAACAAACAAAAAATATATTTTTATTTAATAGCTGCATGCACAATAACATAAAATTACCACTTCTACCAGCAAAGAAATCAATAAGTGATAAACCAGATCATAGGCAAACCATTTGTTTGCTATGCTACCAGTATGCATAAACGCTATTGGAGAAACTAATCTGGAACCTGTAAATAACTAGGTTACAAAAATATAGGGAGTTGAAAGAAAATGAAAAAAGGAAAGACTTTAAGATGTCGAACGATAAAGATCAAAACTTAGCATAATGCAAGAATAATTTCAGTCCTAAGCTGTTAGAATATCACTCTGCAAGCAATTCAAAATGTTTACAGCTAATATTGACTTATCTATACAAAAATAAAATCCCCATGTTAGCTTGGCAACCCCCCTTTGGAGACTAAATAAAACAAACCATGTTTCTGTAAATAATAAGACAACTCCTTGTGGATGCAAGCACGGTAAGAACATGACAGAGAGAGAGAGCAGCACCTGTTCAGGAGTTTTTTCATGATATCGGCTTTGTGAAAAACCTTGTGCAAGCAACTCCTTCACCCTTCCACCAGAATAGAGTTCAGAAAGACATCCATGTGCTTCAATGATTAGACCAAGCCGGAATGCACATAAACCAAGTTGCGCCATAGCCCTGTTGAAAAGTATCTGGCTTGATATGTCCATGTGCTGAATATTATCTTGCAAGTGACTCATCAATAGCAGGTCACGGGAGGTTGAGAACTCATCCAGGAGAGCATGGTGATAGATATCACAGAGCATTGCACGAGCTTTGGTCCGCTCATCTCCAGACTTGTAAATGAGGGAGACCAAAGCATCCATCATTGTCCTGCTATTCTCAGGAAAGATAGGCTTTCGAGGCACAAGCTCAGTAGTAACAACAAATGCAGACGGACCTCTAGTTTCCTCAACCTCAGGCTCCTCACCCTCGCCTCCATCTTCTGTCTGTTCAGCCAACTTTCTCATAGCATCATAAACCTCTTGTGGTTTGTAATAGATCAGCTCAACACGTCTTAAGGCAACCTTTGCTGCAGCTTTAAGATCTCCAGCATGCTCCAGATATTCTTGGACATTCTGAGCAAGAACTAAAAACATGGGTTCATCCTGCAGTCTTTCAACATACTCACGTGTATGTGGATCGATGCACTGCAAACTCTTGAAGAACTCGATATCCATCCTCTCAAGAAAAGCCACTAAGTTTCCCCAAATCCGAATTGGCCCATTATGGTTTGCTCCTTTCTGGGTTTCATTCTCATCAGGCTCAATTGTGTCATCCACTATAATATTACGATATTGTACCAGAATGTCAAGAATAATAAACATGTTCTGCACACAATTTTTCCAGACATTGATAGGCATGTGCCCACTGAGACCTGGATTCACATCAAATTGTGCAGAAACCACACTGAAAAGAATCTCCAACTTCTGTGCAGGAGTCTTAGCAACCTTTGTCAAGAAAGTTAGCTGTTCAACCTGCTCAAACCTTCCGGTTCCCCTCCTACCCCGGGCAGCAACAATTTCTTTAAACTTCTTGTTCACAATATCCCAAGTGATTTCGCTAGGATCTTTTGCGAACTGCTTATCCATGAGCTTATCTTTCTTACTCATCATCTTCTCCCAGCCCCCATCCTTCCCAGATTGGTCATCGACATTTTCCTCATCCTCCTCATCGGACATTGCCATCTTTGAAGGGTCCTCCTCCACATCCGACTCTTCCTCCTCTTCCGAGTCCTCGTCAGCCTCTGGTTCTTCCTCACTTTCAGGGTGTTCCCTGTACTTATTAATCTGATCTTCATATTGTTTATTATTTTTCTTCAATTTCTGTTTCATTGCATTCAAAGCCTTGGCATTGCTACTGCTCATTTTCTTTTTAGCTTCCTTATTTGCCAAAGCCTGATTCAAGAAATCTTCCAGCATTACCAGAGCTTTAATGTAAAGGGTTGGAACCTTCTCAGACTCCATCACCCGCATGACTTTCTCAAGTTGCTTATTAATCTTATCGAAACTCTCTTGCAAGCTGACCCAATCATTAATCTTCATAGCATTCTTCATTTGATCAACAGTGGCTGACATCTCCTCAAAACGCTTGTCTTTGGCTGACCTGACCACACGCTTTTGATCATCAGATTCATCACTATCACTAGCATTTCCTCTAAGATACTTATTATCCACAGTTGCTGGGGCAGTCGACTCCCCAGCTTCTCCATCCTCAACCTCATCTCCATAATCGCTCTCCTCGTCAGATTCACTATCACCCTATAACCAAACCGGAAAAATATAAAAAACCAATACAACAAACCAAGTCAAACAGTCCTTCCCCTACAATATAACATAACAAAATTACTATTAGCAAAATATCAGCAAACCTGTGTCCAGAAACGCGATGCCATCTTCTCCTTCACGCTAAAGGCTACAAGTCAGAAAACTTCAAGATCCTAAAACACAGACAATTTAAAAAACAAAACTAAACAAAAAATTACACCCCGGCAACAAATAGATTCATCAACAAATCACAACTAAAATAATCAAGAACCTAAGAAGATAAAATTACAAAATCCTGCTACGAAATTAGCCTAATATAACAACTTCGGATTTCATGGAATTTATTTATAAGATAATAAAAATAAAGCAACAAAAATACAAAAAAGATGCTGACAAATCTATAATCTAGCTGAGTAAAGAAATTAATAAGACTTTCAATTTTTCCATCACTCAAAACATCTAAACTATTCGGGGCCGATACGAAGTAAAACCCAGATTTTAAAAAATATTAAAAAAATTGCTGGGTCACTGATTCGATAGTGTTGTGCAGAAATTAATGTTATTTATCTTTTAATTGACGGAGACAAAAGATGAAAGACAGAGTACCTGATTTGCGAGTGAAGAGGAGTTAGGGTTAGGGTTTTTGCCTCTTTGCTGACAGCGGAGGGGACTTTCTTCGGGTTTCCAAAGCTATAGCTTTTATTTAGTACTGTGGCCGTTTCTTACAGTTTGCTTTCTGAGGCGGAAGCATTTCAGGGTCTCAAGAAAAGCCCAAGCTAAGAGGCCCAATGTGAGCCCACGTTGATTTTAAGAAACCCACAGAAACTGGGTGCGAGCATCGGGCTTTTGTGTTTCTAAAATAAAAAAAACCTCTAGGGGTCTCATCCCGGACTTCGATCACATGCCTAGCATCTCGACCTAGATTAGGTTGGGGACTAGAAAGAATGTTTATGCGTTGTAATAGGCTATTTTTTAAAATGTATGTTGTTTTTAATTAAAAAAATATATTTTTTAAGAATATAAATAAGAGCAGACAGAATTAAAAGGTATATGATTTTGATTTCAAGCAACAAATAAATAATATGTAAAAAACTTGTTTAAACTGTCTTAAATTTCATATAAAAATCAAATTGTAAAATATAAAGGGACATCAATCTAACATAAACATTAATTGAGTAACTCAAAACAAAATGTGACATGATAAACAAAACGAATATGAAAGTCCAATTTTTGAGTGAGAAGTGAAATCTCAATAATTATTAGTAAATAAAGAGTATCAAATACTTGTCAACTTCTTATTATTGCAAGAATTTGAATAACTTAGTTAAATATCTACAAAAATATTTTATGTATCAATCTATGTGTCTGGACCCAATGTATACACTTGTCTTAAAAGGTAAATTTTCCTCTAAGAATAAACAACTTAAAAACACTTAAAATCTTTAAACTTTTTTGGGCAACCATTGACCAAATAGTTTCATCCACTAGATGTTGCACAGATAAATATAGCAAAAAAACTCCTAGAGTAAATCGAAAAACTTATGCACGCATATAATTAAACAACCCAATAACCATTTGTGCAAAGTAATGAAAAAAAATTCATCAACAATAAACAAAAATAAAATTGAGAAAACCAAGAGAAAAATGAAGATCAGGATATCTAACATCGCAACACGGGTAATTTACCTGGTCATGTTTAATTAATTCCTCTATTAAAATAAATTTGTAATAGAAAAACATATAAAACTTATAATAGAAATCGACACACATAAAATTTATTGAACAATAATTATATATATAAAAAAACAATGCAAGGCTGCATATAACACATAAAATTTATTGAACAATAATTTTTTTAAAAATATAAGACTGCACATATAAAAAATATTATAAAAAATTCAATATTAAAAAAAAATAATCTATATAAAATTAAGAAAAAACCATAAATGAATCATACTCACCTCTCTAAAAACTAAACACACCCAATATTATTTAAAAATAATCGTAATCTAATTTAAATATAAACCAAAAATTTATTTGAAAAAATATACACAAATAATGCATTATTTTTTAAAAAACTAAAACATAATAAAAAAAGAATATATAAAAAAATTACCAGGTCAAACACTTTTGGGCCTGATAAGTGAGGCCCAACGCCTGACCCAATAAAGCAATGCCCCACACGCAGGTTTGCAACCCCAAGCCCTAGCGCAAACCTTTTAAAAAAAAAATTGTTAAATGGGACAGATGATGCGTCGTCCTCTCTAAATGGTTCAGAACAAAATAACGCGTCACTTGGGAAACCTAAAATCCTATCACTTAGCTTTTAACTCAATCATCTCTCCTAAAAAAAAATGCAATTAGGGGCTAATTTAGATTCAAAAGGGCCAAATCACGCAAAATAAAAGTTATAGGACCAAAGTGAAAATTATTTAAAAAATAAACTACTCTAATCCATAGTGCATTGTGAGAGAATGCACAATGTTTTTTTTTGCTAAAAGTAAAAGGCTAATACCTTTTAGTTTATGTTATAATGTATTTTGCTAATATATTTAGTTTTTTTTAAATGATTTTTAAAAAATAAAATATAGATTTAAGAAGAAAAAAATTGTATTTCATTTATAAATCATAAAATAGAGTTTTAATTTCAAATTTAGGTATAAGAGTATAAATTATTTTTCATGAATTAGATAAACCACTCACCTGTTTCTATATTTGTCTCTATTCAAATTATATATAAATTTAATTCAATTAGATCGGATGATCATATATCCAATAATTTGAGTAAAATTACCATCTTTTCAAACTCTTAATAACATCTCTTCGGTTAAAAAAATACTGAAGCTCAAGTGTTTGAATTAAACCATATATGCATAAATAAAAAAGAGAATTTTGTTTTTGTATTGTATTCATAAAATCCCAATAATTGATGCTATTTGAAGTGTTTATTTGATATGGTAATAACTTTTATGATTATAATTTTAAAAAATAAATTTAGAAAAAATCTATAAATTATAGTTTTTTTTTTTAATTATAAACCAATACAAGCCCTTTGGAGGCCCATTAATAGTTGAATCCTCCCTAGAAAATGGATGCGTGGAAAGCCCAAAATTAGCAAGCCAATCGCCTGCAACATTCGCCTCAGCAACATTCGCCTCCTTGTAAGAATGTTGCTCTTAGACTACCTAATCTCTACTTAGAGCTTCACGAGCTCTGTTAACCAAGGCAAAGTTAGCATCATCTTTCACGGACTGTTTCAAGAGCAGACCCACCACAACTAAAAAATCAGATTCCAAAATAATCTTGCGAAAGCCCAAAGATGAAGCCAACTCTAGTCCTGTAATCACCGTCCATAACTCAGCACGAACTGAAGTACAAATCCCCATATTAATAAAAAAAAACCTCTAATCCAAGAGCCCATGCAATAATATATTCATGTGTTCTTTCTTTGTTTTGTTGATGTATATAGTTTTTACCTACATTAATATTAAAATAATATTTTTTTAATATCAACACATCAAAACGATAAAAAAAACTTAAAACTTATTATTTTAAAACTAAAAAAAAATTGAAAATTTCCAAAAGCACAATTGGACCATAATACCAAAAAATCCATGAGTATAACAACTGGCATGCTTATCATGCCGCGTCTATTTTTTTTATTTTATTTACTTGCATGTGAAAGAAGGAAATTTTGCTCAAACCCACCACCATAGTTTGCTTGTGTGTTTGGTATTATGATACACGTTTTTTAAGAAAATATTTTTTAATTGAAAATATATCATAATGATTTTTTTATTGTTTTTTTTTAATTTTTGACTCTAGCATATTAAAATCTTCAAAAAATATTTAAAAATGTACTATTTTAATATTTTTTTAGATGAAAAATAATTTGAAAAGCATGTTATATTACAAAAACAAACAATAAAAGGTTAGTGTAATTATGCAATGAAGTCAATTTAAAAAGCAGGTTATAACGCAAAAAATGAACATTAAAAATTTAAATTTTCAATTTTTTTTCATTAATAATTCTGCAATGAAGTCAATATAATGTCGTGACTACGAGTTATGAAAGTGTTAATCTAAAAATTTTCAGGTCTAAAATAATTTCATTGAATCAAACTCGGGTATGAGAGACAGGTACGTGCTTGCAGTTTCTCTGTCTCTCTGTTTTTTTTTCCTTTAACAAATATGTTTACAATTTCCTGTTGAATCTTGATTATCCCTTGATCAATTGATCATTTACAATAGCTGCGGCATGAGGTTATTTATTTATTTATTTATTTATTATTGTTCTTGTTAACATTAAAAAAAAAAAACTTCAGGCAAAGGATTTGCAGATATCACAAGGGCTTATTTTTAAGCACTTTATATACAATAATATTTCTATATTAAATTTATTTCGTAATCTTGGGTTCCTTTTCTCATCATGCTCGCAAACTCCTCATAGTTGATCTTTCCATCCTGCACAATAGGTTTCCCCTTACCAAATCAGTTATATAAAAGCATAATAATATTAAACTCAGCTTAATTTAGCATAATGATAGGTCAATTCATTACCCGATTAAAACCTAATTAGAATTTTTAAAAAAATCAAAATGATTTTTTTTATATTTTTTTAAAATAAAAAACTTAAAACGATATCCTTTTAAGTTAATCTATTCAACCCGAGATTTATTTCTTGGGTTGGGTCCCAGGTTTAATGACTTTCAAAAGCAGCACCACGTGATAATAAAGAGGTTGAAAAGGAAATGAGAAAATTACTTTATCAGTATCAACATCTTCTATGACTTCATTTATTGTAGCATCATCACCCATCCCATATTGAGCCATGGCTTGCCTTAGTTCATCTCTTGAGATAAACCTATGAAATTAAACAAGTTTAATAAAGTTTGACCTTCACAGGAAGATTTATGAATCGGATTTATCTCATGAGAAAACTAAAAATTAACCAAAGGAGAAATGTAGGAGCAAACTAACCCACTGCCATCCTTGTCAAAGTATTGGAAGGCCTTGTACAAGTTCTCTTCCATCTCAAGTCTATGTCGATGCATGGTAGCTGTAATAAATTCGAGATAATCGATAGTCCCACTCTTATCAACATCAGCCTATTAAGACAAAATTGGTCTCGTCAACGCTTATTCTTGCAGACTCAAGTATGAATCTTGCTGCAATGCTTGTTAGCAACTAACAACCTAATGCAATGATAAAAGCAATGATATATAGTATTAGTTCTCACAGCATCCATCAACTGCTTTATCTCTACTCCAGAAAGCTTAGATCCTAGCCTTGACAGTCCAGATTTGAGTTCGTCGTATGTGATAGTACCACTTTCATCAGTGTCCATGTTGTTGAACATCTGCTTTAAGCCCTTGATTTCTTCCTCTGAAAGGTTCTCCGCTATTACCTTTAAGAAAGTAAATTTAAGATCAGGAAAGCAACGATCAGAGGATATGAAAGCAATAAAAGACAAACAAAAGAATTGTTCTTATTGATGACTCAAAGTCTACATCATTCTAACATCTATATTTATTCCTTCACATCACATGGTATAACATTGAAAAAGAGTCATTTGACAATTAATTTGAGGAAAATTATGTGGCTGCGATCATCCAAAAAATGGAGCTTTAAAGCATACCTTTAACGCAAGCTTTTTTAACTTGTTCATTGCTCTAAACTGCTTCATCCGAATCAGGACAGCACTATCTATAGGTTTGTCAGATGCGTCACCATCCACCTTCATCCATGGATGTTCTGGATCAAGTATATGGTATGAGTAGTATCAGTAAGCCACATAATTTTATGACATCTATAATTTGATAATGAAGAAAATTTCCCTAGCAAACACAATTAGTTGTAAGATTAATCAATCGAAGAAGGATATTGGAGATCCAAGTCATGGACACCCGTTAAATGAGAGGAAGGACTAATCAATTAAATTCTCATGGATGATTATGTACTTACCAAGTGCTTGGGCAGCGGTAATCCTTCTCTTAGGGTCCC
>Ga0307514_10005951_pt1 | contig 10752 bp, 12 predicted proteins | sample 16_EM_MG_FD_203088 | JGI IMG/M metagenome (GOLD analysis project Ga0307514, IMG submission 203088) | Populus trichocarpa ectomycorrhiza microbial communities from riparian zone in the Pacific Northwest, United States - 16_EM | ecosystem: Host-associated > Plants > Roots > Unclassified | place... | reverse complement strand
ATGTAGGGGTTTTTTTTTTTTTTTTTTTTTGAGTCTATATGCCTTTCCCCCAAAGGGAGCCTTAGTCTATGAGGTGGCCCCATTCCCGCATCTTTAAAGAATTGGGTTTACACACGGAACAACATGCTGCTTAAGCACCCTGCCTCCCGAACTTAAGAAAACCAAACCCCAAAAGATAGAAGCATCCGTATACCGTCTCATACCCAGTTCCGGCTCTGTGTCCAGCTGCTTTCGCAGAGCTGGCTCCCGCCACCATGCCCCCACTTCAGCCCGCTTTTCCTCAGATAAATATCGCACTCTTCTGCCGCCACGCCCACTTTTCCGGCCAGATCCCCCTATGTAAAATTAAACAAAAGAAATTTGTTACAAATTGCGTGACCCTCTTCCCTATGTCAATTCTAGATTGGCGAAAAATTCCTCAACCAAATCTAGCTCGTAATCCCTGTCAGGGTCCTTCACCCGCTTTTGCCACCGTTCTGGATCGTCCATATCCTCCCAAGTCCCCTACTTCCACTCGATTTCCTCGCCGTATATGCAGACCAGGGCAACATGTCTTCCTGTCTCAGCATACCTCCCGCATTTCCAGCATTGGTCTGATTGATCAATATCTAGGACATGTCGCCAGGCTTGTAGGTTGCCTTTTCCAGTACGACAGTGGACATAGTTGATTCGAGCCTTGTGGTTCCATTTCACCACCCTTCCCATTCCCGTCCCCTTAACCTTCCTCTCCTCTGCTCTTCTCCTCTTCTACTCCTGACTCAGCCCCCTCTGCGTTATCATCTTCTGCATCCCCTCATCCTCATCCCCTAGCTCTGCCCCCGCCTTGGCCATCTGGTCTGCTTTTTCATTGCCACAGGTACCGACGTGTGCCTTTACTCATGCAAATCTAACTGTGTCAGGTCCCAGATTTTTTTGCCTTTTCCTCACCTCTCCCACCACTTCCTTTAACTCTGCTGTCCGAGCTCTGCCAGTTTTTCCTGCCTTTCGCATGGCTGTAATTGCCGCTTGGGAATCCGAAAGCAAAAGGATCTTGTGGTCTTCTAGTACCATCTGGATTCCTCCCCGCATCCCTACTATCTCAGCATCCCACACCGTCGCTAACCTTCCCATCCCCTCTTTCACTCCTGCTAGCCCCTCAACATGCCACCCCCCCCAACTCTTCCTTCCTCACTCATGCTGCCATACGTGAATACTCCAATTGACTCTTCTCTAGCCTCATTGATTGCTAGTTCCTATTTGTCTGCTTCTGAGTCTTTGTTAGCTTGGAGTTTCACCTCCGGAATTTCCTCTTTCTCTACTCTTTCCCCGATGCTCAACCTCTTATCTCCATCCCCGACCTCTGCAGCTTTGTTTAGGATTCGGGACATCACCGAAGTGAACCCATCACTCTTGACTTCCCTCCACTGCTCGCTACAGTCTTTCCATGACCTGCCTTCTTCCCAATTCGTCCCCTTTTTCAGCTTCGCTGGACATACTGGCAACCCGGGTCCTGACCAGAGGTTTCCAAGTGTTGTAGGATCACGCATCATTTTTCCTAGCAAGTGTGCTTGTGCCGCATACAATGCCATCCTTGGGCTCTCCACTGCCGCGATTTCCCTGACCAGCTCCTTGCGTGCTCCTTTAACCGAGTTCACATATTTGGTGAGAGCCTGGTACTGAAGGTCAACCATCTTCTGCTCTCATCTTCTTTGCCCCCTCCATCCCAACTCGCTCCCCCATATTGCAACTGCCCTAATTATCCCCGTGTATATCACCTGCCAGCTGGTGGCACTGATTCCCCAATTAGAGGTACCTATCCCGTTCAGCTGGCCTAGCATTGCTCGAGCCTTATCGATTCTCAACTGCCAATGCTTGTCAAATGACAGGCTCTCATCCATGATGATCCCGATCCATTTGACCCACTTCACATCCGCGCTTTTCTTCCTCTTCTCTATGCGCAGGACTAGCTTTTCGTGTTTGGAGTCTTCCAATAGTAGATGGTTCTCCTCAGCTATCCTATTGACCTCCACATTTGCCTCCTCTAACATCGCCCTCATATTACACCTCTTCGCGACGTCTGGCTCCCAGATGTAGATACCACCTTGTAGGTCGTCGACGTAGGATGGCATCTCTATCTCTGCTCTCTTCCCTACAAACTTCCCCTCCAAGGCTGTCTCCATTTTGGTTATTATTGGTACGATCTAGATCAAGAATAGAACTGGCGAGACTGGTGATCCCTGGGGTGCTCCGATATTCGTCCTTCCTCTTCCTCGTACTCTTCCATCCCACTCCATCTCAAATTCCCTTGCCCTAAAAAATTCCCTGCACCAGGGTATCCACCTTCTCCCCTCCTCACTCTTCTCCAACTCCCTTATCACATCCTCTTCCCGCACGTTTTGAAACTCCCCCTTCACATCCCACAACCCCCACCCCACTGCTCCTCCTTTTACCATGCACCTTTGTGCTTTGGTGACCACCCGGAGTGCTGCTTCTGTCGCTGACCTTCCCTTGACCGATCCAAACTGATGTTTGTGGAGTAGTCCCGACTCTTGGAGCCTGTTTGCGACTACTTTTTCTCCCAATTTGCCAATACAATTAATCAAGTTGATCGGTTACCAACCCTTGGTCTTATTGTGATCTTTTCCTGGCTTAGGGATCATGATGACCTTTGAATTCTGCCACTCCTTCGGGATCTTTCACTTTGCCAAATTCCCCGTCATCTCCTTCATCAACTCACCCCCCAACTTCGTTCCCATTACCATCTTGATCAGCCTATATCCGATTCCATCCGGTCCTGGTGCCGACGAGTTGCTGGTACCGGATAAGGCCTTTCTCACCTCCTCCTCTAATTGCCCTTGTCTATCAGTGGGCTCTCTTCTCTCTTCCTCTCTTTCTGCCTCTTCTACTCCCCTGCCGTCATCTCTCTAACCGAAGTGGTCTTTTACCAGCCCCGTCATCTTCTCTTCATCTGTCCCCAACTCCACTCCCTCCACGTTGATGAGCTTTTTCATTGTCCCTTTAAGGTGCCAGGGGTCTTTCGCCTACTTCACAATTTCCCAAGGGTCCTTCTCACCATGTTTCTCGCAGAAATTCTGCCAGCACTCTTTCTTCTTCTCCCTTACTAGTGCTCTCATCTTTTCCTTCTCCGCCTGCCACCTAACCCTCCTTTCCTTCTGCATTATCCCATCCCCCAGCTTTTCTCTTCTTGCTTTCCGAGTTGTCTTGAGTTGCTTGGTTAGCTCTTCATCCCACCACCTCTTGCTCCTCTCCGTGATCACCATAGCTTTCAGGTACCTATCCTGTAGCAATTTGACTTTCTCATAAACTGTCATCCCTTCTAGTCATTGGTACCACCTATCATCCCCATTCTCATGATCCTCTTCTGTGCCTGCCACTTCCACCGACAGCTTATCCCAATCAATCCTCAACCTCTCCTCTCTCACCCTCTCCCTTGTTCAATGCTAGACGATTTCTGCCTTGATCGCCCAATGGTCTGAGAGTAGTTTGTATCTCTTACCCCCATCCCATTCCGTTGGACCCTTACTGATAAAGAAATCGATCCGACTTTCTTCCGCTCTTCCTCCTCTCGTCCTTTCCCATGTTAGGCCATTCTCCCCTTGCCCTAATTCCCATCCTCTTTCGATCATCCACTCTTCCATCCTTTTTCCTCTTCCATCCACCTGTTCGCAAAGGGGGTCCCATGCTGGATTATGTGCATTCCAGTCCCCTACCATGCCGTCATAGCCTTCGAAGCTCTTCAACCATCTTTCCCAATCCGCCATCCTCAATTTTCTATTCGCATATACCCCCCGTAATTTCTTTCCCCAAACATTGACCACCACCACATTCTTCTCATCTCTTATCACCTCCACTTCCTCGTCTAACCTTTTCCACCAATAAACTGCTACCTGCTTCCCCTTCTTGACCTCAGACCCCAGTGTGAATGCCCCATGTGTCTGAGTCCCGTTTCCTTTCCTCTTTTCTACCCACATCTCCCCAACAAACAAGATATCTATCTCCTTCCCAAATGCCTATTCCAACAAGGCATGTATATTTGTAGATGAATTGCATACGTTTTGGTATCCCACTCGGAGAACTTTACCAGCGGTGAGGGCCATCAGCCCCCGTTCCCGACTCCATTTCTACCTCATCAGCCCAGCTCCTCACTCTTGCCTTCTTATTTGCGGGGATGTATGGGGTTGGCTCCCAGCTGTATTCCGTGCCTCTGCTTGCCTGGATCCCTGCCTTTTCGGTTTCCTTTGGTGCTGGTTCAGGTGTCGGAGTTTTGGTCTCTTCTACCTCCGTGATTCTCCTCTTGCCTTCCACTAACTCAAATCCCTCCTTATCGACTATCTTACCTGCCTTCCCTTTTCCTTTCCCACCCTTAACCCCGTCAATCCTCTTCGCCGCCTTCCTCGACGCAGATGAACACACATCTTTGGTATGTCCGTATCCTTGACAGTTAAAACATTGAACTGCGCTCTTTCCTCTCTACACTTCTGTACCACCCATGTTTCCACTTGGTCCCCTCCAATTGTTGTTCCATAGGGCTTGTGGTCATGTGCCCCTGTTATATGCTGGTAACCTTAATGGTGTGCTTTCCTTCTCCCCCGTTACTACTTCTGCTCTCCTCTTGTGTCCATTCCATATCACATCCTTGAACACTGCTTTCTTTGCTTCCTCGATGTTTGAGACTGAGAACTCGAGCCTAGTTGTTCATGGTCTTCCCCAAATTTCTGGCAATCTTCCTTCGAAAGAAATCCCCTTATTCGCCTTCTGCAAGTCTTCTCTCATCTGTAACCTTCTCATGCCTGGTGGGACTGGTGCCATAGGCAATCTAACCTTGACTCTCTCGCTTGCATCCAAAAATATCCACATGGCCAACTCATTTGTCCATCCATCTGCCTTCAACCCTTCTAGTAGCTTTTGTACCACCACCTTGTCTAGTACATCTTTAGGTACCTTCCCAATCTCGAAGACTGACTCCTCTTTTCTTTCTCTCCTCAGCACTACCATCAATGTCCACATTCCCCTGCCCCCTGTCACCGCCTCTTCCTTCTATAGGTCGATGATCTTCGATGTTGTCTTAGTGACTCTTCTTCTGATTTCCAAATCCACTGGCTTTTGGTGAATAACATTCACCTTCACCGTCTTGGTTCTCTTTGCCCCCACTGTCTATTTGCCTTTTCCTCCGCTCACCTCCTTCTCAATCTTCTGTTGGCTCTTGATTTTATTGATCTGAGCCTGTACTTTCTTCTGCTCCTCAACATTGGTTTCCATCTCCTTTGGGGTTGCCGATTGTTTTCCCTTTTCGAAGATTTCTTGTTGCTTCCTTCGGAGGTCCTCTAGTGCTGCCAACCTCTCTGCCTCTTCTCTCGCTGTCTTCTCTACTACCTCCTTAACCCTCTTGCTCGCCTCTTCTTTTGCCTTCTTATTTGCCTTCTGCCTGTTCGCCAACGTGTCGAACCTCTTCTGCTGCCTCTTCTTATGTTCTTCTTCCCTCTTCCCCTTATTGCTCTCCTTCCTCAGCTTTTCCGCCTTCTTCCTATCCTTCATATCATCCACATTAACCGCACATGCGATCTTTGCCACAGTTCCGGACAACTCCTTGACCATCCTCATGATCCAGTCTTGCTTCGCCTCATCCCAGATATTCTTTGCCTTCAGGTACCAGAGTTCCGCCTTCTCAATCCTATTGGCTGCCGCAATTTGTCCGCTCCCCTCGTAATACTTCCTGATAGCTCTCCATCCTCCCCGAATTTGGTGTCTCTCTGTGTTGTGATAACACCCCCTCTCGATCACATCTCCAGCGTTGACCAGGATCATCCTGGCATCGTTTCTTTTGCCTCTCCATATGGCATTCCTCTTCTTTCTTGGTATCTCCTCTAACTCATCTAGCCTGTCCCCCATGACCTCGATCTTGATAATCAACCCCTCCAAGCTCCTCCCATCCCTGACTCTTCTCTTCATGTCTCCTTCCTTGCTTCCTTCCTCATCTTCTTCTTCTTCTTCATCGTTGTCCTCTTCCATCTCTGCATCCCCCTCTTCCTGTCTCTTTTCTTCTTGGGTCTCGTGTGCCCACTTGGACCCGCTGATCTCTTGTGCCTTTTGCTGACTCTCCTCCATTGCTGTGTCTTCAGTTCCTGGAACGTCCGCATACTCGATCGTGCCTTGTGTGCTTTCCTTTGTCCAAGGCTTGCTCTCCCCTTGTCTTGGTGTTCCTGCCCCAAAAAGGTTCTTAACCTCTGGTACTGCTGGCGTAACCTTGTAATCCCCCAACTCCGCTCCTAATTGTGATAGTTGGGATCTTATTTCCTTTTTCTTTCCTTTCCCCTTCCTGTTCAAAATCGCCTCTTCCTCCTCCTCGCTGGAGTCCTCCATTTCCAGGTCTTCGTCTATCTTTCCCAACCTCCGCTATGCCTTCTCCCTGTCAAACTTCTCTCTCCATACCCTTCTCGCCTCTTTCTTCTTCTCGGTGCTCTTTGGGGTTGAGAACATTAGCGTAACTACCCCCAACCCTTCTTCTCTAGTTGCACCCTCTGGGATTGGGGTGCTGATCTTGATCATCTCAAAGATTTGGTCATCTACCTCCCGTTCGCTGTATTCAACCTCCCTATCTTCGATAATCCCTCCCTCTGCCTCATCCTGAATGAGCCATGAATTTGGGTCCCTCAGAATCTCAATCGCCCTTTCCGCCGTGGGTGGGTCAATCACTTTTAGGATTTCCATATCGTCGTGAGATTCCCTCTCTCTAAGAGTAATACTTTCAATCATGGACCTTCCCTTTTCCTCATCATTCCATTCCAACTCCTCTCTAACTATCCTCCCCTCCGCCTCATTCAAAACCTCTTTGCCCCTCAATTCCCTAAACCTTCTGACTGCGTCCCAGTTGGTAACATCTTCCAGCTGGTACTGCCTCACCCTCCCCTTAATCTCCCTTAAAACCCGGACTCCCGGGCGTCGCCAGTCCTTGACTGGTCCGAACAAGACCCCCTTGGAGGGTCCCGGTGCCATTGTGCTTCCAAAAATTAACCGGACTCAACCGTAATAAATTACGTGAGTGAGAATTAATTTGATTGGTGGTTGCGTTGGCGAATAAAATCGATGGGGCTGTGTAAGAGCCGCGTGGAAACTCGTAGAACCGTACGGAAAGGTGTGGGTGACCGTGAGCCAATGAGAAATCGGGTCAGGCCACGTCAGAGTTTTTGCGTAGGCAATCGCCCACTTTTCGAGCGGAAAGTTGTGAAACTTGCCCCCGACGGCGTTGCTTGAGTTCAAGAGTTTTTGTAAAATAAATCGGATATTCTTGCTCGTGAGTTCGCAAGGAATAAAATAGCGTTTTCCGCGATGTTCACAAGTGTCTGGGTGTCGAGTTGTCCAAGTGGGCTCGTCCTTCAAAGTTGTTGTCGCGGCACGTGTATGTAGGGTTTAATACAGGCAATTTACGGTAATATGCATATTTACATTGAAAACAAATCTATCGGTACTGCCAAGAACCTTACGTCGACGACATCCCTTCTATTGGTTATATTGATATAGTAAAAGAGATGTATGTGAGTATTTGTTAATTCTCAATCCAGCTGAATTAACACTGTAACAAGTATATGTTGAAATCATGTATAGGAAGGGGTGGATCATAGAAATAATAAAGGGTATAACTATTAATTCATGTAGGATCAAGAAGCCAATAAAATAAGGGTAACCAGGTCCGATAACTGCGAGGTTGGGAGGTAATAAGCACACGGCTGATCTGCCATCCCAAGTAAATTGTATGAGCTATATTACCCTCAGCTCTACGAGGCTTATAACTTATTTTCGTATACACTCACACCTATTCAAACCTAAGTTTACATTATATAAAGCTTACTTGATCCCACCACCCCTACCCAGTCATCTCTATATTTTACTCTTAACTCATTTATACCAGGGATTGCTGAGGAGGGCAGAGGAGAGAGGATGGGAATGGGAAGAGTGATTCGGTGGAACCACAAGGCATAGGTCAAACTATGTCCACTGTCGCACTGGAAGAGGCAACCTACTAGTCCAAGCCTGGCGACACGTACTGGACAGCAACGCCCCAGATCAGTACCGGAAATGCGGCAGGTATGCAGAAACCGGGAAGCATGTCACCCTGGCCTGTATACATGGAGAGGATATAGGGAGAAGGTGGGGGACGTGGGACGCCGATGGACGAGTCAGGGAGGCGGCGGAAGAAGGTGAAGGACCCCGGCAGTGATTACGAGATAGATCTGGTGGAGATGTTCTTCACAGATCTGGATCTGAGATAAGGGAGGGGGTCATTAACGAATTTCGTTTGTCACGTGTATTTATTTTCGGGGAGATGGCCAGGTGATGAGGGTGTGGCGGCGGAAGAGTGCGGAAATCTACTCCTGGGGATGGGCTGAAGTGAGGGCGTGGTGATGGGAGCCAGATAGGCGAAAGCAGCCGGACACTTCTTGATTCCGGGGTTCTCGTTTCTTACGTTCGGGAGGCAGGGTGCTCAAGCAGCATGTTGTCCCCTGTGTAAACCCAATCCTTTGAAGGTGCAGGAACGGCTCCCTTCGGGGGAAAGGCGTATAGACTCAAAAAAAAACCAAAAAAAACCAAAAAAAAACCAAGCATTGCTCCCACACAGATACGGTACATTACATAAAATGGACGTTGATCTCCACAGGCTGCATGTCGATTTTGGCCCCATATACACCTTGATTCCTACTTAAGCCCCTCGCCACCTCATGTTGCCTTGCAATAAATCCCACAGATTACTCCCATAGATCTTGTATAATTCTGACCTTCATTTGAGAATGTTTACACTACAACTGGGATTTTTAATAATTATCCGGTGGTGCACTATACGCCAGGCAAATACCTTCCTGTTGGTATAAGTCATAGGGCTGCTGCTGCTAAGAAAGTTACATTGTGTAAAGTAACGCCATAGCCAGCCCGGCAGGATGAAAAATACGAAAATATTTTTGCGCATTTTTAGATATTTTGTTAGCGCTATACAGTATATACATATATTTCATCGCCCTGTGTCCGCACAGGGTGGATTTGAGGTGATTTCGCACCCAGACTTTCTGTATGTGTTGTGTACTGATAATTATTTTGAGGCATGCGTCTAGTCTCAGGCATATACACATAAGCTTGATGGGGTGGCTTTTCAGGGTAACTGTGCATGCATCTATTCACCATCCGATTTAAAAATCCACCAGTTATAACGTTGGAATTCTCATGAGTAACTAGAGCTCACAGAATCATTCCTGACTGTAGCTCATGGTCGTGCGTCTGAGTACATAGTTCCTTCCCCACCAGTTGTTCAGTAATCCAGAAGCAAACTTGGGATAGTGTTTTCTTGTGGGATCATGAATGATCTGTGCTCCTATGGCGCTTGTTTCTTTGATGCCCACCAACTGTCATGGCAGCCTTTCTAGATTTTTGATACAAGTTCCCCACCTAAGTCTTAATACAGTAGATTGGGTTAGATTTAGAGTGTTGAATAGACAATATGAGTAGCTCAGCATGAAGGGGACACTCACTATAAAACTTCATGTACTCATTTATTCCAGCCATGTTGACTTGGTCACATCCTTCAGCTGTAGAACCACTGAGTGGCTCATAATTATAATATTCTAGCCCGTCACTGCTTCCCACTCTACCGTCATCTAACACTGTAGTGTCGAAGGTAGCTCATACAAATACTGACAAATTTGGTTTCTGCCTAGGCACCCTATCAGCCAAAGGATCCAGAAACAAACAGGAAGTCCTAGAAGTTGTGGTCTCGTACGCATACCCATATAAGCACATCCGTAACCTTGTGTATTGTCTGAGTAGCCCCAGAATGTCCCATAGCATTTGCTTATTCCTGACCGTGTTTAAAAGGTTGCTAAAATGGGTTACTTAAGGTGGCAGAGTGGGGACTCTGGTTTACTGGATAGTTTATTGTCTATGTTGTGGGAGGAAAGATCTGAAATGTCAATTGGTCAATTTGAATAACATGAAGGGAGCGCTCAAAACTCTATAACGCTATATGCATTTATCTATATCTACCATAGCCACCGATATTCTCTAGCTAGCTCAATAGCCACATTGCTATCTTAAGCTCTGGGCCATTGAGCAAGCCATCCCCGCCTTCTCGGTTCAGGACTAGCCCCTCCCGCTACAGACACACCGGCTGTCCTCTTCTGGTCACAGCAGGAACGGGTAAAACACTCTCAAGCATATCTTACACTACTATAGGTAGATGGTATGGGAGGCTTTTTCAAGTATCGGAAGTCCGCTTTTGTGGTTTGGATAGGTGATTTAGAGCCAAAGGGGGATTTATCAAGGCAAAGCTATGAGGGAGTATTGAGAGTAGAACTCCTGGGCCTTATGACCACTGAGATCCTAACCTTATACAAGAAAATATGGGTATCTATGCGTATACACTACTATAAAATTGGCTTACTAACATAGGATATAAGCTTATAAAGTGGCTTCTATATTTGCCAAATCTCAATTCCATAGAAAATTCTAAGGTTAGGCTTAAGGAGCCCCTTTATGAAAAATTCCTGAGGTTGCTACAATGACAGCTGGTGCTTCAACAGTTAAAGAAGCCATTGGAACAGCCATTGCCATGTGTTGGGAGGAGATATAGGATGAGTACTTCACTACATCAGGAAAAAAAAAGTGGCGTCACGATGCCTTGCTGGTGTCTCTAGAAGCCAGTCCTAAACGCGTGTCTTTTGGGCATCCTGGGCGTCCCGCACAGACCTGTGTCTTTTCTGTGTCTCCCAG
>Ga0307514_10005950_pt1 | contig 10753 bp, 12 predicted proteins | sample 16_EM_MG_FD_203088 | JGI IMG/M metagenome (GOLD analysis project Ga0307514, IMG submission 203088) | Populus trichocarpa ectomycorrhiza microbial communities from riparian zone in the Pacific Northwest, United States - 16_EM | ecosystem: Host-associated > Plants > Roots > Unclassified | place... | reverse complement strand
CCCCCCCCTGCGGGGCGGGGCCGGGGGGGGGGGGGGGGGGGGGGGCCGGGGGGAGGTGCGCGCGCACACTCTGGGAACGAGAAAAAAGTGAGACCTTCTGCTGCCGCTGCCGGTTACGGTAGTAGATTCATGTGGCCGGATAGTGTACATGATCGATACCAATTAGTTTGTTTTTTCCCTCTTTTGATATTTGTTTCTTTTCCGCGGGATGGCTGCCATGGAAGGTCTGTCCTTGCATGCATGAAGGACTCGAGTATCCGTATGCCCTGACTCTCCCTCTAGACCCGTCCGTACACGGTACGGTACGACAGCGCCCCCCCGCTCCGCGGATGCCCCGCCCACTTGGTACATTATGATGTACATACATACATACATATATACATACAACATACATACATACATGCGTACATACAATGTACATATGGACTTATGTATGTACAGGTAATCTATTTTTTGTTTTTGTTTTTGTTTTTCCACAGGTAATCTATAATCTATATCAGCACGCATCTTATGCTTATCACCCAATCTTGGCCTGGATATGTTAGCAGGCACGTGTATACTTCAGCTCCGCCTTTTGGGTGCGGCGCATTATCATATGGCTTTTCCCCAACCCCAATCGCCACCACCCTACAGCACCCCGTATCAGCATGAACGATACTCCACACCCCCCTTTTTCGCAAAACTCAAACCTGGGAACTTGAAGAAAATGCAGAACCTCAATAGGAAAGAAAGATAATTACCGGTGATCTGAGCGAGAACCACAATGACATTTCCTAATGCGGCGATTACCATCCGTAATTACCCTCCTCCTCCCCCTCCCCCTCCCCCTCCCCCTTCCCCTCCCCTTCGCCTCCCCCCTTCTGCCCCAGCTCTGCTTCAAACACATAAAAATCCCCAAAACTCACCCCTCCCCAATCCAAAGCTGCCCAATGGGTGACCGCATCCCTGCTTGATATTATTTTGGACCGGGGATTCGGTACGTAGTAAGTATGCAAGACCCCAAAAAGTCTACCGACCGACCTCCCATTTTACTTACATACTGTACCTAGCTGTTTTGCTTTCTTTTCTGTCGGATGCTGCATGTAGGTCTCTGTGGACGTATATGCACTGTGCTTGGTTTTTGTGCTACCGATGTACGGAGTGGTTTGACTGGCCATGGTACTCCCACTCCACTGGACAGCATGTTTGTACCCTGCAACGCGCCAAGACTGGGGACGGACAGACTCGGGATGGATAGCTGAAGCAACAGGCACATGCATTTTATACACTCGTACAGAAATGTATGCATGGTTATAATATTAGAAGTTCATTTGAGAAAGCCGGGGGAGAATGCACTGCACTCAGGGGGATTATCTCACCTGCTTTGATAATTGGTATATGCTGTGCACGAGTGTTATATTAGCTTCCATAGGCCGTGACACCTAATATCTCTAGGAAGCAAGTGTAGGTACAGTACTTGCTGTATGTATCAACCAGTCGTAGCTTTGCTGCGCAATATTGGACTATGTGATAGAAAGCTTAACACGCATACAGCAAGCTGCCCCCCTTGCACCAGATCCCAACCTCTATCTTTCTGCCCTCGTATACTCTACAGCAAACGGCATCCTCCTTTGGTCACCAGAGTAATTGAAAAAATAAAATAAAAAATATGTCATACGAAGGTTCTGATAATGATGACTTGTTGATGATCCGATCCTTGGTCACTTTCACGAGGTTTCTCGCAAGCTGTGGGTAGATCCCGTCCGGAGTCGTAAACAACCCCACCCTCATTCCAGTATGCATGCATACTTTTGGACCCCGGCTCCTCTCACACCGCCGCCTCCCATTCGCTTCCCCATTTCTCGCGTCGCAATTGGCCAGGGTTGGAAATCATGAAATAAGACGAAGGGGAATATGTAGGGTTGTGGAGAAGGACCCTTGCTCTGTTGCTTTTTGGGCGTTTTTTTTTGTCGGGAAACATGGTAGTTTTTGGCTACGGTCCTGCTTCTCTAGAGAAACAGTTGCAACAGGATGGGAGCCATATATCGTAAAACAAGACTACATATCGCGATTTATCCCGCTACATATGTGTGTAGCTTCGGGATCGAAATCTACATCTACAGTAGTGGAAGAGGCCCGGAGGTCCCCTTTGTATGATCGATGCCTGTAATGTAGTCGAGAGCGCGGCTTGCTTAACCCTGTTTTTGGTTGCGAGACTTCCGCCCCGCAGCGCAGGAAGCACATCCGCAGTGTTTTGTAGTCACATGGCACTCATGCACACCACCAGAACCTACCTACTCATGCTCTCCTCCCCCCCGGCCGACTGCGGGTTCACACTCTGCAGGGAACTCGATGCATTAGGCCATCTTATTCAGGATTCAGGAGGATACCTATACAGTTGCTCTTCTCTCGTCGCTTAGTGAGGAGTAGGTAGGTAGGCTGGGATGTCCAATGACCACCCAACCGGTTTTTCCGCGTGAGAGAGAGCCTTCTCGTCATCATGCAAGGATTTCATGCCAGTTTAGGCACCCCACCAAGCCCATATCCATGAGCCTTGAAGGATGCACATGACAGTAGATGCATTGTTTGTTAGAACTGATGCCTGTGAGGGAACAACGACGAGTCATACGTACTGTAGATACTAGGTATACAGTACACAAGTAATTCACGGTATGACCGACAACTTGTCTTTGTTGCACAGTGCCAAGCCTCCCTCCCCCTCCCCAAGTTGATGCAATAAAATTATTTGTTATTTTATTGTTGCTGTTGGTGTGCGACCCAACCATGTCCATATTGAGGCGTGCATCGAGCCAACAGCATGGATGACCCTGAACCCGCCAGCCCTTGTCTTTGAGCAGAAACATGGGTAAGTTTTTGGTCCCACGCTTTTTTGTTGAGTTGCAGGTGATCGATCAAAGTAAGAAATTAGTTGCGCTTCATCATGACCATCACAAACAATGTAGGTTGATGGAAATCGTCTGGTCTCGTGTACCTGCTGGGAGCGTGCCAACCAAGACTAACCTGGAAGCTTCCTGCAGTTGTCGCTGCAGAGGACAGATGCATCATTTACGACCGATACAACGAAAAAGTCCGATTGAACGTGAAGAAGCAAGAGTACATGCCAATGGTCCCAACGTCGTAGGACGATGGTCCATGTTCAATCGAGAGCTGAAGGGGCAAGTAAGGGAATCATCTGGCGTCCAGTAATTCGCGTCATCTTTTGTATGCCTTCTACTAAAAAAGAAACGGTCTCGCCCCGAACATAGAGTACAATGCCAATCAAAAAATACAATATTTACCCCCCACTAGAGATCTCCGCTACCCCGGCGCCGCTTTGAAGGCTCGTAATCCACAAGTACCGACCCGTCTGGTAAGTCAGCCGGTACCTGTTCCTCAAGTTAGCACCATGCACGTTGTCGCTTACTTTTCCTCATTGGGCGTTATGAGGACACCCACCACTAATAAAGATTTGAGCTGGTATCGATTGCTCATGATACCCCTCTTTAACATCTCAAGAGAGGAAAAGGAAGAAAAAAAAGTAAAAGAAGCAGGGAGTGGCACTCAGCAACTTTTGCTGTTAGGCAGGTCAAAGCGGATGTAAAAGACAATTGGAAGCAGGCACCCGAAATCCTTTAGCTAGTGTACCTACAGTAGATATACGATACTGTGGTTGGCTGTCTAACTCAAAAGCGGAGGATTTTTGAGTCCTGTTGTGAGTATTGCGCATATGGGCTACCGGTATCTCGAGGCATCAAGCCTAGCACATACAGCCTGTAATCTCGCTTGTCCAAGGCACTGCAACGACAACCGTGTCAAGTCTGGGTGGGGCCGGTGAGTCGAAATGGGATATCACTCCACCAGCACGATCAAAAAGGGTAATAAGGACATGTACAATGACCAACTTGAGAGAATGGGTTGAGACTGTACGCCCCTTGCTTTACTACCTTTGGTTTGGATCGCTTGTTATTTAGTAACGCCAGAGGCTGAATGCGGTTGGTGGGATAACACAGTTGATCAGGAACCCCTGTTACTGGTGATGAATTCCAGAAAGGAGTAAATATTTGGGAATGGTGGTGGCCTACAGAGACACGACGCTGTAAGACGGTTACTGAAGCAAGGGAGAACATATGCTGTTTCAATCCCTTAAATTGATCGACAAGTTGAAGCTCGGCTGACCTTGTACCAGGGCTTATTGTACCTTTGATAGCCTATTATTTTTAGGTGAAAGACAGTCGTCAACTTGCAGTTTTTGTGAGCATGCATACGATATGTATGTTTGTGGAAAAAAAAGTAATATGCAAATTAGTTGCTTATCGTACGGTACCTAGTTGGTGCGCCGCTTTACGTGTCACCACCACTTTGACCATGAAGTGAACACGTAGTTCCTTTTGCTCGGTACTGCACATGCTGAATATTTATGGCGGGCCTGACTGGTTCCCACTTTTGTCCTATGAAAAAGGGAGAAGATTCTCTAGTGCCACTTTAGGCATGTACGCACTTATTATTTACCCTCAAGCTGCTCAGGGTAACAGCCAGGAGGTGCTTCATCTGAATATCAAGCAAGTATTTGAATCTCTCCACTGGGGCCCCTGTATATATTGCTCCGCCTGCATTTCTCCAGCTTGTGGTAGTCAAGATTAGCTCTATCCATTACATCGCTAGTGTATATCCTTTCCACTGGAGTACGAGCCATCTAGGTGCTTTGCATAAATACGGTAACCATCCTCAGTTCCCCCGTTTTACGACAGTTCGCAAAAACAAGAACCAAAACCCCTGTCCAGTGAATAGCATGTGGTAGTGAGAGGGCTCATTTCATATAAATTCCGTTGACCAGAGGCTAATTTTTTTTTTGAGTCTATACGCCTTTCCCCCGAAGGGAGCCTTAGACTATGAGGCGGACCGGAGGTTAATATCTAAGCGATAAGTGGATACTATGAGAAACCCGGATTCATAGTAGTGAGTGACATGGGGGGTAAAGTAACCGTCGGGACAACAAAAAAATGATACTAAGTGGCAGCTCTCACTATAACAGAGCCCCACCAGTATTCGTCCTTACCAGAGATCGCCTGACAGTAATATATAGTGAGAATTGCCCTGAGTGGGCCTGGCCCATCCAGTCTCTCCAACTCCCTCAGGTTTGGTACTAGTATATGTGAACCGTCAAACCTCTCTTATCAAATACGCTTGGGACGGAAACATGAAGTAAAGGAGGGGGTAACGGAATGTAACCACGAACATACACTTGAGCAGAATGTTGCCTATTTAGCTCCATCCAACCTAAATTGCCTAAGGAAGCCCTAAAGTTCGTATACTTATCTTACTCCTCTGGGCCCCTTTATTCCCTCCTCCTATTGATCCCCATTAGCTGTCGGTATAAGGCTATCATGCATAGTAACCCCCTCTCCCATCACCACCCCCTGAACTTCCCCCGTATTCAACGGATTAGTTATCTGGGTTTTTTTTACCGCCACCGGCGTCCCAGCCTTAATATCAGCCTCTTTCCCTTTGTCAACCCTGATGGCTTCAATCTTCTTATCGAGCTTATTCTCTAGAAGCAGGATTCGATGTTTGAAGTAATTCGACCCCACAGCGGCTATGGCTACAGCCACGAGTGGGATATATATCAACCAGAATAGACTACTAGCCTCCAGACTGGCCGATGGAGGGGCTGCTGTCAGAGTTGATGTAGGACAGGAGCATTGTCCTGTCAGGGTAAGTGTAGTAGGGATTGATATAATTGTATATGTACTTGTACCATCTATGGTGCATTTTGTTGGCTCCTTTGTAAGTGTGGTAGTGACTAGTTCTATTTTGGTTGAGGTTTTGGTTGAGGTTTTGGTTGAAGTTGTAGTTGAGGTTTTGGTTGACGTTTTGGTTGAGGTTGAGGTTTTCGTTGAGGTTGTGGTTGAGGTTTTCGTTGAGGTTTTCGAAACCGTAGTCGTCACAGTCTCCGTGACAGTCCATTTCATACTATCACTAGAGAAGCTAGACGCGAGACTAACGCATTAAGAGGTACTTGATTAGCCATTTAATCTAACAAGCAGCCAGACTATAAGTAGCTACTATCTGGAGGTGGAACTTTAAACCCACACTGTAAACAGGTACCTCAGGTTTGCTCCTATCCATGATAACACTCTGTTGAGCAAGAGGGCTGCCCCATATATTGCGCCGATAAAAAGAGTGATGAGGAGGCATACAAATAGGAGGAGTTGAAAGGTACTCGGGTCTGGCTCTTCTGGTGCCCATTGCCTCCAGGCGTCTAGCGGAATTAGAGTCCTTGTATATGGCTATGAGACCCGTGCTGCCAGACTATGTATATGGGGCTTAGTATTCGAGTTTTGTTTATTAGACTAGGTAAGATAGTGGGGTTGGTAAGTCTTTCGTAGGTAGTACATATAAGGGGTTGCTGATCTGCTTACTCAGCATCAACTTCTATTCGTCACAAAATATCAAGCAGTTTATTAAACAAGACTCTAGGGTACTCCTCACCAAACACACTATAAGCTATCCATCAACCTACTAGCAAGAGAGGGGAGCAGGCAGGAGGTATAGGACATCCATCAACTGCAGCAGAATGAGTTCAGTTCAGGGTAATCCTAGTCTCGAGTCTCACCCACCAAATCAAAACGCCCTTGCCTATTCCGCATTTTCGTTGTACAGAGCCCAACTTTAGGCATGCTATTTACCCTGAAGCTGCTCAGAGTATCAGCCAGGAGGTGCTCCATCTGAGTATCAATCAGCTGGGGCCCCTGTATATTTTCGCCTGTATTTTCCCAGCTTGCGGCAGTCAAAATTGGCTCTATCCATTGCATCGCCAGTGTATATCCTTTCCACTGGAGTACGAGTCATCTAGACGCTTTGCATAAATACGGTAACCATCTGCTCTCAGGCTCAGTTCCCTGTTTTATGACAGTTCGCAAAAACAAGAACCAAAACCCCTGTCCAGTGAATAGCATGTGGGGGGCTCATTTCATATAAATTCCGTTGACTGGGGGCTAATTTTTTTTTTGAGTCTATACGCCTTTCCCCCGAAGGGAGCCTTAAGACTATGAGGCGGACCGGAGGTTAATATCTAAGCGATAAGTGGATATTATGAGAAACCCGGATTCATAGTAGTGAGTGACATGGGGAGTAAAGTAACCGTCGGGACAACAAAAAAATGATACTAAGTGGCAATTCTCACTATAACAGAGCCCCACCAGTAGTCATTCTTACCAGAGACTGATAGTACTTAAAATATATAGTGAGAATAGCCCTGGGTGAGCCTGGCCCATCCAGTCTCTCCAACTCCCTCAGGTTTGGTATATGTCAACCGTCAAACCTCTCTTATCAAATACGCTTGGGACAGAAACATGATGTAAAGGAGGGGGTAAAGGAATGTAACCACGAACATACAGTTGAGCAGAAAGTTGCCTATTTAGCTCCATCCCACTTAAATTGCCTAAGGAAGCCCTAAAGTTCGTATACTTATCTCACTCCTCTGGGCCCCTCTATTCCCTCCTCCTATTGATCCCCATTAGCCGTCGGTATAAGGCGATAAAGCATAGTAACCCCTTCTCCCACCACCATCCCCTGAACTTCCCCCGTATCCAACGGATTAGTTGCCTGGGTTTTTTTCCCCGCCACCGGCGTCCCAGCTTTAATACCCTGCAGCTCAACCCCTTTCCCTTTGTCAACCCTAATGGCTTCAATCTCCTTATCGAGCTTATGTTCTAGATGCAGGATTCGATGTTTGAAGTAGATATGCGACCCAATGGTGGCTATGACTACAGCTACGAGTGGGATATATATCGGCCAGAATAGACCACTGGTCTCCAGACTGGCCGATGGAGGGGCTGCTGTCAGAGCTGGCGTAGGGCAGGTGCACTGCTCTGTGAGGGTAAGTGTAGTAGGGATTGATATTGACATTTCTATAGTTGTCTGGGAACTACTATCTATGGTGCATATTGTTGGCAGTGTGGTAGGGACTAGTTCTGTTTTGGTTGTTGAGGTTTTCGCTCTAGGTTTCGCCACAGTCTCCGTGATCGCGGTTTTCCATTTCGTACTATCACTAGCGAGGCTAGACACGAGACTAACGCATTAAGAAGTACTTAATTAGCCATTTAATCTAACAAGCAGCAGACTATAAGTAGCTACTCTCTGTACTCCGTAGATAACGAGGATCTGGATTAAACCCACACTGCAAACAGGTTCCTCAGTATCCATAATAACACTCTGATGACCAAGACGGCTGCTCCATATATTGCAATGATAAAAAGAATAGGGATCCATATAGATAGGAGGAGTTGAAAGTTACTCAGGATCGGGCTCGATGGCTCTTCTGGTGTCCATTGCCCCCTGGCGTTGTACGCCATCACTTGTATATGGCTACGGGACCGGTGCTTCCAAGTTTTGTTTATTAGACTAGGTAGGTAGTGGGGTTGGTAATGGTGAGACAAGTCTTTCGTGGGTAGTACAGAGTGGGGTTACTGATCCGCTTACTCAGCATCAACTTCTATTCGCCACAAAATATCTCGTATTTCAATCAGTCTATTAAACAAGACTCTAGGGTACTCCTCACCAAACACACTATAAGCTATCCATCAACCTACTAGCAAGAGAGGGGAGCAGGGAGGAGGTATAGGACATACATCACCTACAGCAGAAGGAGTTCAGTTCAGGGTAATCCTAGCAAAATGCTCTTGCCTATTCCACCGTACAGAGCCCGAAAGTACTGGGGGTTTTCTCCCTACCTTCTGTTTCTGCCCACTCAAAAAACTGTCCACGTAATTATACTAATTGAAAGAAAATTCAACAAATTACCCTGAACCAAGGCTACCTCGCCGCAATTTACTCCCTTAATATACCAGTGGAGGATTTTATCGTGGGTAATTCTTATGCATGCATATATGCTATACTCAAGTCAAAATCGATTTAATTACTTAACAATAAATTATGGGAGGTAAAGTACGAGCGAGCCTTTGCATAAATACGACACCTACGGTGATGACCTGTTCTCAGGCTCAGTTTCCCGTTTTACGGCAGTTCAACATGCTTCACAAAGACAAGAACCAAAATCCCTTGTCCAGTGAATAGCATGTAGTAGTGGGAGGGCTTATTACATATAAATTCCGTCGAGGCCGTGATCTCCGGAGGCTAATATCTTAGCGGTAAAGTGGATATTATGAGAAACCTGGATTCATAGTACTAAGTAGCAATTCTCACTACAACAGAGCCCCACCAGTAGTCTGGTTAGCACGACCCTCCCTCAACTACCTCACCAGTAGTCATTCTTACCAGAGACTGATAGTACTTAAAATTTATAGTGAGAATAGCCCTGAGTGAGCTTGGCCCATCCAGTCTCTCCAACTCCCTCAGCTTCGGTATAAGTGAACAGTCGATCCTCTCTTATCAAATACTCTTGGGACGGAAACACGAAGTAAGGGAGGGGGTAAAAGAATGTAACCATGAACATACACGTGAGCAGAAAGCCGTCCATTTAGCTCCACCTCATCTAAATTACCCAAGGAAGCCCCAAAGCTCGTATACTTATCTCAGCCCCTCCACTCCCTCGTCCTACTGATCTCCATCAGCCTCTGGTATAAGGCATTAGCGCATAGTAACCCCTTCTCCCACTACCACCCCCTGAACTCCCCCCGCATCCAATACCTGAATTTTTTCTACCGCCACCGCCGTCTCAGCCTTAATACGCTGCAACTTAACCTCTTTTTTTAGAAGCAGGATTCGATGTTTGAAGTAGATATGTGACCCAACGATGGCTATGACTACAGCCACGAGTGGAATATATATCGGCCAGAATAGACCACTGGCCTCCAGACTGGCCAATGGAGGGGCTGCTGTCAGAGCTGGCGTAGGGCAGGTGCACTGTTCTGTGAGGGTAAGTGTAGTAGGGATTGATATGATTGACGTTTCTATAGTCGTGAATGTATATGTACTTATGATGCGTTCTGTTGGTTCCCTTGTAAGTGTGGTAGGGACTAGTTCTGTTTTGGTTGAAGTTTTGATTGAGGTTTTGGTCGAGGTTTTCGTTGAGGTTTTCGTTGAGGTTTTGGTTGAGGTTTTGGTTGAGATTTTCGTAACCGTAGCTCTAGCTTTCGTCACAGTCTCCGTGACATTCATACTATCACTAGAGAGGCTAGACACGAGACTAACGCATTAAGAGGTACTTAATTAGCCATTTAATCTAACAAGCAGTCAGACCTACTATCTGTAGATAATGAGGATCTGGAGATGGGACTTTAAACCCACATCCATGATAACACTCTCTTGACCCAGAGGGCTGCTTCATATATTGCGCCGATAATGAGAGCTGCTTCATATATTGCGCTGATAATGAAGACGCATACAGGTAGGAGGGACAGAAAGGTATTCGCTTCTGGTGTCCATGCGTTTAGCGGCATTAGAGTACTTGTCTATGGCTACGAGACCGGTGCTGCCAGAATATGTATATGGGGCTTGGTATTCGAGTTTTGTTTATTAGACTAGGTAGGTAGTGGGGTGGGTCTACTTATGTATGTAGTCTTTCGTAGGTATATAGTACATATAAAGGGGTTACTGATCTGCTTACTCAGCATCAACTTCTATATTCGTCACAAAATATCTCAACAAGACTCTAGGGTACTCCTCACCAAAAACACTATCCCTTAGACTGCTGAGACAGAGCCCACCGTGCATACATACAACTTTTACAAGGTATTCTTAACAATGGGAATAATAGCATTGATGCACGGTGGGCTCTGTCTCAGTACCGCATCTACTGGCGAATAAAGGTACA
>Ga0307514_10005949_pt1 | contig 10753 bp, 10 predicted proteins | sample 16_EM_MG_FD_203088 | JGI IMG/M metagenome (GOLD analysis project Ga0307514, IMG submission 203088) | Populus trichocarpa ectomycorrhiza microbial communities from riparian zone in the Pacific Northwest, United States - 16_EM | ecosystem: Host-associated > Plants > Roots > Unclassified | place... | reverse complement strand
GTCTATATACTTATTTAACCAAGTTAACCAAATGTAATACCGAAAACAAGCTGTTACCTGATTCTCCCGTATTTTTTTATTATTATTTACTCTGTAATGGCATCCTGATTCTCTTGTTCCGATACGTCTTGGCCATATCTCTTGTTCCGAGATGTTTTTGCCATACTCGCGGGGGGCCCGGGCCTCTCGCGAATCTGAATTTCTCGCCGGGGGCCCGGAACATCAGCACATTAATGGCCGCTAAGAACTCCGCCCGTCTCCGCTTCTCTTGCGTTGCCGATGTCGGGTCACGCGAACTACTCGGGACTTCTGCCGGATTTGGCTCGGACTTTGGTGCCGCCGCCTCTTTCTTCTGGGCCTTGTTCTTTGCCGGCATCGTGTACTCGATCGTGATTCGTTGTGCCGCCTGTGTGGGAGTTACAAATTTCCTTATTCGCTGGTGATGATGTGATCCTAGATCTAGTGGTGGTGTGAGAATTATCTTTTCCCGGATTGGGCGCTCTTGTTGGCCTCGTGGACCAATGCCCGACGGGATAGCTTCGTGAGAGAGGGAGCTGAAAAAGGGGGAAAAAAGACGGAGAAAAGCTTCAAGCGAGGGGAAATAGGTCGCGATGGTTTTCCCACGGTTCGAGTCGATATTCCTGTTGTGGGCAACGAGGGCTATCTCGTGATGTCGTCCGCTTTTTCGTAGCTGCTCTGGTTGTTGAGATCCGACCAAGTGCTCGTTCTGTCAAAGTGGTTGTCGGTGCCCCTGCGATATGTCCTCTGCAAGGGGTGGAGAAATCGATGTAGTGAGTCGCACATTCAACGTATGGGTCCAGTAGAGGGCAGAATGCATTGGGAGCGAATGAGTTTGGACCCCCGGACAGAGCGGGTTGGATAGAAATGTGAGTCAACTATACTGTTATATCCCTCGATGAGTGGAGGCTGTTACTTAACAAATTATTGCGGAACACCTACTTGGCAAGCAGTAGGTAGCAAAATTCCTCAGAGGAAAATATATTACCTACGGTTTAAAAAGATTGAGTAGAGAGTAGTGTGCACAGTGCACATGAGTGTGGGTGTCTGATGCAGCAAAAATGAGCTGCATATCGACATGAAAGTTCAGGGTAACGGTGGGCAAGCATCCCTTGAATTAAGCACCAATCAGAGAGGAGAAAAAGGAGGTGCAGCATTAGCTGACTGTGTGAAGACAGAAGGCCGTCATAGAACGTGATATGATGACATTATGGGCGTAAGCCGGTGGCCTGGGACACAAAAGCAAGGGCAGCCGAGCATAGGAAATAAGTTACTGCTTGAACTTGCAAGCTCAGGGTAATCCGGTTGTGGTGGCGTATTCATAATAAGGCGGAAGGTTAACGTTTGAATACCAACGATGGATTCTGAGTGGACTGGACCCCAACCAGGGCTTCCTATACCTACCTCTACTAAGATATATGGCAGCGCGATATACCTTTACTTAAACGGACCACACCTCATGCCATCGCATTCATTGTTGCTGGGCGCACAAATGAGAGCTGGCTAACTCAAATATTTAAACGAGATGCGCCGCGCTGCCGGACCTCAAGAAAAGGTCCTCCTAAAATTCCAAATTGATTCCTATAAAGCCGAAATTACAGGGAAAGCAACCTAATACATATAAAAAACTATCCCTTAGTTCCATTTATCTACGTCATAGCCTAAGGCTCCCCTCGGAAAAAGTCGTATAGACTCAAAAAAAAAGCACCATTTATTATGCTATGAACGGAAGGAGGCATTGAGATATATACCTACCGGGGTAGTGCAGCTAACTATACCCAAAGTCAAACCAACCAATACGACTTCCAAGGCGTTAACGCTCGGTTTGAGGAGGCTCTAGAGGGTGTTGCTGGTAAGGAACCGGAGGGCTGGTGGTCCAAGGGGAGGCAAGTGTATGAAGAAGCATGTATCCAATCAGATACTTTTTATAGTTTGATCAGAATCCTTTAAGTCTACCCATTCTTATGGAGACTCTGATAATATTCACTTATTTTCTGGTATCGTTTAAGTTGTCGGCATGCTGTGGCGCTCTCTAACGCTTTGGTTATGCCTTTGTGTTTTTGAAGGCATTACCCGCATTCAGGCTATCTAGTCTATGATGAGAGAAACAACTGTTTCTAACAATAGGGGGGCTTCCGCCAATGAACCTTGCCCCAGGCCCTCCTGTAAGATGCCAGATATTTTCCTGGGATAGATTAAATAGCACATCACTGGTCCCTTCTGTGTATCTACCTACGCTACCCACGAAAATACCGTGTGCACGCATATTTGAGCCCAGTTAGAGTGGAAGAACCTGCGGATAATCTGGGTGCAGTGATGTGTGATGTACTTATTATTGCAGCATACCTTTTCTTGCGTTAAATATGTTTCGGCAATGTATGTATGAAACAGTTGTGGCAAATGATAGAAAAAGACGGAGATATGGTAGTAATAATAGAAACTAATAGCGGTATATGATAGGAAATAATATAAGAAGAGGGTATAAATGTATGCCGTTATAGAACTATTGGGAACATGATACCCCAGCTTACTATCATCTAATTCGCTCAACCTGATAGCCTTCCATGTAGCACAAATCCTTTCGTTGATTCAACTAGGTATCCTCCCACATTGCACGCCCCGCGTTGTAACACACGAGTCCATCCATCCGTGACTGGTAGGCGGCAAAGTAGCTCTTCAACTTGGCTACTCATTGTTGTTCTTGTGCTCCCCGAATGCCCATCACAAGTAATGGTCTTCAAAAAAAACAAATACCGTACCAAGCTCCCTTTTTGGTTGGCGCCCCTAGCAGATCAGGGGAGAGTACCTTCCAGGGTATGCAAAAATCCGTTTGGAATGAGGGAGAGGTGCGGAGTATTGCAGGATGGCGAAGGGGACAAGTACGAGACAGGGGAGGAAGAATTGAGAGCCTTCACGGCACACAACCTGATAACGGAACTAGCGGCAGCACGAGCGACCGTACCTAGGCAAGTTAGGCAGAAACCAGAGGACGACACGATGATACAGATAAGTCAGGTACTGAGGAAGACGAGAAATGACAGCGCACCAGGACCGGATGATATAAGTTGGAAATTGTTGAAAGCGAACAAAGAGTACCTTCCGCCCCCAGAGCCCACGCACGCGTCTCGATATCGTGATATAATGATATTAGCCACCCCCTTCGAAGGTATGCGTGGAGGGATCTAGTGCCGCACCTTCCCCACATGTCCGGCTGCGGCTTCTGCAACAGCGGAGGTGATCACCCCTTAGCACTGCTGGGCCCTAGGTAATCTGATGCTCTCTACCACCCCATGGCGTGTAACAATGTACTTAGTAGATGCACGCACATAGGCCCTACATCCATCTAAAGTAGAACGCCCCACCTGAGTTCGCCGGCATTGCCTCACCGCCTCACCTGTTTGCGGAGGCTTTGAGGTATACCTACCCCTGTGCGCTGTCCGGGTGGTCGTATACGAATCGTAGGTGGGTCCGGACAAACACACGCCTCATAGCATCAAGCACCAGATCAGATCCTCATAGCGGGTACCATACCCATAGTATGTGGACACATAATACATAGCGTCCTATGCAGGCGAGTCTTTGCCGTTAACTCAGCGCAGGCATCCCGAGCTGAATCCGTGAAGAAGGGGATCCGTGACCTGGACATCGCTGGCTTTGTGCTTTCGTGGTAGGTAAAGACATGCTGGGCGAGAAGAGTCCCGGGGCTGGGGGTTCTTTGTGGGTTTTCGTACTTGGTCCCTGAGTCTGCCACCTGGATCGCGGGGCAAATTTTATTCCAGAATGAAGTCTTATTGCTTTTGAGACGTCGTTGATGCTAGCCGGGCGGTGACCGCGGAGGCCTCGTATATGTACTGTGCCGCCACAACGATAGTGGGGTCCAGGATTCTTTGGCTCATAGGTAGTTCCCACCGCATCGGGCCCCAGCGTCTATCACCTCCCCCAGCCATCCATACGAACTGCCACCACCCTCGCCCCATCCAAAAATCGTCCATACAAGACACCCGCTCGTGTAGACATCCACTTTCGGTGCTTGATCAGGCATTCGATGGTAAGTTAGCATGTCTCTTGTATGCGGGTCAAACAGAATACTGCTTCTGTGCCCGCAGCGGGTGAGGGCAATATAATTCTGTTGCTATCCATCCCCTGTTTCTTCTGTGTCCTGAGCCATCTTCGTCTTTTTCGATGAAACGACAGTGATCAGTGCATATGGGGCAAATGTAAACAAGATATAACTGACCCCGTTTCCATGGGGACTCCCGTGGGCTCCATGCAAAACCTTAGGAGTACATCTCGTTCGGGGGGGTTCGCTTCTCGATGCTGAGCTTCAAGAAGTAAAGTTCCTCGAACAAAAGTAGATGCATTTAACAAGCACCAGGCAGTCGGAGAAGGCGGAGAAGGCACTGTAAGAAATTATGGGTCCCAGGAAGTCCCTTTTTCCTAGGCCTGGGCACGAGACGAGACATCTCGAGACATCTCGAGATGGTTCGGCACTTTCTCGAGACTTTTTATCAAAATTTTTCATTGGTTGTGTCGTGCAGATATCTGTGTGAGACAGTGTTGAGACAGCGTGATAGCCGTTGAGACAGGGCGATAGCCGTTAAGACAGTGTGACAACCTTCATAAATTACTTCCGTTAATATATGATTAGCCCAAAAGTCTCGAGCCCACAAGCATAGAGTCTCGAGATATCTCGAGAGCACTGCCCCTATCCACGAGACGTCTCGAGACCAAGGCCCTGTCTCGTCTCGAGACGTCTCGTGCCCAGGCCTACTTTTTCCCCCTTCCTCTTCGGCAAACCACCACTCGTATTCCCGCTATCCAGCATATGACGAGGATACGCATACCCAGATAGAGATCTGGCCAGCCCCTGTGCATTCTCGCAAAATTGAAATCGCCTGCAACCAGAGGCTCAGTATTGGTGGTGAAGGGCCATGATGGGGTGAAAGGGAATGAGCAGCCGGATGAGAGGGCGAAGCAGGAAGTATGGATAGGAGAACGGATGCATTGGCCTGATATAGTGACACCGGCAGGCATCCGACAAGCCTACACTCTGCACGCACGAGCGCCAGCACATTTGAGTTGGCCCAGACAAGCACTCTGGGGACTCACATTCCTGGAAACAGACAAAGGCCCCTAGCGGCAGTGGATGAGAGAGATGGGAAAGACGGAAGATGTGAGCTGTGTATGTGACGGCTGGACACCGCAGAATGCGGCACATCTGTATATGTGTCCATGGGTGGGAGACGGAGTAGGAAGATCGAAGGAGCAGGCGAGACAGGATGAGAGGTGGTGTGCGGAGGTGGCGAGGTTTATAGCTTGAATATACACATGTAGATAGCGGGGAGGGCAGGGACTGGCCCGGGAGGGGAGAGAGGCACCTGGTAAAACAGGAGACTGCAGTCCATCGTCATAGTCTAGATAGGCTCAATACGATTAATGATTCCTTAAAAAAAAAAAAAAAAAAGGCTCAGTATTGGTAGTTCTTCGCTCTTGACGGCGCATAAGCAGTATGTAGTCCTGTGTCATTGTTTTCGCCCTGTGACCAACAATCTATATATTCACTGCTTTCCCTTACGCGTGTTGACTTTGGGATATGGAACCCCCAACCCCTCCTCCACGCCTGGTACTCAATTGTTCATAGCAAACATGAAGTTCCAAAGCCCATGTGTCATGTACTTCTTGCCAGTGGGTACACTCCTGGGGGTCGTCCGGGCAGCCAAATATCCGTATTGTGTTGTTTTCGAAAGGCAATAGTTTCGCGGTTTTGTGGGCCGTCTGTGTAGTCCCTTCTATACCCGAATAAATAAGTGCCCTCGAACCTCCTCCGAGGGACCTGGCGGTCCCCCGCTACCAGCCCCGTAACGTGTAAATTGCTAGCACTCATTGCTCTCCAGCCGCGAGGATGAGGAGCTGCATACCACATCATACATATCCCTCCGCTGGGATTAACCTCAAACCCTTCCACATTCGCCCCCAAACTCTACCATGAATGAACAGTCAAATCCCTGTGTTCCTCAGCGGGTGGTCGGGTGTACTCCTCACAGCAAGGATGGGTAATCTTTGATGTTCGCTCAATGGGTTGTGTTGATGTAGCTGCCTCTTCAGGGTAATCCCCTTCCAAATCATTTCAGACGAAACGCCAAGCCCCAATGAAGCAAATCTGCGATAGGGGGTATATACGCCGGAATTTGTAGTCTGACAGACACAGGCCGTGGTGTTTAGCTGTACGTGGGCATAGCCACTGTTTTATCCGCTCAGGCTTCGCAATTATTATGGCAACACCCCCGATAGCCACTTGCTTGAGTTTGTGGACCCAGGCTGCCCGCGCAATTTCACACTGCCAAAGCTCTTACCCCGTGCGCCTCCCCGAAAGTACACCAGGCAAGGTGGCACTCCCGCCGGAATCTGGCACTGCTGCCCTGTCAGTGCTGTCAGTGCATAGGTTGCAGCAGTCCCGGGAATCTGAGCTTACATCCCACTTCAATTATGTAGATACCTACGTCTGCTTGTAGGGTTGTAGATGCAGACATGGCAGGGAGGTGCGTAGTTCTCTTCGCTCAATATCACTCGCTTCATTCACTGATGGAAGCAGGCTCAAGTTTTTGTTAAAACGCTTATGATATATTTTCAGATATGGCAAAGATATGAAAACATATTTCCACATTCCCAGGTCCGCCCCTAGAAAGACAGAAACCTCGCACGGAGAACCCTATTTGCACCCGCTAAAGATAGCAACATGTGATGGAACAAGACATGTGATGGAACAAGAACGATAGCAATAAAGCTCGAAAATAAATACTCCCCTACATTCCTCCAATGATGCAGCCAACGTAAAAGATGAGTAAGAAGCAAAGAAAATCGTCAAAGAATCACCAAAGACAAAATCGCCAAATCAATAAGAAAAAATTCTCATTCAATTGCAACCCCAGAATGTGATATGGTACCATATGTTGTGTGTGTCTGTTACATTTGAGTTTCCATCTCGGTGTCAGTGTCATCAATCTTTTCTGGTTCAACGACAGCAGCACAACGAGCGCGGCGAGGAGGAGGAAACACTCCACGAGTGCGACGAGCAATACGGCCAGGAGCAGGTACAGTATACATCTGAGAGGGCCCAGATGAATTGAGACTCATCCCGTTGAACTCATCAATGACTGATTGGACTGCACTTGGCATAAGAACGTTGGTGTTCACTGGTTGAAGAGGAGCCTGTCTAGGAATGGAGGTCCACTGTTGATCCGCCATGCCAATTAGCATTATTCTCAGAGGCCAAGCCATTACAAATAGCAAAACGAAGTACTCACCAATTGGACCAACAAGCGGCGGCCATTTTCACCACCGAAGTTGTTAACGTTCTCTCGATTAGCTGCGCGCCTAGTCCTCTGTTGTTTGGCCGTTCCGTGAGCATCAGGACTAAAACGGCGCAGGCGAGTTTCCATAAGGTGTGGTCTAGCAGGTGGTGGCATTTGGTTACCACTGCTACCTTGATTGTTAGGAGACGTGGGAGGAGTAGGGAGAAGGGGGGCAGGATAAGTATTTCCTAGACGACGGCGAGTTGCAGGATGTGGGGTTCCTGAGCGGCGAGTACGAGCAACAAGTGCCCCTCCAGCAGGGCCAGCTCTGACCCCAGAAAGCATAGTAGGGTCCGAGAAAGGCTGGGCAAGTGCGCTGCGAGGGATTCTTCACCAAGTAGCTTAGTACAACACTCTCAATTATCGCATCACCCACCCTTAAAGAACAATTCAAGTGAGTAATTCAAGTGAGTAAGACTTACTCATATTGCAAGCGAAACTGATGATTATCAGTTTGAGCCTGCTCTTCTTCAATCCTAGCAGCCCTCATTTGACTGGCGAGTGTCGCGATATCATCTTCGGACCCAGTATTCATTGGGGCACCATGATAGTAGTAGGTGTTGGCCACCTGGACGTAAGGGGGATACTGCAGCATAGACATAGACATTGTAAAAGGTGAATTGGGATAGGGAGAGAAGAGGTGTCTGAAGATTGATCAAAGAGAGTTGACGGTGAAAAGTGGTTTGAGGAATCGAAAGTGAAGAGTGAACGATGAAGGATGGGAAAAGAAGAGAAGATGGAGGAAGATGGGTGGGAGAACACCAATTTATAGAATCCGAGTAACCTAGCGTGCCTTGATGCCTGGCGGGCTTGGCTCGAGGTCTATTCAGTGATGGGGATCGAGCGGCGAGTGAGATCACCCCGCTCGTGATCAACGGCCCATCTCCCGTTGCTACCTTCACATGAAAGGCGTGTTAGTCTGGTAGCGCGACCTACCGGCGAAGGAGGCAAGTGGGCAGCAAGCACCGCTCAGATGAACACGGGGCACCAGTGGTGGCTGTGTATCTGTGGCCGCCCGCGCACATACAGAGAGCAAAAAAAGCTACATACACCAAATAGTTCCACATGACGCAGTCACAGGCACTTAGATCTACAGCGCCAAAATCTATATGGAGCATATACAAAAAGCTGTAGTCCCTCGCCCGTCGCTTGCGTCTATTGCTGTTGTGCTGCAACTGCAGTGAGGTTCGATTGCAGGCCTACATAAGGAGGCAGTGGGCCCCGCAAGCACTCGAATAGCAGCACCGACATTGTAAGTGCCCACGATAGTACCTAGGCAGTCATAGGCAGTATTATGTGTCGATATAGTTCAAGTAAGTATAATTCAATAAACCCTCAAAACTCCAGAATGAAAAAACATGTGCCCCAAGAAACGCTGAAGACAAACACCAAAAACCGTCAAAGCCCCCCACCCCCCACGGCACCCCCGCATCCGACTTTCCCCCTCAAACCTCACTTATCCCTAGTGGCATGGGGGCATCTTGCACGTCCCCTTCAACTGCTACTGAATCCTTGACAACGCCCTCGCGGATACACGGCATTATCTGAGCAGGGGTGCGGATCACTGACAATTTCGGGCATTGCCCTGGATCCCAATCAACTCGAGCCTCTCCAGCCATGAGATGCATCAGTCATGAAAACTCCAGCTCAATGCCCGAGACTCTATGCCATACTGAACGCCTGACACCTCTGTTTTAATTTACTAGGGAATCATTAATCGTATTCAGTCTATCTAGGCTATGACGATGGACTGCTCCCCGGATTTCCCCTGGGTGCCTTCTCTCTTCCACTCAGGCCAGTCCCTGCCTTCCCGCCCACAAGTTCCACCAGACAGTGTCTTTCGAATTGAGGTGCTAGAAGGCTCGATGAAAGCTTAGAAATCGGTAGCCTACTTCTCTTACAGAGTACTCTCGATACAAGCATATCGTTGGGACGGGGTGAGGTATGCTTATAACCAATATATTCGTATATACAGAGAAAATAGGGAAATATGGAATCAAGCTCGCCAACAGTAGAACAGGTTGCGCAATAAGTGGATAAATATAATAGGGGCATAAATAGACAAATGAGAGTAGATGGGGGTACTAGAATCTTAAGGAGAGAGGGAGGGGGGGGTGGCGGTGGCTCCGAGAGGCACCAGAAAGTCAGTGATCCTGTGCTAGATGTACTACTGCCAACGTCGAATTTCCAGAGCCTCAATGCGCTTTTGCTCACGCCTCAGGACCTCTTGTAGCTCATTGATATTGGCTGTAGGTTCAGCCTGAAGTGAGAAGAGAAGTAATCCTTCAATATGTGCAAGAGACCGGAGGTGGTATTCCCAGTGGAGTATCTGCTTCTGGCTCACCGGTTTAAGATCCTTATTTGGATTCTCCGACTCAAACCGACGCTTGATTTGTTGCCAAGTTGCATTGCGGTCGGCTTTCGCATATGTTCTGATAGCTTGCCGCTCCAACTCTGACCAGGCCTGGCGCTGGGGAACGGACGATGTGGAATTTGATGTTATATCTTGCGCAGGAGGTAGAGATCTTATGTTGTGGGTTGCCTTGGGGGTGATGTTGTTCGTCTTGCGTGTAATTTCCTATCGATAAACACCTATTTGTGAGCTTAGCACTTCTCTACTGTAGTTGTTCTAGTGCCCAGACCGACTGGGTGTCCAAACCACTGGTCTGGGCACAACAACTGTAGTTACAAGCGTATGTATGGTGACTAAGCCAAAAAAATAAGAATAATTCTTGTATCCGAAATATGTATAATGCGAGATACATACAAAAACTAGGAAATATCGGAGAGAGGCTTCAAAAACCCTGTCATAGCAGTTTGGTAGTGTATCCCCGGAGCCATGCCTTGCAGAGTCTCAATACCCCGCTTCTTTTTTCTATATACGTAGAACAGCCTTGCTCGCCCTTCTGTGAATTGACATGTGGGTCTTGCAGGCGAAAGAGATACCATACTGCACGGGCTACCGGATCATCACGGGCAACCAGATCAAATGGCGATTTAGTGGTTTGAGTGCAATCTCCAACCAAATAGGCCCAGGTTTTGGGAATATTTTGTATATATAGAGTAGTATCTTGAACAAATCACCCAAGGGTGCATGCATATTACTACTCATAATATACGGGAATAATATGTGATTGCATAAAATAGGGTTGGCCGTAGGATCTGTGAAGAGGAAGGTGATACAGGGTCTTTGATTAGCAGGAATTATTGACTCCACTTAATAGTTGAGGTCTGCACAAACTGGGGATGACCAATCTCGACGAAAGTTTTCTCATCCCTTGGGTCAGTTGAGGAGGGACCCTGGTGAGCAATTTCTTCGAGTATCTCAACCAAACCAGGCCGAAGTCAAGGGCCCAATAGCTCACAAGAACCTATATAGAAAG
>Ga0307514_10005947_pt1 | contig 10755 bp, 15 predicted proteins | sample 16_EM_MG_FD_203088 | JGI IMG/M metagenome (GOLD analysis project Ga0307514, IMG submission 203088) | Populus trichocarpa ectomycorrhiza microbial communities from riparian zone in the Pacific Northwest, United States - 16_EM | ecosystem: Host-associated > Plants > Roots > Unclassified | place... | reverse complement strand
CCGCCGAAATGCGTTCTGTCGCCCCAAATTGGGCGGGTCTCGTGAGTACTTCTCACCAGATGGTCACGAGCTGGTTATTCAACTCACTTCTCGATAGTAAGTGGTGCAAATGGTACAGTTCCCACCACTTCGAAGAGCTCTGCCCAAAATCTACTCTTTCGACGTGAAAAACAGTTGTACACACTGACAATGACATGCTTGGCGGTTGTTTTTCTGCTCCACCCCACCTGAGGCTTTTGTTTGATACTCCAACGGCTTCAACTACACTCAGACACAGCCTTCAGATTAGTACATTAATGCATATACGACAAAACTGTTGGGCACAATCGATATAGCATTCCTCGGAGTGCATAGATGGGTGCGGGTATGAGGTACGCCTGTTGTATAGGTACGAAAGGACAAACGAACAGAGCAATGAGATCAAGCACAAACCGCAATTTCCCAAGACTATACTAATCAGAATAAATCGCACTGGTTATCCAAGTATGCATGGCTTCGAGCTTTGCGTAACCTCGAGAACCACTCAAACCGCCGACAACGATAATGAAATGGGCTAATCCCACCGCCAACATGAACGTTAGTACCGAGTTTACAGAAAAGGATTTGGAACCCTCCGGTTCTGGGTCCAACGGGGTTGAGCTGGAAGCCCGTGCATCAGGGTTCAGTTTCTTAGGACTGGGGGCCTTGATCTCGTCGAAGATATCTTTGTGGAGGGCGAATGCTCGCATTGTCTCATCCAGAAGCGCCTCTGTTTGAACGCAATTAATTAGCCTTTCACGACCATGCCAACGATTGGTAGGTTGATAGACCTGACCTTTCATCATGACGTCGTCACCGACGCCAGCGTCAATGCCGCTCCTGAACCATTCCTTGATTCTCTTGATCTCGCCCATATTCGCCGTGGACGGGTCACTCGTCTCCTCACTGCCCATGGCGCCAAACTCGTAAAACGATGTTCCCCGTTTGTCCGTGAGACTGTAGGCCTTACGAATATTCCTCTTCATTATCTGTCCGCCGCTGAGATCTCCCATGTATCGGATATAGGAATGGGCTAAGAGTCTCCGAGGTTCCTCCTCTATAAGGTGGGTCAGACGGGATATGTATGCGTGGAACGCGGGTGGGGGTGAGGAGATCAGGGCTTGGTGGGTGGAGTGTGACTTCCACGAGCTGTCATCGTCCGAGATTCCCAATAAGAAGGATATGTCCGAGGCGAGGGCAGGGGCGCGGGCAAACAGAGCAGGGTTATACGTCGGGGAGAGGACGCTGTCACTGGCGTTCGCAGCCAAACCCTCTTCTAGCACACTGAGGGGTTGACACACGAATCGGGAGATCGACGGTCAGAACACGCCGGAAATTACATAACGAGAAGACGCACTCGTAGATGTGCCAGAACATCATGAGACATCGAATGTACTCCTCACGGTCGAGTTCGCCCTTAGCGAGGTAGCTAACGCCCTCACTATTCCCGATTTCTTCATGGATTTCCGCAGTTCCTGCCTTCAATATTGAGCTAGCGGGTTGGGTCATATCGACCTCTGTTTCAGGAGAGTAGCCAGACATGGTGGGCGGCGAAAGAAAGGAGAGGTTTCTTAACCTGAAGGAGAGACCAGCTCCTATATAAATCTTATGACAGTAGTTGGACAAGAGAGCAGTAGCGCGAAACGTCTTGACGTGCCGGATCTTTGCGGCCGCTATCTGATATCCCGAATCCACAGGTACTACTAGTACAAATTGCAAATGAGCGTCTGACACTACTTATACTTAAAGTTATAGAGCATGCAGTTGGTACACCTACATAAGCATATGAGCGTGACCCACCCAGGAGTTCATCGGTACCCGATGCCCCACCGCCTCCAAGTCCGGTGGGGTTAGCACTTAGCGCCCATGACACAAGTTGTACAGCACCGACCGTCACGACTTCGGACGGAAGCGCGAGGAGGCGAATATATCCGGTCGCCGGACCGTAACTACGAATTGACACAATAACCGAGATCCACATACAAGTTCAGAAACTAACGACTCAAGCGACCTCTGCGTGGGTAAAGAATGCCTGTACGATCCATTCGGTCAGGATTCCACCCCGTAAAAGCGGTTACAAACGAGTCAGACTGACCGCACGTGGGAAGACCTTTGCAGGCGGGAGCGACGACTTTGGTCTCTCAATGATATCAGGCAGCGGAGGCCGGTTGATAGTCAACTTGACGGAAGCAACGAGGTGAGAGAACTCGAGGCTTTCGTCTGCGGACCGACTTGAATCAAGGCTCTCGTTATACAACCCATCCAAACCCCCTCCCTTAGTTGCACGTGCGCACGACTGTAGTCGCTTCGACTTCCTTCGGGAGGGGGTGTCTTTTGGATATTAGAATGATTCGGGGCGAATTCCGTGGTTGCACGCACTCGTTGCAGTTCCCAGCATCACGCCCCCACCAATGACTCGCCAGCTTTCTTGGTGAGGTTTCATAGATGTACTGTCCGAGTCGGAAGTGGTACCGGATTTCTGAGGTTCCGCTCCTTGGAGAACGGCTCTTGCGGGAGATTCGACCCTTCGAGGGTTCTCGGCGCTCGAAATGCTGGCGCAAGTCAGTCTGGCGACAACAAGATTCAAGCACCGCGCTCACATTTTGGCCTTTCTTCTCCGACGTCGGTTGTCTCGGTTACGCGCGCAGTTATCCCGGTACCCAAAGCCTCGCTGAACATATGGAACTGGCGCGAAGTGGATGGGATGGTAGGATGTGAGTGGGCAGAACTCTGCAAAGGGCACATCTGTGGAGGGAGACAGAAAATCGTCTCGCGCGACATCAGAGCGAGTCGTATAAAACTCATCGCAAGACGTGTCCCCATTCGTTGAGGCTTGCGTTCGGATTCCCAAGGCCGGATCAGCTGGAGTGATATCTGTTATTATCGTCGACGGCGTCGGCGACGAACCCACTGGTAAATGGAAGTTGAAAGGGGGAGAAGCTTCATCTGGCGTTGTGACGGAGGAAGATGGAGATGGCGGGGGGACTGTGATCGGGTAAGGTCCGGGGGAGGAATACCGTATCTCGCAATGGCGTTCCGTGTGCGATTGAGGTGGAAGTGCTTTCGTGATTGTCCAAACTACTGTATCAAGAGCGGGAGTGAAACTCACTTGTATGATTGTTCCAAGATGGTACAGCTGTATGACAATTGTTTCGCGATCCTATCAAACGATGAGTACGGCAGAACAAAGATTGAATCGACAGACAACCTCGAGATTGCATTGTATTGTAGAAGGAGTGGGAAAACATGCAAGACTCGCCACGGCCGCAGTAGCCTCGGGAAAAATAACGGCAAGGAATTAGGTAGCGAGGGATAGAACCAGCCTCGTGACGAGGAGCCCTCGAGGGTCGAATAGAGGGAGTGAATATCCGGGAGTTCATGTTGATAACCAAGCACCAGGCGGATTATCGATGGTCGGGTGTACTGAAAGGGGTCCTGGAACGAGGAAAGGAAGCAACAACACATATTGGCTTTTAACGTGCGCAAGATGTTTTTAAAGTTCATTGCTGTGAAAACAGGAGGCAGGTTCCATCATGACAGAAAGGACGGCCCAGGAAAACACGACAGCGGCTCAGACGTGCCTGCCACTTGGATCGAAATGAGGAATGTGGACGACAAAAGCAGCCAGATTAGGTTTTACTTCGGGAGGCTCTACTTTTGTTTTGGATTCCCCTGCCATTCGAGCCAACAAAAGAGAGTCAGCGCCCCAAGCGCTGTTGCACGATTGGGTTAGTCCGCTGGTTCGTACATTTAACCGTAGGGCGAAATGAATCGTGGTGGCGGAACCAACGCTCCGGACGTGTGTTCCTGTCTTACCGGAGGATATCGACGCGGAGAATTTGCCCACCTAATCAAGGGTTGGAATCCGGATGCTTGAGGTTTAAAAAGCAAAGAGTAGGTCGAAAACAATAGGATCAGTGCAGGTAAGGCGGCCGCAGACTACAAAAGAGGGAAGACAAAAAGCGATCGACCACCGGGAGTGGCATAAATACTCGGCGAAACGTAGACAGCGAAGAGCGAGTCCACGTTCAGACTCGGAAGCAAACCGATATGCACATACTCACTTCATAGCGATCTAAACCAGTGGTCACTCCATTCATCAAGTGACCCTCCTACCATGCCGGACGCTGGATTTTCCTGAAAACGTATTCAGCGGGCCAGGTGGGATGGTCAGAAAGGCGTTAAGTATATACCACCGGCGCGTCCCCTCGCAACTGCAGGTGATCAAGAAGGCCGGAAAGAAACTTAGCATCAGCAAAACGTCTTAGGCTACCTGACCGCTTACATATGTAGGTGAAAACCTATTCAGTTTTGGCATTAGCGCCGGGAATTAGAGTGGAAATAGCTCAGGTAGTGCTACCCGAGGTGGAGGATTTTGTTGATCAGTGGAGAAAAGCCGTTCACTGTATTTCGATCAATGAGTACTTGAGTTTCCCAAAGACATATCGTATTCCTCTCGTAACGAGAGCGAAATGGAGAATGAGAATGTGAGAGATCGCGAACTACTCACGCCAGTTCCCCTCTCTCGAAGTAGCGCGGCGTGTGCTATCTTACACAAAATTGATTTCGAGCAAGGCGACTTGAAGGTTGGGTCAACAAGGGGCTTGGTCACGCACTAATTCTCCTGGGAATCGAAGAAAAACTAGTGGATGGTCTCACGAACGATATTTACAAACAAGTGGTGCAGAAAGCTGTGGGTCCAAACAGGCATTGAAGCTTGAAAAGTGAGAACCCGTTCCGGGTGTGAAATTCTGGATCAGGATACCCCCGAGACGAGTGGATGCCCAAGAATGGAAGCGGTGAATCTCTAGGGTTCATCAAATCTACGACAAAAAACGCCCTCGCCCTTACCCTGGCAGCGAATCTGCGTACTAGGGATCACGCACGATATCTCCCGTCCCTCTCATCTTTATCTCCCTGTGCGAGCTGGAACGTGCCACCTTTTCGATTTCGGTACTCAAAGCCCAACACCACGAATCCCTCTCCAGCTTACTCCTCGTTCTGAATAATGCGACCTTTCGTTTTGCGGACAATGGTGGTACCACGGCACTGCGAGGTGGTCCGCTCCGGAGTTGTGCTGCAGGACTGGATCCAGCCTCGTCGCCGGCTCCTACGGGGTGGGAACGATACCACAACATGAATAGTGTATCCTCTTCAGGATCATCGGTCTCTAATCCGTCCGCATATCGACGTGCCGTCGCGGGTGTATCAGGCTTAAACTGGCCGGAAGGGAGCGTCTGAGCGGCAAAGTAGCCAGAACAAACGTAGGCATCGATAAGGTTGATGGTTTTGCGTTTGCGGTGATGCAATGACATCGTCGGCTTGATGCGGAACTGGATCAAGTGTCCGCTCACCAGAACAAGTTGGAGATGCCTGATTGGAGTGTTAAATCGACCACGGTAATCGAGGTCAGGTGAGTGGACGTACTCGTACTGGCCTCTGAGACCCTTTCTCGCAAAAAGCTTCCCGCATTTAAGGATCGGTCGACAGTTTTGGTAAACACACCAGTTGTAGATTGCGGAGAGGTCTGGGAGCGAGGACTCAGGATCCGGAGGGTCCTCGGGGGGGAGGGTTTGGTCCACAACGTGGACGTGTTTGAGGGGTGTCACACGAGCTCGTCCGGCGCCGTAGTGAGCCAGGTCCATTTCTTGTTTGGCATCCATCTGGTGTCGTTTCTTCCAATAAGTTATCAATGCACGGAGGCGGTGGATCCATTCCAAGGCTACAATGCAAGAATAGGCCTAGAATCGCGTAAGGATCATCGTAGCCTTTTGAGTGTAGGAGACAAGACTCACCTCGAACCTCACAACATGACCGGTGACCATAAGTAACTCGAAAGATCTACGCATGTGCTTTCGGGGTCTATCAGGTACCTTCGCTAGTCCTTCTTCTCCACCTCTATCTTCATCATCACTCTCCGTCCGTTCAAGCTCCTGCCAAACACCGACCTCGTCATCGTTGTTGGAATCGTCGTGTGTGTGTCTTGGGGTGTGATGGAAAGCTCTCCGTACGGCGAGGATGTTGCGCAGATCCAAAACCCCGTGCGCAGTCAGAATCTGTTTCGCACCCCGATTGACCTCCGCCTCCTTCAACTCCTTCGACGAGAGAATCTCCGGGGACATACCAGGTGGTGGCGGAGGGTATGCGTGCCCCTGCGACATTGTGAAGAGATACCCATCATGGGTGGCCATGTATGCCGGTTGCTTAGTCTGAGTGGCGGGTTTGATCCTATCAAGATAACCTTCAATCCCGAGAGGTTCGTCTAATCGAGTTCCATCTTTTAAGTGTAGTTTGTTTGGGTTATGGACTCTGAGCCGAACCTCCAGATGCGGAAGCCTCCCTCCCTATTTCATCCACGAGGTCGATTATATGAAAAGGGGCCAAACGGACGCATGTTAAACTGACCTGATTCAATGCAAGACCATACAACACCGCCCAGTCCCTTGGCTGTCCATGTAGGTCACGAAATTGCCATACCCAGTCCAATTTGGCACCCATTCTCCAAGCTAGCTCCAGGGATAATCCCTCATCGATCTGTCGCTGAACAAGCCACTCCCACTCGCGAACGGTCCTTAACGATTTCTCGCAGAGTTGGACAACTGAATCACGATCAAAGAGCCCGTAATTTGATAGTATCAGTGCATCGAGGTTGGGTAGGTCCAACTTCAGACGACAGTCCAAGGTGGGACACCGAATCTCGATTGACTTGGGCAAACGACCACCAATGCGACACCTTGTAACAGGTCATTTCGAACCTTCAATTGGCGAGAGCGGAAAACACACCACAGCTTCCAGATCCAATCTTGTGCACGCGAACGAATCTTGACCTTGAACACGAACACGTTGAGGCCGGATTTAGCGGCGTGAAACCGTAAACGATCCTTGGAGACGCTGAGGACGGGGGTAGGCGGGCAGACGAAGCAGAATGTCATGTCTACAAATGAGTAGAGAGAGAACTTCGTTCTTTGATTGTCTAAAGGGACGATGAACGCAAGATGTTTATGCTTCGTGGCCCACTCCTTGCCGGGAAGGCTCTAATGAACAGCAATTTGGTGAGCGGGGATGTAGCATTCGTAAAATCGTGACATCGACTTGCATAATCCTCGTATAATTCCAATCGTTCCTTCCTCCAAACAACCATGAACTCCGACCAATCTTCATACTCTAAATGTTGGGTGATCCGATTTTCATTCTCATCGAACGCCGTACCAACGCTGTCAGCGTCTGTGCGAGACACACGGACCAGCATGCGATCTGGGGGAGGTTACAAAAAGGACTCGCATTAAGAGGCCGAAGGGAAGCTAACCTCTCATTAAAACATCCCCCTCCTCAGGAGTAATGTCGGCGCATGCGGCTTCAACTGCACCCGCACTAGTTTCGGCTACTTCTGGACCAGATCGAGCAAGGACGTTCGAAGGGGACGCGGGTTCCTCATATGTATTATCCTTGTAGCGAACTTGCTTCTTCTTCCCTTTGTGTTGGGAAGGTGTAACTGGACGACTGGCAGTACCGTTCGAATGCGAGGCGGAGGCCAGATCCGGAGCCTGTAGCCGGTCCATGACATGAGAGGAGCCTTGTAAGGATTCAACCGGAGCGGTTCCAGGCTGGTCGTCAAAGGATGTGGCGAGTGTGAAATAGGAAGACGGATTCTGGGGGTCTGACATAGTGCCTGAAACAAGATCGTTCTTCCGTGTTGGTGAACGCTGAGAGAGTTGGTTCGGAGCAGTAACAAAAGTTTCCGTAGCTGCAGGTTGTTTCCCAATATTAATAGATGTTGCGTGCGTCGACTTTGTAGGAGAAGCGGGAGGACTGGGCATCGGAGAAGTGCTCAGCGGAGCTTTGTCGAGTATGCTCACGCCGAGGAAGGTGCCAATGTCGAAGGAGGTTCCGACCCAACTGTGTTTCGTGCCACCCTCTTTCGCACTCCGCAGCTTGCCCCATTCACTTTGCCTCCAACGTCTGAGCATCTCCTCCCTGACGCTCACCTCTTCCTCTTCTCCCCAGTCCTCGTCCTTGCCCCCGTGGCCTTTAAAGAACTCATAGGCGTGAGCCCCGATAACGTCACGAAGACATTGATCCTCATCCTCTTGAGAAACAACTGAGGTCCCGGAACTGGAGGGAAACCATCTGCGCTTCTTCTGGGATTGCCGGTTGATGGTTACCTCTGAGGTCAGAATACTCTCTGGCATAGGGCCGATGAATCGACGACGGTGTCTGTGCTCCTCGCTCCTGAGGCCTGGGTCGGGCGGCATATCTGGAACTCTGTGAAGCTGAGAGGTTAGAGCCGGTGAGAGTTATTCAGGTTCAGTGTAAGCAATGTAGGCAGAAAAGCGGAGGATCGATGAATGAGAGGTTCATAACCGAGAACCCCTCGGCCCGATCCGAAAGCCGCTCGGGGGATGCTCGATTGATCCACGTCTCCTCTTGCATCATCATGACGTCTGATCCCCCGGCCCGGAGAGTTGATTCCGCCCTGAACGATGACGGGCTAGGTCCATACCCCATCGGAGAATGGATCGGAAGACGCAGGAGTTAGAAAATTTCCACGGGGACGTTGAAAAGCTCACCGAAGCGATCGAGAACTCGACAATCATGAACTCCAAGGACTTCCAAACGTGGGTTGCTGGTGTCAGGGCTGGAAAGGTGAGTTAATTACTCTGATTGTAAGCGACAAGGCCGACCTTTGAGGCTCGGGTGATGCGCGAAACCCTGGTGGAGACATATAATCTCGAGGATCACGCACGGATGACTTTTCTCGAGGACTTTTTAGAAGCGGAGGAGAGTATAATTGAGGTGAATGTCACAGCTCAGCTTGTGATATACGACATTGACAGTGGTACCCATACAGACGAAGTGCCCACAGTGCGCAAGTTACAGAGGCTACAACCCTCACAAACCTTGTATCCCCGAGGTTTACACGACCTGCCCTAATGCAACGTTTGTCATAACAAAGGTGTTGGTTGTGACTGGGGGAGGAAAATCCCCAAGTGTATGAACCAGGTGAAAACCTTTGTCCACGAGTCACAGGTGCCACGCCCGACCTCCGTGCCCCGTTTCCGGAGGGACGGCAACTCCAGAGGTGGTGGCGGACGTGGCGCGGGCAGCGGCGACAGAAAAAAAATAACAGGAGCAACAACATTAACAACAATCCCAACGACGAGAACAACAACACGTCTACGCCCGGAACCAAGACTCGAAGCATCAACTCAATGACGAAAAGGAGCTCGAGGAGCTTCTTCGAATGAATGAAGCGACATCACGTCGCCCTCGGTGCGAAGCGAAGAATGAGCTCGAGAGGCACGAATAGTGCTGTGATCTTGGTGGATTACGATTGGTTTAAACACCACTCGACATATAAGACACGGGTAAAGATAGTGAATAGTTGGTTATCGATTTCCGATATTCACGACGTTGACCTATATCTTTCTCGAGGATTGCAACCCCACAAGTGTTCGTACTCGCCCTCTTCCCGCAGCAATAAAACGTGTTTGTGAGTATACTATGTATCAGCTATAGCTACTGGGAAATCATGTTTGACCAATGATCGTTCTTCAAGTCCCTCCCTTGCAAGCGAGGAGAGATGTGTTTCGTTTCAACAATACAATTTGAATCAGTACCACTGTACATCCTCGTCGGATACCTCCTCATCTTCATCCTCAGACTCATTGCAACCTCTGCTCGAGAATAAATCAGGCCCTTCACCTTCAGTTCTAAGGATCCTATGGGCCGTTGACAGATCAACACCCGCTTCCGTTCGGTGACAATACACAATACGTACTCGTCGAACAGCGCAATTGCTTCCGCGTCCTCATCCAAGTCATTTGTATATAGGCCCAAAGACATGGCACGAAAAAAGCGACTGTGATCCTCAGTGGATCCCGCTGGGAGTGCCCGCACTGATTGTGGTGTAAATGTAAGGTCCTTGGCACACGGAGACGACTTCGTTGGACTGTGGAGGATTACGTGTCGCTCGATTCCAGCGGTTACGATATGAAGAAGACTAGAATGAAACAACACGCTATTCACAATTGATTGGTGCCCTGAAACGACCTAAGTACAGGCTGCAGGGGGAAACGTGGAGGTTACCGTTCAAACGGAACAGTGGCCGTGAAAGAGAGGCAGGCTGGAAACGCGTTCCATGGACAGATTTCGCAAACGCTGGGGGTGCCAAGCTTAAATCCCAAGACTCGTTGCCAGAGCTTTTGGTGACGTACCAACGGTATCATTCCCCTCTAGTGGCCAACGATCAACACCAATCTCTCTCCGTTGCTCTAACAACACTGGAGCCTCTGGTATCTTCCACACATAACCCCTAAAATCATCAGAACCCGCACCGTAATAGACATCAGAGACCAGGGATGGTCCCCCAAAGGAGCCATGCTGCTCTTTGATAAACACATCTTCCAAATCCAAAGTTCGGAGGTGATACCTTAATGGTGCAGGTATTTGCGTATGTTCGTTCCCCGTGAGGAATCGAGCTTCCGTCTGGCAGTGCAGCGCTTTTGCAAACCGCGATGGGATGAGGATCATTGAGCATATAGATAGTCGGATAAAAGTTCTGGAGAGATGTCAACTTGCGGTTCTTCGAACACCGAATGCTGCGTACAAGCATTGTCACTGATAGTCTTAAACCTGTTGAATGACATGGTATCTGACAGTATATCAGGCACGATGCAATTCAAGACCTACCTTCACGGTCCCAGGCAATGGAACTAGCCTCTGGCCTCGCCAATGTGG
>Ga0307514_10005946_pt1 | contig 10755 bp, 7 predicted proteins | sample 16_EM_MG_FD_203088 | JGI IMG/M metagenome (GOLD analysis project Ga0307514, IMG submission 203088) | Populus trichocarpa ectomycorrhiza microbial communities from riparian zone in the Pacific Northwest, United States - 16_EM | ecosystem: Host-associated > Plants > Roots > Unclassified | place... | reverse complement strand
GTGGAACCCCCCCCCCCACCCCCAACCACACACATGCATGTATATGAATCATTACCAAAATTGAATTCACATTTGGGAGTAATTATATCGTACTGTTACCTTGCTCATAATTCTTATTGTGAAATAGCTGAAAAAAGTTGATGAGACGAACTTTCCCACAGGAAACCTCTCCTGTGAGTGCGGTATCCAAGAGGATGTGGTTAATCTGTATTGTTTAGTCCAAAGTTGAATTACTGGATCTGTCCCATTGATTATGAGCTTTGCGCATTAGTCATAAGCCATGCATACGGGCTTTCGAACTGGAGTTGCTCCACATGTCTTACCATGCTAATTTTCTTTCAGGTTGTTGGAGATCGCAAGGGGGCAGTATTTGGTGGCTTGGTTGAAGCTCCGCTAAGGCCAACCAACAAGAAATATCAGGTAGATACAAACTTATTAATTCATATAGAAAACACTTTCTTTTATGTGTTGTGTTGACCATGAAGTTTGAACAGGGAACGAATAGTACATTTGTTTTCACAAATAAACCTGGTCATCCTGTTATATTCCGTCCTACAGGTATTTCCTTCTCAGATTTATAGGTGAAAACTCTTTATTCTAATTAACTGTCTTACTATTGTAAACATCTGGCTTTTTTTGTTGGCGTGCCAAAACATTATTCCTTGCATGCACTTGCTTACCTTATGGATGTTGTTCTAGCATCAGCATGCAAATATGTCATGTGGGAATGGGTAAAAAAATGTTCATCAAACTGATATTGTTTGCAGGAATTACAATAAAATTGGTTTGAAAGAAGCTTATACATACTTGTTAAATGAAAAATAGTTTCTTATTCTGCTGGTGCCTTTTGTCTTGCTAAATAAATTTTGCTTTACAGAATTTGCAACTTTGAGGACAAAAACTGCATTACGTATAGTGCATTTCATGTTAATTAGCTTTTAGATGAAGTAATCACAGCGTACTGCTGCAAGCAAATGCTACACATCTCTTACTCTTAACTTGTTAGATCTTCATGGCCATGAGAACACTGAACTTATTACTTGCAACATAAAATTTACTGGTCCTTCAATACAAGGACATCCAACATGTTAAAACTCCTTTTCTTCCCAAATTTTGTTCTCGGTATCTCTCTTAAAACTCCTGAAGAAAGAATTTTTGGAAACTTATGTTTGAACCATGTATGTCAATCACAAGATCAAGTCAAATTGCATGATGCCAAGAAAACTACAGTTAAATAGGAACTCAATAAATTTCTGAAACGGAGAGCGGAAACTTAGTTGAAGAATGAAAAAGCCTACAGCATGAGGGTACATATGCACATGCATGGCCATCCCAGAAAGTTGTTTTCTCAGAAGTCTACCGGACTTCAGTTTATCATCTATTTAAAACCTATTTTTGTTTTTGCTAAATCTGTCTGTGCACTAACAGCTATGTTAAAGCAGGTGCTAATCGTTATTTCACTTTGTGCTCCACTGACTTTCTTGCAATTGGTGGAGGTGGCCGCTTTGCACTCTACATGGACAGTGATCTGTGAGCACCAACCTTTACTTCTCTGTTATATATGTATTTATTCTGCAACTATGTGTGATGTGAATTTTATGTCTGTTTCCTAGAATAAAATTCAGGTAGTGTTTAGTTATTGTTTTAGCATAGAAAAGACGGAGACTGCGGGGATAGGGGAGACATGTCCCCTCTTCCTGTTTTGAAGGGACAAAAAATCACTTCAAAACTTTCCAAGAAAATTGTTTTTACATCTTCTTTTGTCTTTTTAACCAAACATATTTTGTTTATTTCTGTTTCTTTTAAATTTGTCCTTTTTGTTTTGAGACACTACCTTTACACGTGATTATATAATGGATCTAATTTTTTTTTTCATGTTCAATGCAAAGATTAAATGGATCAAGTTCGGTCTCGGAAACCTATGGGAACCCTTGTCTTGCACACACAGAAGACTTTGAAGTTAAGGAAGTTGAGGTATGCATGGAGCCTCTACCCTTCTCTCTCTCTCTCTCTCACACACACACACACATACACGAAGCAAGCCATTTCCTGTGGTTCATCAGCTCTACAGTGTCAAATTCCTTTTGGGATGGTTACAAAATAACTGACAGAAGTCGCATTTTCTCCTTCCATATTGCAGTTGTGGGGCTTTGTATATGGTTCAAAGTATGAGGAAATACTTGCTTTAAGCAGAACTGAGTCTCCTGGGATTTGTCGGTTTTGAACGTTCAAGAATGGGACAGAGCTCATTCATTATGACGTGGATCAAGTGGTTTGTTTGACACTACTGAATGATGCTGAATGCCAATCCATTGCACATCTCAAATGGAAGTCGGTACATGTAAAGAATCATTTACCATCAACCTTTGTACACGGATGTTCAACCTTTAAACCAAGAGTGCTTTTTAAAGTTTTCACTATCCAGTTTTTTGATGTAAGCTGGATTTGACAGTGATGACTGATAATACAACATAGAAGAACACATATGGCACTGCTAATTGTAGATCAAAGTTTGTAAATATATTAGATTAGTGAGATATTTAGTTTATCATTATAATGTATATTAAATAAAAGATGTTCAACCAAAAATTAAAGTTTATATATATTTAAAATTATAAGCAAACATATTTAACATAAATATAATAAAAAGAATTTTAGCATATTAAATATATAATTAAACTTGCATATTAATTGGTAATAAAAAATGTAAATGTTTAAATTAAAACAAAAAAAATATTTATTAGTTGCAGCATGTAAAAATAATGAAATTCTGTTATTAATGAATTTTTTATTTGCTTCTTATAATCAAGTCTCGAGTAGAAGATATGATATAATTTATAAATAAATAATAGTTCATAATATTTATAAATAAATATTGTCTTCACAATAAGAAAAAAAAAACTTGTAATAAAACAACTTAATAAATAAAAATAATTAAACCAAGCAATATAAAAATCAATATTCATTCCCTTTTAACTTAGAGTTTATACATGCTTAAAATTATAACCATCCAAAAGCATAATTCATGACAAATATATTTAACATAAATATAATAATCAAATTTTTAGCATGCTTATTAATTATATAATTAAACTTGCAATTGATATTAACTAGTAATAAAAAATATTTATGTTTAAATTAAAATAAAAAGGTATTTATTAGTTGAAGCGCTTAAAAGTAATGAAATTCTTATTGTTATTATGATGAATTTTTTGTTTGCTTCTCACAATCAAGTCTTGAGTAGAAAGAGTAGAAGATATGATATAATCTATAAAAAAAAATAATAGCTAATAATATTTATAAATAAATATTGACTCTATAATAAGCAAAAAATAAAACTTGTAATAAAGTAACTTAATAAATAAAAATAATTAAACTGTGTAAGATAAAAATCAATATTCATTTCCTTTCTTGGTTTCAATTTTTATTATTTCACTTATAAATTGTATTGTATACAAAAATAGTATTGTATGAGTAATACTTTTACCAAGTAAGTTTACAAGAAATATTGGAGGGATCACAAACAGTCCCGAATAAAACTCAATTTTTTTAGACAAAACTTCATAAATTATAACTATTTATTGTACTAACTTTTTATATATGTGAACAATAACATATGTGTGAACAAAATCGACTAGATAACTATGATCGAACTAGCAAAATAGCATGAAATATCATAAACAAATTAATAATTCACTTATTGAAAAATATAAATCAATAAAATATATGGCATGCATCAAAACATCCAGAATACAAGAAAGATAATTTTAAAAAATAAACTAAAACTTTAGAACAAAGATATATATCAACCTTCTAAAATTAAACAAAAGAGAAGAAGAGAAATCATAACAAACCAAAAGGTTATAGATCAAAGCATATAGAAAAAAAATTAAATCTATATGTGAGAATATAAAAAATTAAAAGAAGTTAAATTATAACTTAAATTTCAAAGATGCTAAAAACCTATTTCATAATTAATCTATATTATTATTTTCATTATTTGTTTTCACAAGATAAACTAAACAAAGTCAAATATAAAGATAAAGCCTTAAGACTATAGATTAAAGTTTGTAAACATATTAGACTAGTGAGCAAAGATATTTAGTTTATTATCATAAATGTATGCTAAATAAAAAGATGTCTAACAAAAACCTAGAGTTTATACATGTTTAAAACTATAAGCATACCAAAGCATAACTCATTGTAAACATGCTTTCGATATAAATATAATAAAAATAATTATAACATGCATACTAAATGTTAGAGAATAATATAAATTATATCTTGGGACCTCACCTAATAGCTTAAACTTTTAGGTTAAGATGATTATTTGACATGATATCAGAGCTTTGATGACCACGTGGTCAAGAGTTCGAATCTCATCATCCCATTTATTTGATAAAAATCAAGCACAAGGTAATGTAGGTCTGTGCAAGTTTCAAGCTCAAATGGCTTTCATTTGAGGGGATGCGTTAGAGAATAATATAAATTATATTTTGGGACCTCACTTAATAGTTTAAACTTCTAGGTAAATTAAATTAAAGTTTAAATTGCTTTCACTTGATATAATTATTTGACACTAAGCATATAATTAAACTTGCAATTGATATTAATTCAAAATTCTAGCATGCATACTGCTAATAAAAAATATATATATTTAAAAATCATAATTGCAACACATCTATTACAAGCTTTAGCGCTTCAATTAAGAGTATGTTTGGTATTATAGTAATGATTATTTTTTAAAGTGTTTTTTTTATTTGAAAATACATTGAAATAATATTTTTTTAATTTTTTAAAATTTATTTTAATATCAGTACATCAAAAAAATATGAAACAATTAAGAAAAAAATTAATTTAAAGCTAAGAAAAAAATAAAAAAAATTTAAATTTTTTTAAAAACATTTTTGAAATACAAAAATAAACTAGCTATATACTTTCATCATATTTAATAAAATCTTTTCAACAAGCATGCAACTCTTAACACAAATAAGACCAAACGTGGCCACAAATTAATTACAAATGCAACATGCTATCCGATTTTTGTTATTACAAGTATCACCATTATTTGATTAAGTTTGATTCCTCACACTATATTGTGAGATGGAGTTTTTTTTTCTCTCAACAAAAAAAAAGTACCATTAATAAATTTTTTATTGTAAACTGAAGTTTATATATGTATATAATAAAATAAATTGAGAATTATATATACCAATAAATAATTATAAATTTGTTGAGATTAAGTTGGGAAGGTAAGATAAAAATGTTATTTTTAAAAAAGAAAAAAGAAGTTGAATATTTTTTTAAATTTAAAATTGAATCCCAAAGTTTTAATTGGTTTCAATCAATAAAATTAAAAATTTATCTTGTCAAATTGAGTATTAACGCATCGTCAAAACTTATTCTTAACATTACGAGAGCCTATGTAAAACCAGCCTAAACAAAACGTCAAACATAATTACAAATCAACTTAATATGAAAATATTAAATTGAAAATAAAAAAATCAAGTGAAAAAACATTATGGATAATTATTGTAACTCATACTAGATTGTGTTTTTCTTCTATGTTACATTTCCATAATTTTTTTTAATATTTCTTCCATCTTGTGTTGTTGCCCTTGTTTTTTGTTTTTATCACAAACACTATTTCATAATTTATTTGAGCATTAATTTTGCAAAACCACACTATTAAATGAGAAGTAAAAAGACTTAATAAAAAAACGATGTGAATAAAACAAAAACTTATTTGTTGCCGGTAAACTTTTCAAATATTTGAGTAATAAATATACAAAGATTTGGGGGCTAACTATAGATCAATATGTTTTGTTTTTGTTTTTATTTATTTGGATTCTTATTTAGAGAAATTAGTGATCGGGTGATAACCCAACATCTCTAGGTTCATTTAAGTGCTGAGTCCAGATATATATGAGTTTGATGATCTATTAGACATAACACACCCTTGGGCTCAGCCCACACATATATGGTTCTAGCAATCTGCCAAATCCAACACTCCTAGACTCATTTAAGTGTTAAGTTCAATCATATATGAGTATGATGATCTGTCAGACCCTACACCCCTAGGTTTAGCCAAGCATTGAGCCCAAACATGTATAGGTTTGACAATTTACCAGATTCAACATCCCTAAACTTAGCTAAGTACTGAGCCCAATTATATAAATATTTTTTTTTTCTGATCAAGTTAGAGATATCTTTTTCTTTGACAGATAAGAGGTAGGAAAGTGATAAAAAAAATAGTGAAAATTGACTATAAAAACCTACTGGAATTCTTAGAAAAGAGGTTAAAAAACCTCTCTTCTCAATGATATATTTATTTTCAGAGTATTTCTTTAAAATATCATAGTATTTTCTTAAAAAAAAATACTTACTTAGTAATCCTTCAATCTAAAAAAAAAAAAAAGAATTTTTTGCAGGTATCAAGTACCAACTACCAATCAATTTGCTAAGAAAAAATGAATCATATTATTAGAATTAAGAGATAATCTAACACACAAATTTTTTTGAAAAACCACTTGAATTTTTTAGGATATTATTATTAACTTATGTTATGAATAATGTGTGTTTCCAATATGAACCACATATTTTCAAAAAATTAAGAAATTAATTTATGTAGTTATGTGTTTCTAGCCATGATGTTATTAAAAATACTTTTCATATATGTAATGAAATTAAAAATTATTCTGAATATATGAAAAGTTTATGATATATGCAAAACATGCCTTGGATCCATGTAAATCAAGTCAATATGCTATGAGACTAAATTTTTATTTTATTTTTAAAAAGAGTAATTTTATAACGTGATATACTATTAATTATTTTTTGGTAAAAATCAGAGATATTATCATCACTTTTTGTAAGTCATAAATTTTATATTTTATTTTTTTTTATATATTTATTTTTTAAATAAATTTTAAAAAATTAATAAAATATTACTAATTCTCCATCCTTAAAATTTTCCGGGCCGGAGGAGGAGTTGTTTGCCTAGGAATGAAGGTATTCACTTTTCTTGTGGATTTTAATTTCCACAGCTGACAGCATAGGAAAAGGCAACAGAAAAAGAAAAGTAAGAAGAAAGAGAGCGCGCCTAAAGTCTCGCCAAAAATGGTGACGACGAAGCGAAAAGGTGGAACCACCAGGTTGGAGAGAACGAACCCAAGGGTTTGGCTATACTCCGTTTTGCTCACTCTTCAATACGGAGCCCAGCCTCTCATCTCCAAACGCTTCACCAGGTCCTTTCCTTTCCTTTCCCTTCTAATTCCAATTTCCAACGGCTTTTACTTTCCTTTCTCTTCGATTTTCTTGTCTTTCTCGCATTGATTATTTTCTCTTGGAATTTCATCAATTCAACTCGCTTTGTTTTTTCCAAGTAAATTTTGCATTAGAATTCGATTCTCTTTATTCCTTTAATGAATTTGAAATTAAATTGTTGATTGATTAATGATTGCCTATTTTGGTACAATTTGAGGAAGCATGATCAGGTTGGTCATAATTTTTACAAAAATTAGCTGGTCTGTTCTGACTAATTTTTACTGATTTCGACGGTCTTATTGCCTGGAAAATTTGTGAATTTGTGCTCAATCTGGCTTTTTTGCGTTCGTTCTTAAGCTACCCCAAGCTTTAATGGATCCAATTTATTATGATCTTTGTTTCCTTTATATGTTAACAAATGTTCTTGGCATGTGTTTTTCTATGAAATGCTAGTCACTAATTAATTGAGTTTCATGCAGACGTGAAGTAATCGTGACTACATCTGTTTTGACATGTGAGTTAGCGAAGGTAAGTCATGTTCCAAGTACATGAATTTCGTTTTCATTGACTTTTTTGTTTATATTTAAACACAATGATCATCTACTTTTTTCTTTTATTTTCTTCAGGTTGTATGTGCCCTAGTTCTCATGGTAAGAGATGGTAGTTTGAAGAAAATGTTCAGCCAGTGGACTTTGGTTGGTTCGTTGACTGCATCCGGACTTCCTGCAGCAATTTATGCGCTGCAAAACAGCTTGCTGCAGATATCATACAAGAATCTTGATTCACTCACATTTTCAATATTGAACCAGACAAAAATAATTTTTACTGCATTCTTTACATACATAATGTTGAGGTATGTTTTTAAATTTCTTTTTTGTGGTCCGTTATTCATCTCTTTTGGACTATATTAAGTATACAACAACGATTCTCAATGTCCAAGCAATTAACATCTTATAAAACCTAGAAGCCATTTCTTGTTTAGGTTTATTTGAATCTTGGCTCTTGAGTCTGTGCTATGCTCCACCTAATAACTGCCTCGTTGATTTTTTTTCTATTTTGAAACGAGTTGCTTACAGATTGATATCCCATAGTGGCTCATTAGTTAGTGTAAGAAAAGCTACAAGTTGTGATTTACAGATCCCTGTCACTTTATGTCGTTTTATAGACTTTCATTCCTTGTTCTTGGTGGTTCAAGAATTCTTGAAATATCATGCCGACTAAGCTGGTATTTTAAGTCATCTTCTATTCTGAAGCTACTGTATGACAACCTTTCTTTGGATATTTTTTTAGTATGTGCCTGCTTTTAATAAGCCACCGTCCTTGATTGTAATGTGGCTGAGGCAACATCCAGGCAGTAGAATATGAGAAGCCACATACCTGTACATGAAACTAGTTATGATAAGTTTTAGGTTGGTATTGGAAACTCCTTTTACATTCTTCTCTGGTGGGAATGTGCAGGCAGAAGCAATCAATTCAACAAATTGGGGCTTTGTTGTTGCTGATAATGGCAGCTGTTCTTCTAAGCATTGGTGAAGGCTCTAGCAAAGGCTCTAGTAGTAGTGACCCTGAGCAAATTTTATTTTATGGGATCATTCCGGTCCTTGTTGCTTCTGTTCTCTCTGGTCTTGCTTCAGCTTTGTGTCAATGGGCTTCTCAGGTACTTTAACTTGTATTTAAATGATCTTACCAGTGTCGTCTATTCCCAACCCTTCCAACGTTATTTCTCTTCATTTCAGGTTAAGAAACACTCGTCGTACTTGATGACTGTAGAAATGTCAATTGTTGGAAGCTTGTGCTTGTTGGCCAGTACCACCAAGTCTCCAGATGGAGAAGCTATCAGACAGCATGGATACTTTTATGGTTGGACTCCACTAACTATGGTAATGATCTTACCCATAATGCAACTGTTCTCGAAGATAACAATGGCATACTTGGCAAAATATTTAAAGTGGCAATGGGTTGGAGTTGGAATATGATTGATGGGAGTTTCAATTTCAAATCCTGCCATGAAATAGAAAACAACTCCAATTGGTTTGTGATTCTCTCTCTCTCTCTTTTTTTTTTTTCTTCCAGTTGAGGTAGTTTTCTTGTCTGAAGGATGGAGAAATTGTCTATAGATCATATAGTCTTTTCCCTCTGTTTAAATCTTTTACACTGACACAAATATAGCTGGATGGTAAAGCTCATACATCCCGGGCGGTTGTTAGTGTTAGGATATCTGCCTGAAGTTGGAATGCTTTTGATTTGCTGTCAATCTCCTGTGACTCATCTGTTTCTTTCAGAGACAAAAATTTTTGCTTGTTGTCCTTCTGGTTATGCATTGACTCTTCGGATTTTTCTTCTTCTGGTTACTCAAGAAACATTAGTAGACGGCTTGTCATTCTGTGGGCTGTTAAAAGTGTCCACTTACTAATATAGTTTGACAGCCACAAGTGCATCTGGCATTGCATAATGCTTCAGATTGGTGAAATTTATCTGCATTTTATATTTGAAGTAGGAATATTTTGAAATATGATGTATTGAGATTGTTGAGGTGTAGAGGAAGATCTAGTCATTAGTTTATCCAAAGAGAGCGTGTTTAAATTGTGATACAGTTGGAAAAAGTATTTTGAGTAAAAAATCAGATTTGAAATATCCTGCTTTTTGGGTTCATGTATTGGATCCCAATGACACTCAAAAACATGGTTTTTTGAATGCACAAATCTCAAATAAAGCTGAATGGGACAGATGCATTGGGTGGGGTGTATTGGGTTGATAGGCTGTGGATGTGAGGGATATTTTGGTTTAGAGTAGTTGTGAGTTGATATAATTTATATGCGAGGTTTTATATTCCCCCAGCTTCTTCTCTTGGAGCCTTGGCAGTATTGCATTCTGAATTTACGGAGCCATTATTATTCTTGTCAGTTATGTTCGGGTGCATTTTCAATTTTTCTTTGGATGGCATACCTGCTAACAGCTGTATCATGTGGTTTAACGTTGAGAAGTTGTGTTTCTTTTGTTTCAGATCCCAGTTGTAGCCAATGCTCTTGGTGGAATTCTTGTTGGCCTTGTCACAAGCTATGCTGGTGGTGTGAGAAAGGTAAATATAACATTGTTAAAGTGCATAATTTTTATCAGATAATGGAAGCCAACTCTAAAGATATGGCTTGGAGTTTCCTCAATTATGAGTTATTAAGACAGCTTTTTATCTCCACAAAATTTTCTCGATGCGTGCAGGGGTTTGTCATTGTTTCTGCACTTCTTGTAACGGCCTTGCTTCAGTTCATGTTTGAAGGGAAACCACCTTCAGTGTACTGTCTTGTGGCTCTTCCACTCGTCATGAGCAGCATTTCAATATACCAGAAATATCCATATAGAGTTAACAAGAAGGAATCATAATCACATTGACCACAAAAGGGAAATCATTGAAGTAGCCCCAGTGGATAGAGGTTGCTTTTGGTTTAAAATTTAGGCATCTCAACTTGTAGATGGAGAAAGTACTGCTATTTT
>Ga0307514_10005944_pt1 | contig 10757 bp, 9 predicted proteins | sample 16_EM_MG_FD_203088 | JGI IMG/M metagenome (GOLD analysis project Ga0307514, IMG submission 203088) | Populus trichocarpa ectomycorrhiza microbial communities from riparian zone in the Pacific Northwest, United States - 16_EM | ecosystem: Host-associated > Plants > Roots > Unclassified | place... | reverse complement strand
ATCTCGGCTTGCTAAACACCTATATCCGAGATGCTAGGTGATAAACCGCCAGAGTGATCAGTCTATATACTTATTTAACCAAGTTAACCAAATGTAATACCGAAAACAAGCTGTTACCTGATTCTCCCGTATTTTTTTATTATTATTTACTCTGTAATGGCATCCTGATTCTCTTGTTCCGATACGTTTTTGCCATATCTCTTGTTCCGAGATGTTTTTGCCATACTCGCGGGGGGCCCGCAGTCTCCCGGGTGGACCGGGCCACCCACGAATCGTGTGGGCTCGCGGGGGGCCCGGGCCTCTCGTGAAACTGAATTTCTCGCCGGGGGCCCGGAACAGATTCAAGGGAGGGCAAGTTATTCTACCAACCCACGCAATACGAAAAGAAAATAAGTACAAATATCCGCCTAGCCCCCGCCCTCTAGTTGTACCGAGAAATTTGCTACATGACTTCCTGCGGGCATGTGTGCGTGCTTCTAGGCCTGTTCCAGGAGGGGGACTTCGGTCTATGATGATGTATGTTAGCCCTTTCATCGGCTCTCGGATCATCAACTCCTTGCCTCAGCCTCTACCAAGTATCCATGGCCTCGGTTGCTCTTTTTAGTGCCCAGCCCCACTACTCCACTCGGTCACTGCCCAGGTCCTCCATTGTTGTTTCTCCTCACCATTATCTACCTCAGCCCTGCTTGCTCTCCAACTAAGTTATCTCTCTCAATCTTTACTCTGCTACGGGTCAACCCCTCAGGGTCTCTGAGGCATTCCAGCCTCGTGCCGTTCCAGCTTACCAAAGCTCGAGCTCCCACCAGTCGCCAATGTCCCCCAATACGTACACCCCGTGATTACGTCCAGGCTTCGAAGTCGATTATGGCCCCCACAGTGCACGTGGATTATGCGATGCTGGAGTGGGGCTGGGTGCGGATGGTGGTGAGTTGTACAGCCTGGCTGGGAGCGGCGAGACTCTATACCTGGGCACGCTGGCTATGGTGGCGAACACAGAGTCAATAGGGGTGATGCTGGCGTGGAGAGAATACACGGCAGCCGCCCTAGACAGCCAGGGAGTGATACAGAGAATATGAGACCTGCAATACCAAGCACCGAGGTCGTGGATAGAGGAAGAGCTGAAGAAACAGATGCGAGAGAGACCAAGGTATTTGATGTGGGTGAGGGGGCACCAGGGGATAGCCGGGAGCGAGGAGGCAGATAGGAGGGCGAAATTTGAGGCAGAGATGGGGCGACGCATACACCAACCGGGCATTGCGACACCAGCAGGTATTAAACAGGCGTACCACATACATCCCAAAGTGCCGGCACACCTGCGGTGGTCAACACATGCGATAAAAGGACTGGTGTACATGGTCATAGACAAGGAGCCGCAACGGCAGTGGATGAAGGAGATGGGGAAAACAGAGGAACCAGGGTGCGTATGCGATGGATGGACACGTCAAAATGCCGTGGATCCCCAGCGCTGATGGATTGGAGATGGGAAGGGACGGTCTTCGGAACAGATGTGGCGTGACGAGAGGTGGTGTGAGCAGGTAGTGGAATTCCTTAAGTAAATACATCTTGTAGAGAGGGCCAGAGCGGATGAAGAGAGGCCACCAGGACTACCCCGGAGCTGCAGTCCATCGCCATAGTCTAGATAGGCTGAATGCGATAATGATTCCTTAATAATAGTAAAAAAGGAGCGGCGAGACTGGTTTGGTGGCAGAAATCGTATCCATTTTTTGGGGGGGGGAGTCTATACGCCCATTCGGCCTAAGGCGATGCCCCAGGTGTTATGCAAGCCCAGTTGTAAGTGAGTCGTGTGCCAAGTCCCAGGCGTCATACGAGTCCTGACACTTGCTTACACACGAGAAGCTCAAAAATTTACAACACCATAACCGAGTTCCCTATCCTGATTCACCTATTTTGATGACCATAGACAGCCCATAGCTGTGCAACAAGGAGAACATTTTCGATATTTCAACCTGCAAAAACCCAACATCGTATGAGCTTGAAAAATACATAATTATTACTGAGCTCACTATATTGCTACTCTAGAATTGATGATTCCGCTAAATAGCCAAAGGGGTAGTCTGGTTGCACGCCAAAGGGGGCGCCCGTGGACATGGGATTTGGAAACCCGCGTATCAATGAACACCTTTACAAGCCCGCATTCCTACCCCGGAGAGGCAATATCTTTCATCAAGCTTGGCCCCTCGAGGGTCGGGTGCCGAGGCTACTTGGTACAGTATCATCACCCCCGGTATCTGGGATCATTTTAAGTATGTCCCTCCAAACCCTATAGTGAGCATCCCATTCTAGAGCTATACACTGGATAGGAACTTTTCTGCACAGAAGCTTGACCATTTTCTGATAAGACGGATATCAATGCACTGAGTTGAAATGATTGGTGACTGTCGAATTATCCAGTCAATCACAATTAACACACAGTAGACACGTGTTTGTTTGGAACTCACAGCCAGCAAAGACATTGAAAATCTCCAGTGTACCCGTTTCTAGCCCAACTGCCACATGGACCACTCCCTGGCAAATCTCCAGCAGCACATTCAAGCGCCACATCAGCACCTCCTTCCCTGAATGATACCTAATTAAATCAAGCAGTTACAGTTAAAGTTTAGGGAATTTTGGCTTTGCAGAATCAGCAAGACGCCAGTTTTTGTCGATCACGATGACCCGACTGTAGAGTGCAAAAGCTACAACGAAGAGACCGATGGGAACTATGCCCCAGACAGCACAGTATTTCCCTTGTACACCCCGGCATCATGGACACAATAATAAGAGATAGATAGGATGTCGGAAAGGTAGAGCTCTACCTGGTTAAGTCGGATTTCCTGCAAAAAATCAATCTTATTAGGAACATTATCGGGGAACGTCAACAAATTTATCTCACCATAAGGAGCCTGCACATCCTCTGCTTGGCTATCGGCAAAGTCACCATCGAGGAGTCGTGCAGCCAGACTAAAGCCACCAGTGAGTGGGGGTAACCAAAGACACCTGTTATATTTCATTAGGCCTGATACTTCTCTCTAGCAACAAGGGGTGCCAAAGTGCTATCCTCTGTCCGTGGAGAGCATTCTCAACTTCACTACCATTCGTTCTGTCACACATAGTTAATAATCCCTCCTGGCAATATTGATATGTTACGCTATATAGCAATTTGGAAGCTTACTACAACACCCTACACCCAGCCTTGATATCCCCGAAAGTGGGTCCAATCTATCAATGGTGCCGCGAAATTCATGTCCTAGGATATCACCCTCTTGAATGGCGCCGCGATACTGATGGAGATCTGGACCGCAACTTGTGGAACCAGTAACTTGATATGATCAATCATCTTTGGCTTATATGTTGAGACTAGCCAACTTTTTGACCTTAGCGTCTGGTCCTCATCTAGCAACGAATACCAAAAATCATCCTTACCCACGTCAACATGATTTTCCTCATCCATGCTACAGCTCTCATTCTCTCTAGTCTGGCCGGCACAACATTCTCTCTCCGCTCAGGTCTAGTCTCGTTACTCATTCGGGTGGGTTCCTGGTAGGACCGTCCGTGATGACATCCTATCCTTCCGCTGGCCGATTATTCCCTCATGGCCGTGGTGGGGAACACGTTCAGCAAGATTCGCTGCTGCGTTCATCTTTGGCAGGATTATTCAAAGGCCTTGTAGCATTACTGTATACACTTTTACTGTACGGTCATGTCAATCACCACCAGTATAGTTGCACAAAAGCTTGGCATTATCTGGATTCCCCATTCGAACTGGTTGCATCCCGATTTGGTAGGCGCAAGACTAGATTTGGTAGTGCATGGCTACTACTGTGTCGTCCGAAGGAATGATCCCTCAGATACCATACAGACTGATGGGTGAAACCAAATGAGCTGGAACTACGCCGGTATCATTCATGAACCATCGGCAGTTATGATAACACATAGAGTTGGTAACAAGTCTGCAACACCATGCGGTATTTACAACACAAAAAGTGATGCTTTAGAGGTGTCACATCATTGATATATTATTCATATTTCAAGAACGTTACCAGGACCGCCGAGTACTGACTGGTAATGACTAGGAAATTAGTATCTGGATGAGGCAAATGGAGAAATTTCAGAACAGTTGAGTGATTGCATGTAGGGTATGAGAATTTATCAACGAAAATGCATGGGAAGGCGGACATATAGAGTCCATAAAACCGAGAGGAAAAGAGTACAATGCTCTTGAACTAGTCACACTTAACTTTTTCACGACTACTGGGGCATTTTCCACTGCACTACCCAGGCCCACGCCTTCTGTGATGAATCTCGCTCACTCTAGCCTCCAATGGTGGACGGAATCTGGTGCCAATCCACCAAAACTATCCTCAACTAAACTTTTACATAGTAGCCACTGTTATGCATCATCTCTGTCTTTTTCTCCACGCTCAAATCTTAGAACACACTGAGTACCTGCTCCAATTCCTCAGTAGGTTTCTTGTTATCCCCGAGCAGATCCCTAACCCTGGCCATACCTAGGAGGCTATCTTGTCAAATGCCCATCCGGCACTCGCCTCTTTCATACCGAAAACAAAAACGCCGAATTGATAGTCACATTGGGCTTGTGGGGAGCTGCCGCGCATTGCACATTTTTTTTTGGAAAATGATTACTCGTATTCAGTCTATCTAGACTATGACGAGAGACCGCACCTACCTACTAGTAGCCTATCCAGCCTCGGGGCTGGTCTCTGACCCCCACTTCCTAGATACATACATGCGACAATCTAACGCCTCAGGAAAACCACTAACTCCCGACACCAATCTGCATTGCACATAAGAGCAAGGAATTGGCCAACCACCCCATTACCGTGGCGAAGCTAAAAAACATGCACATAAGCTACACGAGCTCGCGGGAACACATGTCTGTGAGCTGGCGGGGGCTGACGAAGTTTTGTCCTGACTCAAAGAGGATTAGTCCAGTGAAATTCACTATTGTTTCGAGTTTCCTTCTTATGGAAGATGTGGACACATATTGTAAGTAGAAAAGAATTGGCAAATCCCCACACCTACCATAACACTCTTGCGGCACTCCTGGAGGTTCAGTAGGGTATCGGGTTTGGAGGGTAGCTATCTTGCCGCTGACTCCGAGCGGCGCCGAGGCAGGCAGTAATTCCTTGGGTGATCTGGCGGAGCCCAGTGAACTGGCCGAAGGGCAGGCCTAGGTGTATCATACGGTCAGTGTAAGTATGGAGTACCAGTATACCAAACCAGAGTACTTTTCCTGCCCCACCGGTAGGTGTTGGCTTGGGGGCCTGCTACACCAAGTCGTTAGCTTCATTGGGCCGCCCGAGCTTGAAGCTCCACACCCTGGATTGAGGAATCCTCAATAGATAAAGTATGTACTGTAAAGATTGTAACTGCCCCAGAAGGTAATCCGCCAGGCCTCCCCGTTCTTTGGAATGTTACATTTGCTGGGGAACCAGGATTTGGTTATCCCAAACCAAAGTGTAAACCAAACCTAGGTACCATCGCTCTCGATTCTCGGACCGCCATAATAGGAGGGCTCGATTGCTTCCACCCTTGTTCAAAGATACGCTTAGACCCCTTCTCAAAGTGTTCAACAGTATCAGGACTGCTCGGATCCTCTCGGCTTCCACGCGGCTGGAGTAGGAACACCCTGTACGGAGTAGCAACTATTGCATTGACCAATAGAGAACAATTGCCTTGCCGCCAGTGGCGAAATCTGCTCGAAAACGCTGCTCTGAGAATAAATGGAAAAGGGGATGATGTCAGGTGCATACAGGTGAATTGCTAGGAATCATCTTTTGTGACAAGGAGGATTGTTGCTTCTTTCAACCCCCCCATCAATGCTAGGGCTCGAGCCTTTGGGGTAGTTTTGGCTGCAGCTGCTGCCACCCTTGCTACTCCCGGGGCTCGTCACCACCGACTGGACCTCATTGGTGATATCCTCGAAGTGTCCAGTCCTTTGTATGCGCTTCCCCATACTCAAGAGTTTTTTTTAGGGGAGGGAGAATTACTACTCGTATTCAGTGTATCTAGACTATGACGAGAGGCCGCACATATGACTAGGCTGTTCAACCCCGGGGCCAGCCTCTGCTCCCCATACTCAAGAGTTGCACCAGCTGTGTTTGCAAGGCTACTGAATATGACACCCATCCTCGCCCAGAGCCGTTATTTTTTCGTTTCAGGTTTTCAGGGTTTCGTGCCCCCGCTGGAGAGCACCCTTCCGCCCATGGTCACTTCCAGCATCAAAATGACAGTCTCAAGGCTTGTGCATTTTTTACAAGGGTAAGCAGCATCACACAATTCTTCGTCACGCTGTTGCGTCAGTCATACTAAGATTTGTGTCCTCACATTTGTGATAACATAATCTTGCATTATCAAGTATAGGAATATATTGTAGCTTACAAGCCGGTCCCTGCTTCCTCATCCTCACGGCTAAGTACATCAGATAACAAAGGGAAGTACCTAGTAAAACTATCAGGGCCGTAGGCACCACTCCGGATCCTATATTACGGAGAGAGCCAAGTTCTTGGTGACACGTGACCGAAGCTGGATACGAGGCTCCCGTCAGCTAGTAATGCCACATTTGCATTAGTCATCTTCCGCCACCGTTTCCTTTGGCCATGGCGATGTAGCGCACCGCCTCTTTGTGACGGTTTGGAGTGGATAGGGAATACATGCCAGCCAATGTTGCTATTTCAGGCCTTTGCATCCAAGCTCCCAACCACCCTATCTGCCTCTTCATTCCTATTGTGCACCTTGACCCACATTAGCTTCCCTGTGATAGCTTCTGCAACTCCTCTTCTATCTACGATTTGGCCTTTATATAGTCTACTTATACTAGGATATCCTGGCTATCGCCCCCTGGCTACCCAGAGCTACTGTGTTCGCTCCTCCTTCCCATGCCAGGTTGACTCGAACATTTGATATTTGGAAGGAGGAGAAACCTCACATTGTTGCATTTTTAGTATCAATCCCAAGATTTAAAACAAGTGACGCACTCTGATCCGGGTGCAATACCACTCCCTGACTCACAAGGCCAGTGTACAACCGGAATTCGGAAGTCAGATTGCTCGCTCCCTTTACCCTGAGCCTTGGCAGAGGAGTACCTTTTTTTTGGGCTGCTGTACCAACTGTTAATGGATGGGAGGCTCACCGGTAAATAAGAGGTATGAGGGCCAGCCTCTGGCTACTGTGGTCTGGAGACACGCCTAGTAGCTAATATCAACCCTAAACCCTATACTGTTGAATAAGTACCACCGTTTTTGCACTTTTGTTCTAATTCAGGAACCCTAAGCTGAAAATTGATCTTTCGTGCTACAGGTGAGGCAATAAAGAACTCGAAAATCCGGAGATGAGGTGACGGCCTCCGCTCGTTAGCGTTGTAGAATTGATGAGGAAATGAACAGACCTATTTAGTAATTGACAGGCAGAATCGTTTTGCTTAAATTCTCTTCTGACACCAATATCTCAATTTTAATGATCAATTCTCCTCGTAAAAATCATCACAGGAGCTGGTTATCGGTACCTAGCATCAATCACAAAATTACATGCGTGATATGGTCTCCATTTCATTTGCTCAGGGATGGCTCAGGTCAGTGTTATGCATGCCACATTTGTGCATCCCGATTTACATTACTTGCTTGGCTGGAAAAGATGAGGGTAACCCAGTTGTGCGAGCCTGACATCGATCACACACAAGTTGTTCCCTACCCACACCAATAACCATTTGCCAAAATACGAATCTGGTGTAAGTTTCAGATCAGTAGAGAGAGAGATGTTACCTACCAGTTGAGAATTACTGTGAACCAGTTACACACTGGCAACACAACTCCCCCTGCTGCTTGGTAGTAATAGTAGCCTTAGATGGTATATGATTTGTCGGTACATCATTAAACACTAGCATGTAATCCTTCTTGTGGTTCTGGTCTAGAATTCGTAAGGGCAGCAATACCTGACTAGCCATGCAGCTGCCGTCCTGCAGGTTGATACTCAATCCCAGCCTCATGTGAAACTCCTCCAATGAGCTCCGGGACTGTGTCCTGCCTTGGGGCAGATGCACCATCACTGATATTTCCCCTTGAGTATCCGTATGCATGTCAGTTTCCGATCTAAGTGCCTTGCCTTTAGTACACGTAACATGTTGTGATATGCAAAGCCACATGGGTAAACTGGCTTAAGAAATGAAGAAATATGAAAACCTCTACGCAAGCTAGAGCTGGTGATTCATGGAGCCAAGCTTTGATGTTGTGCTTGTAAGCCCGCAGCAGCGCCGGGGCTAGTGGTTCACCCGCAGAAGGTTTAGTTGCGCCGGAAAGGTGAAGCCTGGTCACATCTGTATGCGGGTGGTCCCAGTAGTCTGGTTTGGTACTGAGTCTGTGCATGCGGCTAGGTACTTATGTATTGACATATCATATTCAACATGTTTAATAAACCTACGTGAGATGACATATATATACAAATCTGAAATTGAGTCTGCTTTTTGGTAACTCCCCGCAAGCATTTCCTAAGGCCAGGTGGGGCTGCTTCAAACCTGCTATTCTGGGATCTGCTTGGTGCTACTTGCCTTGTGGCAATAAAATATCAGCCCTCTTCAAAAATACCATGACACAAATGCGGCTGCGCAAATACATACAAGTTAGTCTTGACGTTTTGGGTTAGTGTTGTTGTGGCACTTGTTGATCCAATATCATACCTACCTATCTACTACTCTACAGACTTGACCCCCCATCATCATTGCTACTTAAGCTTCCACATACTCTTTTCAAACGGACTCACAAATATAGCACAAATCCTTGCAGTTAGCTGATGTCATGGATTGTCACTTGGAATTCAATCTCACCACACAGTCTGCTGATACGCCCTATAGAGCCTACCATGGCCCCGCACCTGCATACTAAGGTGGATAGCTGATGAACCAAACTAGGGCGGGTTTATAATACACAATTGATTATGTCAATTAAATGCTAATTCTATGTAGGCAAATTCTCGAGGACAGTCTAAAAACCATCATAGATACTGGTAGCATTGGCTTGTCATATAAGAACATACAGTGGGCTGACAGGTGTTAATCTGTGAGTACAATTTTTGGGGTTTTTTTTTGAGTCTATACACCTTCCCCCCGAAGGGAGCCTTAGGCTATAAGGCGGTGTGAGTACTAGTACAGTTAGCAGGAGAATGAGCGAGCATTATGCGCGACCGTCACGATGCGCCTGGAGCTGCATCCAGCAATATGGCAATAGCTTATTGACGGTCGTAAACCAGCTGATTGCAGTCAACATGAGAGATTTACTCGAACAAGGCCCTGGGGTCGATGTCATCCCCTTTAAAATATGACATCTTGTTTCCCTTGTAAAGTCCTCTCTCTCTGACGTAAGAGACGAACTGCTTACATTGGCAAGGCGTCGGGCACGGTGCCCTCATTGGTGCTCAAGTGGCACCCGCAATTCTCCCATGCCTCCCTGAGTTCCTGGCGGGCTTTCAGCTCAAAATCAAGTGAGATAACACTCGCGGGTAGCAGAGAGTCCATGAGATGGGAATAGCGGTTAAAACTTGAAAATGGCAATGGCAAGTCTCTCGGGGAAGCTGGTGTTATGGAGCCTGTGGGTTGGGATGGAGACCAGATATAGAGGCGGGGGGAAGTGGCGTGCGGGGATTTTACTTGAGTTGTTATATACATCCCAAGTCCCTACTTCCGCAACTCAGCTCCACACCATCTTCGCTGTTACGATAAAAGCATGCAGGCCATCAGAGGGGCGTAGATCTACCCATATAGAATGTGCTCTTTGATGTGGCAGTTTGTGGCATAAAGGATGCTTAAAGGTTCACAGTATATAGAGTCGTCTAGGTGAAAACGAACCCTGTTATTAATTGCAGTGCTAAAATTGAGGAGTGGTCTTGGCAGCATATGTGCTGGTATGCTAGCATAAATATGGCATATGGAACTGGCCTACCTATACACCGGGAAAGACGTATAGACTCAAAAAAAACAGCACAAATCTATCTCATAGCCTATGATATGGCTCCCTTCAAGGGACAGACGTATAGACCCACAAAAAAAAATCCAGCACAAATCCAGCATATTTGGTAAGATATTGCATGCGACATTACGTAGAACATTTGAGACGTTTAGAGTGAGCACATATAAACCGAGTGACCAGCCTCTCAAACAGATTGTTGGGCGGTGACTTAGAGTCGCCGCTGGTTCGTCATCGCTGACCAGACCTGCATATAATAACACCTTTATATATAAGGTGCTATATATAAAGCAGCAACACCCCAAAAAGGGAAGGAGCCAAGACAGTGCTAGTATGGTGCGTAAACGATCTGAAATGATTTCAACCTAATCCACTACAACTCGAAGAACGGCTGTCTCTCTCTAGGTGAGCTAGGTGAGAGCAATCTGTAGATAAGCTAGATTGTATATCTTCTGTTCTGCTATTCTCCATAGTAGAGTGAGAGAGTTAAGAATCAAGAGAGAACAGGAGAAGAGTAGGCTCAGGTCTTTTATCTCATCATCGTGTGCCGAGATTGTACAGTTCAACTACCACAAGAGGTATGAGAGCCAGGTCATATGATTCAACAGATTCCACACCTCCTCCCAATCGAGGCAGAGGAAAGGACAACAAGAATGAAAACAACAGAAAGCACTATTAATAAAGGAAGGAAAAACAATCAATGGAAATATCAACACCTCCCCCTAAACCAGGCATTGTGAAAAAAAAATAATGTCATCGCCGTTCATGAATATCATCTATTGT
>Ga0307514_10005943_pt1 | contig 10758 bp, 6 predicted proteins | sample 16_EM_MG_FD_203088 | JGI IMG/M metagenome (GOLD analysis project Ga0307514, IMG submission 203088) | Populus trichocarpa ectomycorrhiza microbial communities from riparian zone in the Pacific Northwest, United States - 16_EM | ecosystem: Host-associated > Plants > Roots > Unclassified | place... | reverse complement strand
TATTTGTGAATATAGCTAGAATCACTATCGTCATAATACATCACGAGATGTGGCTGGAGGTGCTGCTGCCAGGGGGGGTTGCAGGGATGGTCAGAACCTGGTGGCTGGCCAATACCAGGCCACGGATGGTAAGTGGGTCCAGTGACACTATAAGGGGGCATGAGTTGCACTGAGCTGAAAATCGGGTGTAGCGAAAAAGTAATTGAAACAAATTCGGTTCAAGTTAATTCTAGGACAGGATTACGCGCTGATTCCAAATCTGAACCCAGAATACTTTTATGATTTAAACTCGTGAAGTTATTGACCTGTTTTGATATAGGCTATAGTGTTCCAGCTCAAGGTTAAGCGCTACCACAGCGCACGAGAATTAAGCATCAGATGTCATCAAGGCTGTCAGCGATATGACGGTTCATGAGTTAATAGTTCATATGCATGTAAGGAAGGCCAGGACGCTGTTTATAAAAGACCCACCTATGCTCTCTAGTTTTCCTTCCTCACGCAACGTCCTGTATCTACTTCCGAATACTAGTGTTCATCATAACCACAGTCATACCTAGACACGAGCGCTCACTGAAGCTTCACTAGTCATAGCCCCATTACATTACGTTGCATCTGCCATCTCCATCGAGTGCAGCCTATGTCGAAGCCCGCAAGCAACAAACAAATTTCACGAATAAAGAACAATGTCTCTGATCACTCTACCCCCTGATGTCAGCTCCCTGCTTGCCCCCTGGCAAGCAGCACAGACCACAGAGGCCGTCACCAACCAACTGGTTGACGAGACTCGCGCCCTCCTGACAGCTCTTACAACCCTACCCGATCAGTGAACCCAATTGAACGATCTTACAGAACAGGTCCAGTGGCTCACAAGGGAGCAGAGGACCCTACAAGATGAACTTGTGGCTGCTCGAGCTACGATCAATGTACTAACCAGAGCTGCAGAAGCCGGGCCAGCTACTGAACTACGAAATACAGAGGGAGTGAAGATCCCAGACCCGGAACATTTCGACGGCACCCGCTCTAAGCTACCGAATTTTCTGATACAGCTTGAACTTAAAGCTGCATCTTATAGTGATGAGCAGGTAAAACTCCGACTGGCAGTTAACTACTTGCGAGAAGATGCTGCAGATCAGGTTAGAAGTTATGTATGTGATAGCAGGGTCACCATTCCGAACCTCGCAGCCCTAATTGCGATCTTGGAAAATGTCTTTGGAAACCCCAACCGAGCCGCAGAGGCAGAATCAAACATGAGCACAATCTAACAAGGGGCACGAGACCTCAGCGCCTACTATGCTGAGTTCTAACGATATGCCTCTGAAGTTACATGGGATCAACCATCTAAATTGGCTGCTCTCAAGTGAGGGCTGGCTTTCATACTCAAGCAGGATATGATTCCTGTGCGCCCAAAGCCAACGACTCTTGCAGAATTTGTAGAACTCTGCAATGATATGGATACTGCACGCTGGCAGGTCCAAAAGGAGTCCCCACGTCCCTCTAATACTACATCACAAGGAAAAACTAGCAATCCACCCACACAAGTTACCACAGCCACAGGCAGCAGCCCCGGTCCAATGGACCTCTCTACTAATCGACGCCGTATTACTGTGGAGGAAAAAGCCCGCCGCATGGCAGAAGGGTGCTGCTATCACTATGGAGGATTAGGGCACATGGGTAACGATTGCCCTTTTGGTCAACATACCTTGCAAGCTGCTGCTATTGCATCTGAGGCTACCTCCAATGCTGAGAAGTTGGAAAACTAAGAGCCGCATATCAGCATGATCACTTGGCTATGCACCGTGTATCCTCCTTGTCTAGTTTATGTGTTTCTTTGTTGTCCCTACAGTCTGAAATGCTTGAGTAGGAGTTGTTAGAGGGAAATCATATAGTTATCTCTCTGGAATTAAATGATGGAGTGTCCTATCTTCCAACTCATGCACTAGTAGACTGTGGGGCAACAGGATATGCATTTGCAGATGAAGAGTATGTCCGTGATCACAACCTCCCTTTGTTTAAGTTAAAACAACCACGCTCTCTTGATGTCATAGATGGTCGCCCTGTGGAATCAGGAGCTATCACCTATATTACCAAGGTAATAGCTAATATTAATGGCCACAAGGAAGAACTATCAATGTTCATAACCAAGCTTGGTCACTACCCTATCATCTTAGGACTTCCCTGGATGTGGCGCCATGATGTCCCTATCTCCTTCTCAAAGAATACACTTACTTTTGACTCTGACTTCTGTCTCACCCACTGTTGTCCAAAGAATGCTGTTACGATCCAAGCAATCTCAATCTACCCACCTGAGAAATTATCAATCGCATTGATTGCTGGCTCTACCTTTACTAGAACTCTACGAAGGAAAAAAGGCATTATCGCACCATTTAAAATGACACTGTACGAGAGTGACAAGGTACTTAAGCTATATGAGGATGCAGAACCATTAATAGAGGAGGACAAGATTAGAGAGCTCATGCCAGAAGATTACCATGAGTTCCTGCCTCTTTTTAAGAAGGCGGTTGCAGAAGTACTACCTCCTCATCGTTCTTACAACCACAAAATTCCCTTGCAAGAAGGATTCATGTCCCTGTTTGGTCCACTCTACGCATTGTCTAAACAAGAACTGCAAGCCCTTCACCAATGGATCGATGAAAATTTATCTAAAGAATTTATTAGAGTATCCTCCTCTCCTGCTGGGGCCCCGATACTATTTGTGAAGAAAAAAGATGGTTCACTCAGGTTATGTGTGGATTATCGAGGACTAAATGAAGGCACTGGCAAGAATCGTTATCCTCTCACTCTAATTAGGGAAACACTAATGCAGCTTTCAAAGGCCCACTATTATCCTACATTGGATATTAGAGGAGCTTATAATTTGCTAAGAATGGCAGAAGGAGAAAAGTAGAAAACTGCTTTCAGAACTCAATACGGGTTATTCGAATCTCTTGTCATCCCATTTAGTCTAACCAATGCTCCTGCCGACTTCCAATGATTTATCAAGGATGTGCTACACCCCTTTCTAGACAACTTCTGTACAGCCTATCTTGATGATATTCTTATCTATTCCGAAACTCTTCAAGAGCACAAGATTCATGTCAAAACGATCCTAGCAGCACTTTCCAAAGTTGGCTTACACCTCAAATCCGAGAAATGCGAGTTTCACAAAACAGAAGTTTGTTATCTGGGCCTAATTATATCAAATACGGGAGTCAAGATGGATCCACGGAAAGTTGAAGCAATGACTAAGTGGGAATCGGCAGCAAATTTGCATGATGTTCGAGCTTTTCTGGGATTTGCAAACTTCTACAGGCGATTTACCAAAGGATACAGTCAAGTTGTTACTCCAATAGTAAGACTTACCAAGAAGGATATACTATTTGAATGGGATAAACCCTGTGAGCAAGCATTCCAAGATCTAAAGACAGCTTCTACCTCAGCTCCAGTACTACAACATTTTGATCCTGACTGTGAAATCATTGTGGAAATGGACACCTCCGACTATGTATCTGCTGGTATTCTTTCTCAACATAATAAAACAACAGGAATTCTTCATTCAGTGGCTTTCTTCTCTAAGAAATATTCGCCTGCAGGATGCAACTACGAGATATACGATAAAGAATTAATCGCAATTCTTCGCTGCTTTGAAGAATAGAGACCAGAGTTAGAATCTGCAAATAAAAAGCATCCAATTCAAGTTCTTTCAGACCACAAGAATCTAGAATATTTCATGTCAACCAAGCTTCTAAACCACCGTCAAGCCCGCTAGTTAGAATTCCTTTCCCGGTTCAACTTCAAAATTATATATTGCCCAGGTAAGCAAAGTACCAAGCCTGATGCTCTCACCAGACGATCTGGAGATCTACCTAAGGACAAGGATGAGCGCACCAAATTTCAACATCAAGTTGTTCTCAAGCCACAAAATTTGACTCTGGATACTATTGCATCTACTATTGAGAAGCTACTTAGTATTGAGAAGCTACCTATGATTGAGGAGCTACCTACGATTGAGGAGCTCTTCAACCAAGTCTACAAGTATGACCCACTTCTTAAGGATATTCTACAGCAGCTTCAAGATGGTAAAATTAGGTCCAAGCAATTGTCACTAGTACAATACACCGTCCAAGAAGGCAGGCTCTTCTATCGGGACTCATTATATATACCATACTATATACCTCTCAAACTCCGACTTATTCAAGACTTCCATGCAACACCAGCTGCTGGACATCCAGGAAGATCTAAGACTTTTGAGCTCCTTACCAGGCACTATTACTGGCCCAAGATGCATAAGGATGTCGATTAATTCCTACGCAATTGGCATGCTTGCCAACGATCTAGAACTAGCCGCCATGCTCTCTTCGGAGTACTACGACCTTTGCCAATCCCTAATGCTGCCTGGCGCTATATCTCTATGGACTTTATTACAGGTCTTCCATGGTCTACTGGATTTAATGCTATTCTTGTAGTAGTATGCCGGTTGACTAACATGCAACACTTTATCCCTTGCTGAGATACCTGTAATGCAGAGCAATTGGCAGACCTATATGCCCGTCATATTTTCCATCTGCATGGACTCCCACAAACTATTATCTCAGATCGTGAGACCCAGTTCACAGCGAAGTTCTAGCAGGCTCTATGTAGGATGCTTAAAATTGAAGCTCTGCTATCTACACCCTTCCACCCACAGACTGATGGACAGATCGAGCGCAGCAATGCTATTCTAGAGCAATACCTACGGACTTATGTGAACTACCTTCAGGACGACTGGGAAGCCTGGCTTCACCTAGCTGAATTCACTGGAAACAACTATGCATCTAAGGCCACTGGCATGAGCCCCTTCTTTACTAACTATGGACAAGACCCTCTTTGGCAATTTGATTTCACGAAAACTGGAAACCAGCCAGAGTAGCAGACAGCAAACCAGCTGGCTGGGCAATTCAAGGAAATTATGGAGTATTTGCAGGCAGAGCTGGTAAGGGCACAAATGATATATCAAGAACAAGCAGACAAGAAGAGGAAGCCAGCGCCAGTGTTCAAGATAGGAGACCAGGTTTGGTTCAATGCAAAGAACCTCTCTACTCAATGACCGAGCAAGAAACTAGACCATAGGAGACTAGAACCCTACAAAATTATCTGGGTCATTAGTTCATACGCCTATGAGATTGACTTTCCCCCTACCCTGAAGCACCATCGAGTGCAGCATGTCTCCCAGCTAGATCCTGCTGATAATAAGCCACTGCCTGGACAGCATAACCCTCCCCTACCACCAGTCATTGTGGATGGGTAAGAGGAGCACTATGTAGAAGAAATCCTGGATGCCTGAATCTTCCGCAGAAAGCTTCAATACCTTGTCAAGTTCATAGGGGATGACCAGCCGGAATGGAAGGCAGCTGAGGAAGTTAATGAGCTGGAAGCAGTCGATGTTTTCCACGAACGCCACCCTGACAAGCCCGGACCTCTACTTGAGAACTAGGCCTCTGGGGATATCGGCCATAGGAGTGGGATACTGTCACGGCTCAAGGTTAAGCGCTGTCACAGCACACGAGAATTAAGCATCAGATGTCATCAAGGCTGTCAGCGATATAACAATTCATGAGTTAATAGTTCATATGCATGTGAGGAAGGCCAGGACGCTGTCTATAAAAGACCCACCTATGCTCCCTAGTTTTCCTTCCTCACGCAACGTCCTGTATCTGCTTCCGAATACTAGCGTTCATCATAACCACAGTTATGCCTAGTCACGAGCGCTCCCTAGAGCTTCACTAGGCATAGCCCCATTACACATAGGTCCCCAAAGTGGCAAGTCAGGCTTTTACATTTATCTCATGAAGTATATTCCTGATTAAGATGAACTAATATTCTATTGTGAAGCACGCATCAAGGGCTTTCCAATGAGATGATAACTATGTGATTCGGAGTAATATCCGCGGAGTTATGAGCAGTTGAATTATAGGATCACCTATAATAGCAATGGACACTAGACGCCAGTATGCGGAATTACTAAATCACTTACTTTGACATCTCATGATTCTTGGCTAGCCGAGTCTAGACTCCTATCGAGAGTTTGCTGATGTATCACAATAAAATAATGTGAGATTGCATATAACTTCCAAATTAATTCGTAACTACTTAACGGTTGCAGAATGCGTCATGCAAGAACAGGATATTAGTTCTCAGTTAAGTCAAGTGTGTACAACCACTTCTTAGGCAGGGGTAACGCCGGCGACTGAGAAGTAAACAAGATGGTGTGCAGTGACTATTATTGGAATTCAACAAACCACGCGAATAAGAACCCTACTCTCCAACCACGCATTATAAGTAGTTGAAAGTAGCTGAAGGTTGGGATCGCGCCCACCACAAGTGTTAATCAAGTCTCGAGAAACAAACCGTCTACAAAGTTCTAAGTTAACGTTAGAATACAGATTTCATCTAGTTAGGAAAATACTTGTTGAGTTCGACTTGTATTGCAATCGTGCTAAACTTTATATCCTGAAAGACTTAACCTGAGTTGCCGGTTATTTCTGTTGTGGGATTAATATTCGGCGCCGCTATTTATCTGCTAAAAGTTCAAGCATAAAAAGATAATAGTGGCCCCGTAACAGACGCCAGTATGCAGAATTACCAAATACTTACTTTGCAATCTCATGATACGTGGCTAGCCGAGTCTAGACTCATATCAAGGATTTGCTGATATATCATAACAAAATAATGTGGGATCGCGCATGACTTCCAAATAAATTTGTAACTACTTGAGAGTTGCAGAATGCTTAATGCAAGAACACGATATTAGTTCTCAGTTAAGTCAAGTCTGTACAATGACTTCTTAAGTAGGGGTAATGCCGGTGACTGAGAATTATGCAAGATGGTGTGATGTGACTATTATTGGAATTGAACGAACTATGCAAATAAGAACACTACTCTCTAACCGCGCATTATAAATAGTTGAAAGTAGCTAAAGATTGGGATCGCAGCCACTACAAGTGTTAATCAAGTCTGGAGAAACACACCGCCTACACAGTTCTAAGTTAACATTAGAATACGGTTTTCACCTAGTTAGGAAAATACTTGTTGAGTTCGACTTGCATTGAAATCATACTGAACTTCACATCCTGAAAGGCTGAATCTGAGTTGCGGGTTACTTCTCTTATGGGATTAATATTCAGCCCCACTATTTATCTGCTAAAGTTCAAGTATAAAGGGATAATAGTGGCCCTGTAACAGGTGTCGGCATTGTTGTTTGATTCGGAGCCAGACAACATATCGTGTCACGTTACAGCTAGTACTACGGCTCTTGGGTTAGGGTTGTCAAATTCGAGGGCTCGGAAGGCCTGGCTGGGCCCTGCTCCACCAGGAGTTTGAGGTAGAAATATAGGGATGATATATGTATACAAGTACAGAGATGCTTTGGCTACAAAGTAATGTTACGGGGCCACTACTATTCTTTTCCTTGAACTTTAACAAATAAGTAGCCGGGCCAAATTTAATCCCACAACAGAAGTAACTGGCAACTCAGGTTAAGTCTTTCAGGATATAAAGTTCAGTACGATTTCAATACAAGTTGAACTCAACAAGTATTTTCCTAACTAGGTGAAATCCATATTCCAACGTTAACTTAGAACTTTGTAGGCGGTGTGTTTCTCGAGCCTTGATTAACACTTGTGGTGGCCATGATCCTAACCTTCAGCTACTTTCAACTGTTTATAATACACAGTTGTGGAGTAGTGTTCTTATTCACGTTATTCATTCAATTCCAATAATAGTCACTTCATATCATCTTGTTTAATTTTTAGTTGTTGGTGTTACCCCTGCCTAAGAAGTTATTGTATACACTTGACTTGCCTGAGAACTAATATCCTATTCTTGCATTAAGCATTCTGCAACCATTAAGTAGTTACGAATTAATTTGGAAGTCATGTGTGATCCCACATTATTTTATTGCAATACATTAGCAATTTCTCGATACATGGCTGGACTCGGCTAGGCATGAATCATCAGATATTAAAGTATGTATTCTGTAATTCCGCATACTGGTGTCAAGTGTCCATTGATATTATAGGTAATCCTATAATTCAACTGCTCATAACTCCGTAGATATACTTCCAAATGACTTAGTTATCACCTCATTAGAAAGCTCTTGATGTGTGCTTCACAATAGCATTTTAGTTTATCTTAATCGGGAATATACTTTATAAGATAAATGTAAAAGCCTGACTTGCCACTTTGGGTACCTATCGTCAACACCAAAACAGGTCAATAACTTCACGGGTTTAAATCCTAAAAATATTCTGAGTTCACATTTGGAATCAACGCGTAATTCTGCCCTAGAATTAACTTGAACTGAATCTGTTTCAATTAATTTCACCCTACACCTGATTTTCAGCTCAGCTCAACACATGCTCTCTTATAGTGTCACTGAACCGACTTAGGTCTAAATTACCCCCTACGTAGTTGATTTTTTTCTTTATTTTTGCGGAATTATGCTTCCGCAATAATGTTGTTGGATTCATACTTTGAGGATTGAATCTAGTGGTATTTGGTGAGATGGATACAATGGTAATTTTCTTAATTTAATGCGGATGACGCTCGTTGAGTTATTAAGCCCCGAAGTTGAGTTCAGGGTAATGACTACCTAAACTTCAGGGCAAGGGTAATAAGTTCAGAGTAACATATGCAAGTTCAGGGTAATAGCCACTATATAATTTTAGTGCTTAAGTATTTTCAACTTGATGTAACTCCACAACCAGTAGTCGGAACCTGACGAAACTCGCATGTATTACAGAGAGTACCTCCCCGAACATATTATTAGAGTCTCATTCCAACCCAACAACACTACAGTTGTTCCGTGACTGCATTGTCCTGGTTAGAAGTACTTAACTATTTCTAACTTGTGTAATATGTACAAGACTTCCCCGAGTCTTCCTAAGTCCTATCCAGCGTCATCAGGGTTGTTCTTTATTGATACAAGTTCCTCGGGAAGGGCTGTGTGTCACTCCGTAACAGTGCCCCCCTCCTTAAGATCTTGTGTGCAAGAACCTAATTAAGTACGCAAGCATCAGGTATCAATAATTCAAACTTAGAACAATGATTGAGGCCTGGGACTAATGTCCCCTTATCATGCAGCCGAACTTTGTATACAGATGTCTCGTTTCATCCCTAGGACAATTGGTATGTAACAATTATATAGGAAAAAAGAACAAACAGATAAAACAAATATCATGTAAGAAACCTCATCCAAAACTCTCACCTACAATAGGAAAAAGAGTATCTCAAATGAAAACTACTGGATCCTGCGGCTTCCTAGAGTTGTCCTGATAAAACTTCAGCACTGTTGCAGCTGCACTATCTTGTAAATTCTCATATGGCTCCCAAGTATCATCATCCGGCCCATAACCTTTCCAAGGACCCAAATACCAAACCTGGCTCTTTCTCAACTGTAAAGGTTTGGTCTTGAGATTTATAAGAACTTATTAAACATAAGTTTTATCTTATGTAATCTTCAAGATAGTTGTATTGAGATAGTTGATTCTGTAAGGGATCAGGTGATGTACTAAGAGGCACAAGAGTTTTAACAGGTTGATTTCTTGTATTTGTTGCTATCTGCATAAACTGATGATGAAAAGAAAAGCTATCTGCTGCGGCTGGATCCCTCTAAATGCCCAATCCCGGGCAGGGATTTACATAAGTAATGATGTCATAGCTTTCCATTTCTGAGTCATTCCTGTGACTTATGCTGTGACTCACTGTGTGAGTCATTCCTCTGAGTCATTCTCTGACTCATCTCTTTGTGATGAACTGATAAGGAAATAGGTCACATGATTTCTATCTAATCTGATTCTTAGGAAAGTACACTAGTCTCCCAGGTTGGCACATGGTATGTTCTACCTGATTCTTCGCATGACTTCAGGATAAGGAAAAGATATGTGTTAGGAAAATACATGCCTTCCTTATATTCCTCCATGACCCAAATTTATCCCCATCTGCTAGTATTAATTTGATAAGAACTTTGGGGGTCAAAAGCTTTGTACTTGCCCTTCATTATTTTTTCTGGGTTGTACGTGAATTCTCCATCTTGGAATATTTTGTCTCTCCACTCTTTTGGTACTTCCTATTCTCTAGCAATTGCATGGAATATAATTTGAGTATGGGAAGTGTCTTCTCCAATAACTGAGCAGTCAATAGAGTATTGGTGGTAGACAGGGTAATTATGGTAATAGTGATCAAAGTTGTTGGAGAGGTGGTATTCAGGGCAGATGAAAGTGTTGTGGATGGAGGATTTGCAGTACCAATATAAGATGTTAGTATCACAGTCAGCTTCTTTGTGTACTTTCTGCAAGCATCTAAAACAACAGTCCTTGTTTTTTCTGACTACTCAGGGTGCTCTCTGGCAGTAGTGGTGTATATGTCTTGTATACTTGCAGAATTTGCAGAAGAATTTGGAGGAGGTGTCTTCTAGGTAGGAGGCAAGGGTGGTAATGTTTGGCTGAGTGGCTTCTTGGAGGATCCTTTCTCTTTCTTGTCTTATCATGCTAACTACTTGGGGCCTGGATTTGCCTGTCCCATCCTTTTTTCCTTCTCTCTTTCTGTATGTTGCTGACTGATCGTCATCTTTCCAATATTTTTCTACGAAGCTCTTGTCTATGTCTTCAACATATACCCATTGGTCTTTTGATTTATTGTACCCTTTCCATCTGACCTTGTATTGCCTTTTCCCAGTCCTGGGCTCAGTCCTGAATTCCACAACTTTTTCTACTTCATATCTTC
>Ga0307514_10005942_pt1 | contig 10760 bp, 8 predicted proteins | sample 16_EM_MG_FD_203088 | JGI IMG/M metagenome (GOLD analysis project Ga0307514, IMG submission 203088) | Populus trichocarpa ectomycorrhiza microbial communities from riparian zone in the Pacific Northwest, United States - 16_EM | ecosystem: Host-associated > Plants > Roots > Unclassified | place... | reverse complement strand
TCTGTACGCTCAAGCCTTGATCCCCAGATCTAAACCTATTGGAAAGTCAGATTGCACTCCTTCTGGTAAAGTTTCATAGTTAAGCTCAACAGAAACACTTGGGATACTGCATGTGTATGTGATAGCGCTAGCGAATAACTCGAGTCTCTACGGTATATCCTCTGAAAATGTATAGCAGTGTACAACTTGTGACTAAGAAAAAAAAGAAAAAAAAAGGCGGGATCAGAGGAAAGCAACATAAAACAGCGCACACATGAATAAAATTACCAAATGCCGCACCATCTCATAGCCCCTTTGGGGGACAGACGTATAGACTTCCAAAAAAAAAAAAATTAAATGCTGCAAGTGCTGAGTTCTCCTTTAGGCCCTCGCCTCCAATTTCTGATTTCCGTTACTAGAACCCAACGCAACGTAACTAGAACGCAGCTTTGCGGTCATTAGGCGTTGCTGCAACACGGAAATTTTGTTTGAGTCTATACGTCTTGGAGTCTTGGGCTATATATGAAGTGGCCATGATCCCTTTGACGGGACCTTCATGGGAGCGGTCGATTCCCCGTGCAACACGGAGTCTAGAGTGCCCTCCCGCATCAGAGACGTGATTTTTTTTTTTTTGAGCCTATACGTCTTTCTCCCGAAGGGAGCCTTACACTATGAGGCGGATCTACGGAGGAGGGTCGTGCCAACCAGACTAAGGCGGATCAGAGACATGTGTTACCCTCAAACTGCCGCAATATTTTTTTTTTTGAGTCTATATGCCTTTCCCCCGAAGGGGACCTTAGGCTACGAGGCGGCCCCGTTCCCGCACCTTTAAAGGATTGGGTTTACACACGGGACAACATGCCAACTGCCACAATATGTATGTTTTGGAAATAGCGGATATGCAATACATATGCATACATATATGATGTTATGCGCGCATAGGCCTAGCATATGCGATTGAACTAACATGCCATACAAGCTGCCACAAACGACTTCGCTGTATTTCTAATCTAAATTTAACGCTCTACTGTCTCTCCGAGAGCCAACCAGACTAGCTTTACTGGCCTCCCATGCCACCCACCCCATCCCCACCACGTGCCCATTGCCGTTCCTGCCACATCCATATCTCCTCATCCCCTTATACCCATGACGCAGGTGTCTGCTGAGGCAGGAACCTCACATTGAACTTCGGAGGTCCAGGTGGCCTTCCACGTTTGCGAACGCCACCATCCGCAGTGGTATTTTGACCTCTTCTCCTCCTTGGCCTTGACCCAGTAGCTGGCTGAGAGATAGGATCCACAGAAACGACTTGATCAGTTGCTGGAATGTCATTCCACTCAGCCTCGTTAAGGTCTTCCACATCAATGGCGGCAGTCTGAATTCCAACAAGAGACTTGCAATGTTTGACGTAATCTGTTGGCAGTCCTGCCGTCGCATATTGGAATCGTTGCCAGGCCTCCAGGTGGGTTGCTCTGTTCTCACGAATTAGACGACGTCGCTCTTGTCGCAATGCAATCCAATACGCCTTATCTCGAGACTCTCGAGGATGCCCCTCCTTGTACTCATTCCCACCCTCAAGCTTCAAGGCTTGCTCAATGTGATAAGGGATACACTCAATCCACCGCTGAATTCTCCACTGCTCCAAATCCTTCCATGCTTTTGCTTATGCGGTTAGGGGGGATATGGTGGCTTCTTCCCGGATCCGCGCTTTCTGCCAGTAGCTTGCTTAGCAGCAGTCCTGGGCTGCATCAATCTCAGCACACAAAGCTTGCCATGCTGGCATGACAACCTCATGATACCGCTGGAGATCGGCCCTCCACTGCCTATCGAGCATCTCCCTGGCAGTCTTCTTCTCTTCTGCAAGCCTCTTCTTCTCCTCCAATGCCAGCTGCCACTCCAGATTCTTTGCCTCTGCCTCTGCAAGCTTCTTAAGCCCCTCATTGACATGCCGGACTGCTTCTCCTCCTTCCGTACCATACCAGTTCGGAGCTTGCTAAGGGTCTCTGCCTGAGGTGCAATGTCCCGGTACTTTGTAACCTTCTCAATGGCATAATCTAGGAGCTTGCAAATTGACTCTTTCTTATCCATTGGTAGGGACTGGCTATCACCAACAACCTGACGAGAGAGTGTAAGGAGCCGACCGGGGGTATCTGCAAGGATGTTTGAGACATTGGATAAGCTCAAGGATGGCGGTGGCAGTGGTGGTGGCGGCAACAGAACACGGTCAATTGGCCAGCAGCGAGCTTTTCTCCGAGCTCCTCGTAATCCACTGTATAGACCCCGTTCGGGTTCGGGTCTTCTCAAGGATCTCTAGGAAGGAGGGCTTTGATAGGACGGAGAGGGGGTTTTTCCTGAGCCATGCATTGAGGTTCCGCTCATAGGTTGTTTGCAGGACGCCAAACACCCTACATCAAAGGGCTGCAGGAGGTGGGTAGATTTCGATGGAAGGCAAATCATATGGATATCATGGTCCAGGGCATATTTAACAACTTGCCAGGCAACATGAGAGGAATCCCCATCCATAATGAGGCAGCGAGGGGTGGGTTGATCACACCAGGTATAGGGCTCAAAATGTTCCTGCACATATTCCAACCCCAACTCATCATCCATGTAGCCACTCTCGGAGACTGCGAATGTAGCCTCATTGATCGGTCCCCTTCTGGATAGTATGACTCTCGGTGAGTCTTCCCCTGCCAGATGATGAATGGTGTAAGAATTCCTCCTGTAGCACTGACACTCTCAAGAACACTATAAAATTCTCGTGATCCTTCTGTCATCATCTTAGCAGTGCTACGACCTCCAACACACACAATTGCCAGTCCTGGAGTTATTTCGTCCAAAAGTGATCCCCTTCTCATCACAGTTCCAAATATTAACTGGAGTGATCTTCTTCCTCCGCACAAGATTAGCAAGCTTTCAGAGAAAATCTGCTCGTAACTCCACATCATTGCTAAGGGGGTGTTTGTGGAGGTTATTACCCCCTGTTGTTGAAGACGTCTTTCCCGACGCAGTCGAAGGTTGGTAGTATATAGTTGGTTTAGGACTTGTAGTTCCCCCCTCTTGTCCTCGCTGTACCATTTGCCTCTCATTACACATAAGCTGTGCTATCCCCCGTAACAGCTCTGGATTTAGTGGAAATCTTAAATCTGCCATGATTCCAGCATGCTCTGCAATTGCTCTCTCCTCTCCCACATCGAGTAGCTGCTGTTCTCTAGCAGCTGTAGTATGGTCCCTAGCAGTCCCTGCAAGTCGTCGACGTAGTGTAGTGGCATTTACTCCATATAGAGCTGCAAATCTCGCGACAGGTACTGTACCCCTGGCTCCCGTCGGGATGCTGAATTGCTTTCTGCAGCTTATTCTCATAATCAGTCTTGCCCATGATGCCAACTAGGGTTGTTGATGATATTTCTGATCCTGGTGACCGACGACTGGCTAGCTGGATAGTATATAGGGGGTATAGAGGATAGAGGCCCTGTTTGTAATAGCTCGGGGGCTGGAGCAGCAATCGATGACCATACTCGATCGGATCTAGGCCGTGGATGGTAGTTTGTATTACTTCTTGGCAACTTTTTGGCTTCAAAAAAACGCTGATACTCAGACCCAGAGACCCTATGTCAAGCCCAAGCTCGATGCCAAAATCCCTCTCGAAGAGCAATTATGCAGACATCTACAATGTGCACTTTTTGGCCACTTTTCGATGTTTTTCGGTGTTTCACCAAGGCTTTTGCCAGGGTGTAGGTACTCTACATACTGTATACTAGTCCCGAACCAGACCCACAACCGGCCCACCAGAGGGGTAAGGTAACCAGACTACAAATCAACCAACTGTTCTCGTCTGGTTGGCGGCTTGAAATTGCTATATACGCTGCTAGTACTCCGTACTCGTACATGGTGTACATAGCAAGATAGACCGGTTATATCACACGATACACACACACGACACCACTAATTCACTCACAGCATGTTTTCCTGGATTCAGAAAACCGCGCAGTTGACGTTTGTTTTTTCCGGTTCCTTTCCCGTGCAGGGGTGAGTTGATTGTTTGGTATTGACTGTTATAGGCTCTCGACTGTTGCCGGAACTCCTGAACCTATCTACGGACCTGAAGCGCTCCATTCCGTGAGCAAGACGATTGCGGATCCGAGTAAGGACCACAAAACGGATTTGACCAAGGAGGATTTGAAATGGATGGCGCTGGAGTATACGAGTGTGGAGACGCAGACGTGGTATTTTAGTATGGACAATGGGGCGTTGGGGTTGGCGCAGGTGATCTATAGCAATGTGGCGTATGTGCTCGGCATGGGACTAGGAGGAAACAGGTTTGCTAACTGTGATATAGGGGATTGCACATCACGACTCAGTTTTCGCTCAAGCTATTCCACCCACCAAAGGCCGATGGAACTGTCGATACGAGCGCACCAATCTGGTCTACCAAACCAGTCAGCAATCAAACGTTTGACGAGGATCAATACTCGTTCTACGCCGATGACTTGGCTGTTGTGTTGAGTGAAGATGGAAACACGTTTTCGATCAAGTCCATGGTTGACCCAAACGTTGCGGTGGATTTGACTATCACTAGGGTAGCCCCTGGGTTCAAGATTGGGAAGGATGGTAGGACTGGGTTTGGGACGGATGAGAAGGATCCTTGGGGGTTTATAAGACATGTCTTTTGGCCGAGGTGTAGTGTTGAGGGGAATGTGCTTGTGGGAGGGGAGCTATGGTGGCCTGAGGGGACAAAAGGGAAGGGGTTGATGTCCATGGCGATGCAGGCAATGAAGCCCCATCATGCTGGTAAGTTGCCCCTTTCCCCCTTCACGTTCGGCGTAGAGTGGGCTAATACATTGTGCCCCAGCCTCGAAATGGAATTTCGTCAATTTCCAAGGTCCGGGTATCTCTGCTGTAATGATGGAGTTTACTACCCCCCCATCATACGGCTCAGGAGTAGTGAACGTCGCTGGTATTGCAGACGACAATAGCATCATCGTTGCGAGTGCGAGCGGGGAGAGCAGTTTCCCTACGGTGAAGAGGGATACAGAGACTGATTGGGATGAGCCGACGACTTTGAAGTATGTCTGGAAAGGCCAGAATGCGGAAGGCAAGGAGGTGATGGCGACGTTAGAGGCGCCGAGTGGGCCGAGGTTGGATAGGGTTGATATATTGAAGGAGGTTCCGGAATTTGTTAAGAAGCTTGTAAGTGGGGCAGCGGGGACCAGGCCTTATATCTATCAGGTGAGTTTTGCTTTTCCATGTGCATAAGTTCAGAGCTGGACTAATGTGACTGGGTGTGAAGTTCTCGGGCAAGCATAAGTTGAAGATTAAGGTTGGGGATGAACCAGAGAAGGAGGAAGAGGGAGTAATGTATAGTGAAGCGTCGTTCATCTCTTCCTAACCGGTGGGTGTTGGGGTGCATGGGATGGCATATATCATTGCAGCTAGTCTCGAGACATTTCTGGAGACTGGGCTTGCCACTTTTTTGTTTGCTTTTTTGTTTGTTTACCCCTGTGTATTAATGTCTACGTATGCATATAATGAATCGAGTCTGAGGAATATTTTATGTGGTCACGTGGGCCGGTTTGCATGCCCAGCTATAAACAAGCCACGGCGCCTATTTTTAAGACGCTTGGCAACTTTAAGGTATCTGATTTTGTTACTAGGAAATGATTGGATATGATGGTGTATTATTTGAATAAGACAAGGCAAGAATAAGTGGATGTGAGGTCCTCCACTGTATCCTAAGTTTATCATAATCAGAAATAAAAAGGTTGTGAAATAAAGCGCATCTTCCTGGTGGTGATGTACCTAACCGCATTAGTATACAACAGTTCTAGGATTGTGCTCGGCAACTAAGTACAGTACTGTACATCGTGCGCATCCCAACCACAACAATCAGCGCACCTGCATCCGCAGTTGCATCGCACTCTTCAATTGCCACTCCGTCACCATAACATTTCCCACATCGCGAGTTATTTCTCCACTCCACTCCACCCCAGCGAATCGTTGTGGAAGGGGAGGGAGGATACTCGTGTTATCCAGCAGGAAGCAAAGGTACATTTGTTTGTTTAATTGGTAGAAGGATGCTTCTGGAGAGAAAAAGTCTGTGGGGTGGGGAGAGTGAAGAGTGGAGGCGGTTCTTGGGGAATATCGTGGACGTTGGTCTATTTAGTGAATGAGTGAATGAATGGGTAGCGAGGTGTTTCTACGCGCTTGGAGGAGGAAGAGGAGGAAGAGGAGGAGGGGATGGAACTATTTGAGGACCCTATCCTGGGGGCTCTGCTAACTTGTACCTGTTATCATTACAGATTCAGACAACAATCTATTCTACATTGCAGAAATACACCACCAAACAGGAAAAGCAGACGAGAGTAATCACAGCCAGGTGTGGGTTGAGTATTACGAGACTTGCAAAGGGATTTTGCATTTGCGAGGGTAAGATAGAGATTGAAAGCAGATTCTGTTGACTCAAGAAAGGAAGTGTGAGTCACCTTCCTTCGAAACTCACACTATAGGGGGGGGGGGTTGATGGTGATTTCAATTATGGCCATGTAGATCCCAGAGGTCGAGGGTATAAATACGGGGGGCATTCGAGCTAAGGGTGTACCTAGCTGACACACCAGGGTCTCATCTATAGGTAGATACTACACACCATCTTCATCTATTCAGGCATCCACTTTCCCCAAACTAAATAACCATGCCACCCCCCCTCCCCACCCATGCCCGCCCCCGCCTTCGTCCCGGGCTAGGCAAAACCGTCCCCACCCCCGGCACAGGGCGGAAGGGAGTAGCGAGGGTGACGAAGCGGGGTAGGAGGAAGATGGATCGAGATACGATCCGGGGGATTAGTATGCCTACCCCCCCCACCCATATACCACACCCAGGCTGATATTCTTTGGGGTGGTAGCAAAGGGGGATATCCGCAGACTTGCTCGGCGCGGGGGAGTCAAGCGGATCAGTGGCGCAATCTACGATGATATCAGGGCGTGTCTAGTTGCGCATCTGAGGAGCGTATGTACCCGTCCCCCCCATCCCCTTATCTCAGGAGGCTAATGATTTCGGGCGGGATAGGTTCTCAAGGACTGCGCAACCTACGTGGAACATGCCCAGCGCAGAACAATCACCGTTGTCGATGTGATTTTCGCTCTGAAGAGACAGGGCAGGCCTATTTACGGTATGCATATGCATTTGCATTTCCTTCCCTCCCTTTCCCCGCGCTCCGTGGTATTAATACTGGGTACGTGTGTGCGCGTAGGTTTCGACCCAGAGACGCATGATCCGAAGAAAGGCCATCGAATTATGGGTAGGAAGAAGTAAATGGATGGAGCGGCCCCCCAGGGAGAACGAGGGGGGGAAGTGTGTTGTGTCTGGCGGGAGGCCTCTTTCTTTCTTTGCTACTACACACACTACATATCCTTCTTTTTTCTTCTTTTTTTCTTTTTTTTTTTTCCCTTCCACGGTTTTGTTTGGTGCGGCGCAGGGGATATGTATGTATGTATGTGTACCTATGTATGTTTGTAAGTTGATAGTCTTATTCTAGTTTTATCCTCGGGTGACTTATATATAGTATAGTCTTTTGGGGGGTACAAATTTTTTTGTAAAAAAAAAAATTACCAAAGTACTACAAATAGAAGACTGTGTACATATATGTCAAAAAAAAATTTTTTTTTTTGAGGACAAGATCAGGGTAATGAATGCACCGGCTACTAAATTTCAAAAAAAAAGGTTCAATAGAGGCGTACAGTGAAGTATGTATGGTGCATCGATGTATCTATGTACGGATGTATAAGTGTATGGATCTATGGATCTAGGAGTGTATGTATGTACAGTATATGGTACAGCCAAAATGTCTATAAAAATGCGGGTAAAATAGTGGAATGGTCTCCCTCCTTTACACGCCCCTCATCCCTCCCTCATATCCCTCCCATGCCCTGCCCTCCCCACTACCCCCATCTCCCTCCCCCCTCCTCTCCCCCCACCTCCCCCGCTCTATCCTCGCCCTCCCGCTTCCCTCCTCCACCAACTCTCTACGCGGTGTCAAAGCAGTTTCCTGCCGACTAATCCACTCGACAGTCCAGCCGCGGCCTAGTCCTGAGCTGGGTTCGTCTTCATCGATATACTCACCCCAGCCGCGGAACACGCACTCGACGACGCCTGTGACTATGACTGGGGGGGGAAGACTGTGTAGCTGTTTTTCTTGTTCTTGTTCTTGTTGTTGTGGAGGTGGTGGAGATGTGTTATGAATCTCTGTAAACACACCTCTTTTCCAGATACGCAACGATGGGAAGCCGACGATTTCGCCTGGGGAAAAGCATGGTGATGTTGGTAATGATGATTCTGATGATTCTGATGATGGTTCAGCAACAACAGCAACCGGGATTGCAAACCTCGCGTATGCCGGAGTCCCCTTAACCGCGGTGCCGAGCAGGATATCTACTTGGGGGGCGCCGAGGGGTTGTAGGGTCGTGGAGCCATCTAGCCGGGAGCTCAGTAGGCCAGAAATCGACAGCCACCCCTCATCCTCCCCCGTGGCGGCCGGGTCGAGTTTACAAAAAGATTTCCTTGTTTCCGCCCACTCTTTTTGCAGCATGAAGCGGATTTTCAAGGGCGGCATGTGCGGGTGCAGTATTTTCGTTTGTGCCTGGTCTGTACATTGGGGAGCCCAGCGCCTGCGGAAGTAAAACCTTCCATCGAAAAGCCTCCATCCCGACTCCTCACCGCTGGCGCTCGAGAGGGTGAGTTCGGGTAGGGGGTCGGGGGGCCTTGTCTTGGGGGGCTGGCGGGACAACACCCATGTCGAGTGGTCCGTGGCAGCCATCGACTCGGGCGTCCAGAAGAGGCCTGCGGCTGTAAACGCTGCGGGGGACCGCCGGAGCGTTTCCGGGAAAAACAGAGGCGGCACGGCGAGCGCCCTTAGCGTCCCTGCGTCGGGCCGCGGCAGGTGAGTGAGGAGGTCGGCGAGTTTCTGTAGGGCCCTTGCGAGCCCGGGGACGTCTTGATGCATGTCACTGAGTGGCCAGCGGGGGACAGTGACCCGCGCAGTGCCGGAGAAGGTGCAGATGGTGACGAGGGCGCCGCCGAGGGTGTGCAGTTTGGCCCCGATGGCTGCGTCTTGGAGAAATATGCGGGAGTGGATTCTCCAGGCAAAGGTGACGAGGGAGCGGCGGGAGAGGGCTTTTGGGAGGGGGCCGTTAATGGCGGGCGGGGCGGGGGTGGTATCACCTTGGAGGAGATGCCGGATTGCATTACGCCGGGTGAGCGATGTGTCTGTGTTTGTCGGGTCCTCCCACCAAGGAACCCCCGCGTCGAGACATGTAGCAATCAGCCTCTCTTTTCCAATTCCAATCCTATCTTCCCCCTCCGGCCCGTCAGGGACCAGAAATGGCCGTAGGATACTCAGCAACCCCACCGCGCCCCTGACCCCCCTCGACTCTGGCGGCTTTGCAACAGGTTTCATCCCCGCCGCACCCGCATACGCTGTCCCATTCACTATCCTCATGACTATCGTCTCGGCCTGGTCGTCGATATGGTGCGCAAGCAGTAAATGTGAGATGTGGAGCTTTAGGCACTCACTGCTGAGGATATGCCATCTGTACTGCCTCGCTACCGTCTCAAAGACGGTTTTGGGGTAGTGGTGCAGCGGGGGGAGGCTTGGATGCGGGGGAACGAGCGAGAAGACGTGTGTGGTGAAGCCGTACCGTTTGGCGAGAAAGTCTGAGGCGGCTTGTGCGTCGGTCGTGGAGGTGGGGCGTGTGAGGTGGTCGATGATGAGGGCATGGATGGAGGTGCGGGGCAGCAGCGTGGAGGCCAGGTGTGCGAGCGCCATGGAGTCGACGCCACCAGAGACGGCCAGGCCGAGCCGCGGGGGCAGGCGCTGGTTGGGGAGGATTTGCCGCAGGCGGTGTGTGAATTCCGCTGGTGTGACAGGGGCGCCTCCTGTGCAGCTGGCTGCTGCTGCTGCTGGCTGTGCTACTGTAAGTGCTACTGTTTGTGCTGCTGTTGTTGCTTCTGTTTGTGCTGCTGTTTGTGCTGCTGTTTGTGCTGCTGCTGGCACGCTGTTTGTGAAGAGGTGCCTGAACAGGCCCAATTGCCGTCGCCGCCGCCGTCGGGCGATCCGGAGCATGTTGAATGTGGATGTTGGATGCGGATACTTTGGCGGGGGAGAGAGGCGGGGGGGCTCGACAAAAAAATAAAAGTCTTGGTATTCCGGACTGTACGGAATACGTATCGTATCGCATCGGTACTGTGTGCTGTATGTCACAATATATTGCCCAGTATGTAGAGAGTGCTGTACTCACACTATCCCATACGAAAAACAATCCGCAATGCCCACCCCCAGCGACCACTCCCCCACCCTCCCCCCCGCCACAATCTCTCTTCTCTCTGGCGCGCTGGCCGGCACCACCGTAGACACGACGCTCTTCCCCCTCGACACTGTAAAGACTCGGCTTCAATCGCGGCAGGGGTTTCTCGCGAGCGGCGGGTTCCGACATCTATACCGCGGACTGGGGCCAGTACTGGTCTTCTCTGCGCCCAGCGCCGCGCTGTTTTTTGTCACGTACGACACGGCAAAGCGATTGCCCTCCCCCTCCCCCTCCCCCTCCCCCGCAGCAACGCACATGCTCGCAGCATGCCTTGGCGAGCTGGCAGCTTGCACCGTCCGCGTACCAACGGAGGTGCTCAAGCAGCGTGCGCAGGCGAGGCAGTGTGCGAATGCGCGGGAGGCGTTTTGGGAGATTTGGAGCCTGCGCCGCGGGGGGGGAGGGGTGGTGGGGGCGGCGGGTGCAGGT
>Ga0307514_10005941_pt1 | contig 10763 bp, 14 predicted proteins | sample 16_EM_MG_FD_203088 | JGI IMG/M metagenome (GOLD analysis project Ga0307514, IMG submission 203088) | Populus trichocarpa ectomycorrhiza microbial communities from riparian zone in the Pacific Northwest, United States - 16_EM | ecosystem: Host-associated > Plants > Roots > Unclassified | place... | reverse complement strand
GCCAATGCTTGCTCATACCACTCCAGCGCTTTCTTAGACTGTCCTTGGTTGTGGAATACTGATGCCATAGTACTGACTGTACGGAGAGTATGTAGGTGGTCTACCCCAAATGTCTTCTCATACCCTGCTAATGCTCGCTCATACAACTTCACCGCTTTCTCATACTGCCCTTGGTTGTCGAATATCAATGCCATATTATTGACTGTACCGAGAGTGTCTGGGTGATCTACCCCCAATGCCTTCTCAGACCCAGCCAATGCTCGCTCATACCACTCCAGCGCTTTGTCGTCCTGTCCTTGGTTGTCGAATATCAATGCAATATTATGGACCGTACCAAGAGTACCTGGGTGATCTACCCCCAACGCCTTCTCATACCCGGCCAATGCCCGCTCATACCACTCCAGCGCTTTGTCATACTGTCCTTGGCTGCCGAATATCAAGGCAATATTATGGATTGTACCGAGAGTATCTGGGTGGTCTACCCCTAATGCCTTCTCAAACCCAGCCAATCCTCGTTCATACCACTCCAGCGCTATCTCATACTGTCCTTGGTTGCGGAATACTGATGCCATATTACTGACTATACGGAGAGTATCCGGATGGTCTATCCCCAATGCCTTCTTATACCCAGCCAATCCTCGCTCATATAACTCCAGCGCCTTCTCATACTGTCCTTGGTTTTCGAATACCAATGCCATATTATTAACTGCACCGAGAGTATCTAAGTGGTCTACCCCCAATGCCTTCTCAAACCCAGCCAATGCTTGGTCATACCATTCCAGCGCTTTCTCATACTGTCCTTGGTTGTCGAATACGGATGCCATATTGTGGATTGCCCTGAGAGTATCTGGGTGATCGACCCCAAATGTCTTCTCATACCCAGCCAATGCCCGCTCATACCACTCCAGCGCTTTCTCATACTGTCCTTGGTTGTTAAATATCAAGGCCATATCATGGACTGTCCAGAGAGTATCTGGATGGTCTACTCCCAATGCCTTCTCATGCCCAGTCAATCCTCGCTCATACCACTCCAGTGCTTTCTCGTACTGTGCTTGCTTGCCAAATATCAACGCCACATTATTGACTATACCGAGAGTATCCGGGTGATCTACTCCCAATCCCTTCTCATACTCAGGCAGTGCTCGCTCATACAGCTCCATTGCCTGCTTGTACCGCCCGTGCCTGCGAAATACATTCGCCAACGTGCATGCCCCATCCCGTATTCTGGTCATACCTAGTTCTAGGGAGTGTGACAGCACATGTTTTGTCACCGCGTTTATATGTGGCATAACTCGCTGCTCGAATGCCCAGTCTGCCGTGCTTCGTTCGCCTGACCTGTTCAACCCTGATGCAATTATTATGAAGGCCTCCCTTGCTTTTTCGGTTTCGTTTTGCGGCTCAGACTTTAATCGAAGCCTAGCCCAAGAATGGACTAAAGGATGGATACTGAAGCTATCATCGCTGCTGCCCCGCTTCAGTAGGGAGTATGAAAACAGTGTTTTAATTGATTCTTCTAAGGTATGATCTATCCCAAGATAATTAGCCAGGTCTTTACAAATATTCCAATATGTTCATACCGTGTTTTTCCAACTTTAGGCCACGTCGGAGAAGTTCTTTCTGGATGCCTTCACTGTCAAAAAACCCACATACCAACAATAGGTCTGCTGCCTTTGGGCTTGTTTTCTGGATTGCCTGAAATGATATCTCCCATATCGCAAACACTGATCTATCATGCTGTGTCGCTGTCCATCTTTGGCTGAGTAGATAATCTGCCTTGGCTTGATATTCCTCTAAATATCGATTCAATGAACATTGAGATGTATGGATATATGCTCCAGCCTGACTCAAGGCAAGTGGGAGATATCCCAACTCTTGCACTATAGTACTGGCAGCAGTTTGGTCTAGGCGTGTATTATCAGTTTAGTGGCTTCTGATGAGGCATATAATAGCGATGAACAGTGATAGGTTGAACTTACCAAGGGGTCCCAGATCCTCTAATTTGGGCGTTGAACATGCACTAAGTAGCAACTGTATTGACTCCATATAGTGCATTTGCTGCACTTCTAACCCTGTTCCGCCTGCTTGTATACACTCCCGCCGTCTGCTTGTAATTATCACAGTACCGTGATTGCACAATGGGATATACTTCTCGATATCAACCAGGTCGGGGTCATCGAGGTTATCGAATACAAGTAGCCAGTTTGTATTTCCGGCTGCTGAAAACCACTGTTTAACTGCGCTTACAAGATGCTGCTCCTCGACCTCTGATGTGACCGTAAAACATTCCGCAGGACCCCGTTCTCCCGCCGGATTCAGCTTCCCCGCCATCCCCAACAACTGACCGATATGTGCATAATCGTCTGAGATCTGTCCGTGGCGCTGAACAAGCCGCTGCATTATCTCAGTGAATCCGAGTATAGTCGTCTCAACACTGGCGGCATTGATGAAAAAGACTGACGAGTAGTTCCGATACTGCTGGTAGACATACTTTAGTGCAAGTTGTGTTTTTCCCATTCCTCCAGTACCGTAGAGTACAATGATGTTCTGCCTATCTTTGCCTTTTTCTACCTCCTGCTTCAAGTTCTCGAGGAGATATTCTCGGCCGACAAAGTCACAATTTTCCTGAACATTCAGCACAAAAGGAATATCGAATAAGAGCTTTAGTTTTGAATCTTGAAATCGGTGGGGATTAGCTGAATGTGCTAGAGGGCTTTCTGATTCTGGGAGCACTCGAAAAAGCCCGTTGTTGAGGCTTGTCAAGGTTCTCAATAGCTCCTCTAGATTTGCGTTGTCTGAAATAACCCAGCGGAGTTTGAGAAAAACAGGTAAGAATTGCTGTACTCGGTTCATTGCCTGGGTCATGGACTTGACCTCGTCATCAAGCCCACGGAGAATACATTCGTCTTCCAGTAGTTGAGGATTTTCTAAAATGTGCAGGTCACCGCTGGTCGGACCAGGAGTTGATGTTTGGGTCCCACTTGTGCTTGGACCCGGAGATTTTGACCGGAACCTAGTTGGAATTGATGCTAGCAATCCATCCCGAAATCGTTCCTCCCCTCCAGTTTCCACAGAAAGTGGTTCTTTCTCCACCACAATCCCATATCTCTCTTGCAGCTTCTCAGCACTGGAAAAAATCGCAACTATTCTTGCCAAACTTGCAGTTGCATATCTGTACCTGTAGTCTCCAGGCTGAAGCTGCTGCTGTTGATTGGAGTCACCTCCGAATCCCCAGGCTTGCTCCCATCTCTTCAGTTGAAGTCCCTGTATGCGTAGCTCATGCAGAATTGCATCATAGGTGGAGTCAACATTGTTCATACTATCGAAAATTTTGTAGCAGTCCAAAGCAGCCTTAGTTAACTGGATGGTGAGGCCGACAACCCCGAGTGTGAGGCTAGCTGCCTCCATAATGAGTACTATCCGGAATACTAAGGACTTTCAATGTTAAGATAAACAATTATACATACGAAATAGGATATAGCATACCTTGTGTGTGTGTATTGAACTTATATCGCAGGATATGTGGTTTTGTTGGCGTTAACTTGGAGTTTTGAGGTTAAAGTTGTGTCGCTGTACCTATAGTTCACCCTGGGGTTCGACCAATAGATTTTGGTTCTACTTGTTGTACGTATCATACATATATAGCACATGCGCGCATGGTATAGGCTTACTTACTAAGTCTAACCTTGCTATTGTAATCTGTCTCATAGCCCATACCGTAGACTCTAAAAATAGAAAAATTAAAAATATATACTCCGTATCAGACATTGTTACCAGTGAGACAGAGCCTATTGTGCATTAGTAATATCACACTTGAAACAGTTAGTATACAGAATTCGAGCATGACAAGTCTTTCATTGCCTTCAAGTCCACTTGCCTTTATCAATGCGTTGAAGATAATGTACGTAAAGTTGGCCACAGTTCTGTAGGTAGTTGGTCCTGAATTCCCTCCTGTATGAGTATGGTAGATGCTTTTAACTAGAAAGCTTTGTGGGTTATCGAATTGAAGTCTAATTCTTTGTACTTTGGTGGCATCATGTACCTATGAGTGTTAAGGTCGTTGAATGTTTGGCTAGACTGCCTAGAAAACACTAATGCACGATACAGTAGGCTCTGTCTCACTGGCCGAAGGGATACCAGAATCCTTGCTATCGCGAGTCCCACCACCAAAATGCGTACTTTTCACCCTTTTTTTTTTGGGGGGGGGGATTCATTAATCGTATTTAGCCTAGTACTTTTCACCCTTGCTTATAACGGATTTTTGCCTATACCTGAGTGGACAGCGGAATACAGAAAAGTTACTACTATCGACATATAATTTGCTTAAGTAGATACATAAGAGAAAAAAAAAACCCCGCCCTTCGAACAACAGCTGCAAACTGAAAGCCATCTGCAACTTTGTTGGTCTGAAGGCTTGAAACGAGCATCTTCGAGACTTCACCAGAACTCGCCTGACCCCAACTAAAAACTGCTACGCCTATTAGCTCCATCAGAACAACAAGCATATATATACGGTACCTCTGAGCCTTCGGGCGTCATCAATGCAGCACCTCGCTGCACAATATATATTATCATCCCAAGTACAATCCGCAATTCAGCTTTATTCCAGATCTCATATTCCCGCGACTGCCTGACTGGTACCCAAGCCCTCTTCCTGTACCGCCGGACACACCTTGTTGGTCTAACATAAAAACCCGCCAGTTGATTGATGCACAGAACTGTCCTCACGAGTCCTTCTTGCCTCTCGATTTCGATACAGGCATGCCATATACGCTAGGAGCTGTGCTGAAGCTCGGCTATACGTCTCCGGTCCTTTTGCCTCAACTACCACTAGCAATGTTCGATAGCCTGCCCCAGTGGAGATGCCCTTAGATCCACCAGGTTCACCAGGTATGAGCTGCCCCCCAAAGCCAAGAGCCCAGTCCATCCTCCCACTATATTACCACCCCTTTACCTCATCGCGGTACTCCACGGGAACTTCGTATCAAAGCTTCAACTGTTTGAGGCCCTCTTGGGGTAGGTATTCCCTGTTCTGCTCCTCTTCAGCTCCACTTGCCGTTTTTTTCGTAGGGGGTGTCTTTGAGCTGCTCCCAATAGATGGTACTGGCCCCATTGACTATCGATATAGAAACGGCTACCACATCCAAGGAAGGCAGCAGGCATACAAATTACCCAATCCTGACACGGGGAGGTAGTGACAGTAGATATTGGTACAGGTGGTTTTATGCCGCTTGTAATTGGAATGAGTACAATTTAAATCTCTTAACGAGGAACAATTGGAGGGCAAGTCTGGTGCCAGCAGCACTTTCATAGAAGACATAAAACCCTTCGATTGCTGGTGTGAAAAGTGCACGACCAGATTCGGGGATTACCATGTCCTTGTGGATATAGTGGTCTATGTGAGCCTAGGTGTAAGCAGTTCCATGGCTAGCTACAGGCGCTGATAAAAACAGAAGTTGCCAGTGTGTACATACCTGCCGTGCTGTTCCAATGCCGCTTCAGCCAGGATCGATTGCCCATTTGATCTATCACGGAAAGGTCCAATTCGTGCACGGGAACATTGAAACCCCAAAACAGCTGCGCAGGCTTGGAAAGTCACTTCTTGAGTTAGGATGATGTCTTCGATAGTGCACAGTGGGCGAGCTTCTGCAGTCATGTCTTGGAGCGCCATTAGCACCTCCTGACATGTTTATTCACAGTCGCAATCCAGTCTGTTACCTCACTTTCGATTTCCAAGAGCAGTCTAGGCACTCCCCCGCATCTTGCATGCAAGAAATGGAGGCGTTTTAGGAGCATAGGGTCACCAGGAGGACTATGCCCATTCACTGTCAGCCTATAAAGTGCAAAACAGTTAGTCAAAACGACTTAGTACACAGAACCCTCTGTGTCTCATGATTGGTTATATATTACCAAGCCAAAAGTTCATGGGCACTTCTATGAAAGTTGTATCCCAGAAACTTATAGCTCGGAAATTTAAAAATAGTGATAAAAAAATAAATACACGTTACCTTAGAAAGGCGACACTTCTATGGGCTCATAGTCAACACTTCTGCCTCGGACTCCTTCCGCCACCGACTTTGCCGGAGTCGAGCTGGGGGGGGCTGACTATATTACCATCCAGTCTCTTTCTTCGAATGCACCAACCTCAATAATTGGCACATCATCCACGATAGCTCAAACATCGGAGTGTTCATACAGCTCGTTGTCATCTGTCGCGGACCTGCTTGCTACGAAACTAACACCAGAATCAGAGAATAAAAAATAGCCCTCTCGGTGTATCCAATATGGTTGGCATGCAGTAACTTGTTTCGTAGCCAGCCGGTCAAAGAGAAGGAAACTTCCGGCATAGCTCTTTCCTAAAGCTAGTATATCAGCCACAAGAAATAGGAGTGGGTGAAATAAACGGTACATACCAATACCAGGAACTCCGGTTAGAATTAAGTTGCGAGGGGGTTTTTGACCGCCAATCCCTCGGTACGCCCATAATTCCGATACTGATCACTAAGTTTGCTCGCCCTTGCCGACACTTTCGGGAGAATGACAGCTGTATCTGGCCCAGCTGGGAGCTTTCTTCCCAACAGTATATCGCAGATGATTCGTAAGATCAAGAATCTTCCGCTTCACCACTCTGTCCTCCGGTACTATATTATCCGTCCCTGTTGCGTGGCCTATATCTGCAGGATCTTGTAGTCCAGTGGTACTATGAGGGGGACTAGGAATCTGGCGTTCCTCCGTATAAACAACCCTCTCATATTCGGTTGGATGACTCTTGATATCCCAAGCCAGATTCCATAACTGTTGGAGTCCTGAGATATTGTAATATCAACAATCAGTATCTGTAATCAAGATTAAAACCTATGCTCCGTTAGTAAACACTTACTTTCTACATGATGTTCTTGACCTGAGGTTGGATCCAATCTGTCCAGCTTCTGTGATATGGTACCTACTTTGGGAATTAGATCATAGAGCTCCACCCAAGACACATTCCATCTTACCTAGCCCCTCAGCCATCTTCTCAAACTCCTCGCCCATCTTCTCAAATCCCTCACCCATCTTCTCAAGCCCCTCACCCATCTTTTCAAACCCCTCACCCATAGTTAGAGCGCCATAGCAAGGGCCGTCCAGCTGGACTACACGAGGGCACAGTAATGGGTAGAGGAGAGGCTCCAGAAGGCAGCGACGGGGCACACCCTGGTGTGGGTGGAGACACAGCAGGATCACTGGGAACGAGGGATCCGGAGCGGACAGAATGGCCAGGAAGACTGGATGGGTAGGAGCATGGTTGTCACAGCCTGAAATAGCAACACCGGCTGGCATCCGACAGGTCTTCCCAGTCTACACGAGGCCGGCACATTTGAATTGGGACAGGAAGGCGCTGCGGGGCCTGGTCTACGTCACCACCGACCGGCCCCCTGAAGCATTGGTTATGGAAATAGGGAGAGCGGAGGACAGTGAGTGTGAGTGCGAGGCTGCCCAGAATGCGGTGCACTTGTATGTCTCGGGACAGTCCATTCACAAGCCTGCTCACTTGTGCAAAGGTCCATGCCAAGACTGAGCTGCCAAGAACGTCTGGTCACTACTTCGGACTTGTTGAAATATATCAGAGTGGCAGCGGTACAGGTATGTGGCCAATGAAGGAACACTTCACCTAGATCATATATATCTGGACGTTATGCGTTCTGTAATTAAGAAGCTATGGAAGCTGTGATGAGTTCGAAAGAGCTTCATCACCTATTTATATACATGATTTGAGTGCTGTGTTACGTCACTCAGGTATCATCACTCACATGCTGTGAGGTAGGTACTAAGTATAACCAATGGCGTAATGATCGACTATGGGTGTAATGCGCGACATGGGTACCCTCCCCACCGAATTCGGTACAATCTACCAAGACTGGCGATAATTACTGTGAGAACAGTCATATAGGCTAAAAAAACACAAAGGATTCAAATTTTACATCCCCAACGCTCCCCGATTACGCTGAAATCCCTAGGGCCCTCCAATCTCAATACCTCCCCACCAGCTGACGTTTTGACAACCATCGCGCCGGTGTGAACGGTAGCAGTAGCTTTCGAAATATGGTTGAGTAGGATGATCTTTTTTTTTCTTTCTTGAAGTCTATAATCACCATACCTAATGGGGTGTAGGATCACATGTATACATAACTTTTACATTCAAGCCAATTCTTAATATTGACACATCAAACCCCTCCGTGCTTTGGCAAATCGCTGCCGTCTAAGAAAAATGTCTATTATTAGCTAAATGGTTCTAGAAAACGTCTCCGTAGTTAGTGTGCATATGCAGGTCTCCCAGATCGGAAGGGGAAAGGACCTTTGTTCTGTACCTCTGTAACCATACGGATGTTGTGTCAACCAGACTAATAGAGTAGTCTGGTTCTAATAGAGTAAATCTATGCTGTCTATGCTGTCAGGATAGACAGTGCCACAGGAGCCGCAAGATTTTATCAACTCTTTTTTCTAAAGCTTTACAAAATATTTGATGACAACGAGCATGAGCATATTGAATATAATAAAGTCGTGTTTTTACTTTATTTTCCTTTTTCCTGTGGCGCAGGCCTTTGGTGTGCCGGTTTTCATCCCCAAGAACACAGGATTTTGTCATATAAATATATATTTCTGTCATTAGCTGGAATAATACTGTGCACATAAGGTTATCTTTCATTACCTATGGAGTAATTTCTCTAAGACTGGGAATGAATATATCCCGTTCAGCACATGTATATGTCCACATACCAAGAAAAAACCCGCATACGCACCCGGTTTTTTGGTCTCGTATTCAGGACTTGAACATGGGTTATCACGGTTTGTATACTAGCCTGCGTTGACTATTTCGACTGCACTGTAATTCATTACTATATTATACTAATAGAGATTTATAAAGGATATGTATATTCTTTGTGATCCATATTAGGGTATAGTCACGATACGAGTCAGAAAATAAATGTATGCACATACAAAAAAAAAAAAAAGATGCAAAATAATGCAAAATAATATCATGAAAACATAGTCTGGTTGTAACGACCGGACTAATGAAAACGTATACTTAAGCTTTACATCATTATCACAGCAGAGGATGTATGGAGGGGGCCGATATGGGTGGAAGTGTCGACCAGGAGGAAATAGGGGGAGGGAGTATGATTGAGAAGGAAATAGATCATGATAGGATATGGGAGTATAGCCAGGAGGGGTTGCAACTGAATTCGGATGGGGAGTTGGATCATGAAGGGGGATTCGGAGGGTTGTCAGGTAGATCGAGTAAAGGTGGGGAGAATTTAGGCGAGCGGGAGCAGGTTTCAAGGATAATTGTATGTGTCGGGCTATTATCATTTGTGCATTTTTGCTTGTGTATAGATGTATGTGTTCTATTTTTATTTTATTTTAATATTCAAGCGCGGTAGATTGGGGCGGGGTAATCTGGGTGGAATAGTGGGGTTAGCATATGCATCATATGTGGCAAGGGGATGGAGTAATATAGAGAATGTATGAAGCAGAATACACAAGAACCTGACCATGAGTGCATGTGACAAGATCTACTGGGGACCTGCCCGAGTGAGGACAGAGGTGGACGCTGAGGATCCAGAAGGCAGGGACGAACTGAAAATATCTGGAGGAATACAAACAAGCCAGAGCGCCCAGGAGGAAAATTGAAGGGAGTGGTGCCAGGGACACAGATGATGGGGAAGTGGCTGCCAGAGGGCCAGTGATAGTGGTAGGGTGCAAGGGAGTAAATTTAAAGGGAATGAATAGAGGCATGGGGATGCTAGGGAACTAAGGGAGGGGCCACAAGGAGAGTAGTGGGCGCCTGGGAGCCACGGAGTGAACATGGAGGGAAGGAAGGATGAGGATAAGATGGGGACCTGAGGGAGACAAAAGGTGGGACATGAGTGTTCAGGACACACAGAGTTGGAATGGGGGTGTGAGGGATGGGGATGCATACCTAGAGTATTCAGAGGCGGTGGGCACCCAGCGGCCAGTTTCGGACCATGGGTGTCTGTGAGCACGGGGGGAGCATGTGAGTCCAGGTGCAGGCCAGAGAGATCGGGGGCATCGAGGTGGGAGAAGACAGGCACAGTGGCACTCGGAAGTACTTTGGTATCATTCTTTGAAGATTTAAGACAACCCAACCCACAACGACACCGTTGCTCGGCAGTTTGTTGCAAGTGCAAGTACTGGTAGTTGCACTGGTGGAAGTTACTTAGGTACTACAGACTCGGAACAAAGCAAGAAAAAAAAACTCCAGAAAAGAATGCTTTTGTGTATTGACCTTTCCTTTTTTTCCCTTTTTTCCCTGGGTAATACTGGCGTTAAATAAGAACAGAGTTTCTGCTTCATTTGCGGCCACAGAAATTTATTAGCTCACTCTACATTACCCTGAACCCTTCCTCCCAGCCCTGCCCCAGACTGCCCTAAAGGTTAGGCTGCCCCCAAAGGTACAGTATCTACTTAATCTATGGATATATCTGGATATATCCCCCGCCTCCTCCACCAATCTAAACCCCCTCTGCCCCAACTACCTGCCTCAAGAAGTCCTTCGAGAAGCCAACCTAAGCATCACCACATCATATCAGCCACCGTCCGTCGGTCCCCACCAAAGAAAGAGAGCTTTCTTACAATCTGCCTCAAGTTCGTCTCAAACTCCGCCATTCCTTTAAAATACGGATCCGCAACCTCTTCACCTTTATTCTTGCCAAAGTCTCCAAAGAGCATGACTTTGTTGATTTCGTTAGGTAACTAACCCAACGTCC
>Ga0307514_10005940_pt1 | contig 10764 bp, 8 predicted proteins | sample 16_EM_MG_FD_203088 | JGI IMG/M metagenome (GOLD analysis project Ga0307514, IMG submission 203088) | Populus trichocarpa ectomycorrhiza microbial communities from riparian zone in the Pacific Northwest, United States - 16_EM | ecosystem: Host-associated > Plants > Roots > Unclassified | place... | reverse complement strand
GCTCGCATCGCGCGCGAAGTTGCTGAAGCTGCCGAGCGTCTGGCGGAAGGAGTCGACATGGTTGGTGTCGGCGCCCACGCAGGCCACGATATCGGCATCGCCCGCCTGCACAGCGCGCGCGGCACGGCGCAGGCACATCACGCCCGAGGCGCCGCCGGTCGGCACGTGGTCGAGCCAGCGCGGCGACAGGCCCAGGTGCTGCGTGACGCCCACGGCCGTGTCGGGCGCGAGCGAGAAGCTGCTGAGGCACAGGCCGTCGATCTGCTCCTTGGCCACGCCGCTGGTTTTGACCAGCGCCTCGACAGCCTGCCCGATGAACCAGTGCGCGGTGCGCGTGGAATAGCGCACATAAGGCACCGTGACCGGTACAGCCACCGCGACGCCTTCGTAGGAGAGTCGATTGCGGGTCATGCCTGCCCCACTTGTCGTTTTTTCATCGCGCGGGTGTCGATGCAATGGCTCTGCCCGGGTAGCGTCTGCGCCATCTCGCGCAGCTGCCCGCGCTGGATCTTCTGCGACGGCGTGAGCGGCAACGCATCGACAAACGCGACGTAGCCCGGCGCCTTGTAGTAGGCGAGTTGAGCAAGCGCGTGCTCGACGATGCTCGCGGCGATCTGTGCGCGTTGCGATGCATCGGTGCCTTCGCGCACCACGATGCAGGCCAGCACTTCATCGCCGCGCACTTCGTCGGGCGTGGCGGCCACGGCCGAAGCCTTCACGGCCGGATGCTGGTTGAGCACGCTTTCCACTTCGACGGCCGAGATGTTCTCGCCACTGCGGCGGATCACGTTCTTCTTGCGATCGACAAAAAAGAAGTTGCCCTCGGCATCGCGCCGCACCAGGTCACCGGTGTGGAACCAGCCGTCGGCCCAGGCTTCCCGCGTGGCTTCCTCGTCTTTCAGGTAACCCGAGAAGAAGTAGCGCTTCGGGTCATCGCCCGCAGAGCGAACCAGCAGTTCGCCCGGCGCGCCGACGGCGGCGTCGCTGCCGTCCTCGCCGACGAGGCGGATGTGCACGAAGTCTTCCTGCCGCCCGAAGCAGCTCGTCCCTACGAGCCGCGGCTCGCGGTTGGCCATGATGCAGGCGGCCGCACCGGTCTCGGTCATGGCCCAGGCCTCGATCAGCGGGAAGCCGAAGCGCTCCTCGGAGGGCCCGTGGTTCTTGCGGTCGACGCCAGCGCCGAAGCCCCAGCGGATCAGGTGGTCCCGATCGGCAGCCGATGCGGTTGCGGACAGCAACATCGCCGGCATCACGCCGAGGTAGTGCGCGATGGTCGCGCCGCTTTCGCGCGCACTCGCCAGCCAGGTCTTCGGATGGAAGCGGTCGAGTTGCACCAGGCAACCGCCCGCGATGAGCACCACCATGGTGGAGAACGCCATCGCGTTCATGTGATTGAGCGGCAGCGGCGTGATGACGCGCTCGGTGTCGGCGCGGATGCTGCAGACGCCGTCGAGCGCGGCATACCACTCGCCGGCACGCAGGAAGTAGGCGTTGCTCAGGATGCAGCCCTTGGGGCGGCCGGTGGTGCCGGAGGTGTAGAGCAGGCCGCATTCCGTATCGACGCCAATCGCTTCACCGGCGCGCGGTGCGGCCGTCTTCGCGTTCGGCACCGCATCTTCCGGCCCCATCGTCTCGAAGGCCACACCGGCCTGCGCGGCCGCCGCGCGCAGATCGGCAGCGCGCTCCGGCAGCGTCACGGCCAGGCCGATCTCGCTGTGGCCGATCAGGTAGACCAGCTCGGCCGAACGCATCTCGGCATTGATCGGCACCACGCTCGCGCCCAGTGCATTGAGCGCGAACCAGTGGAACAGAAAGGCCGGCCGGTTCTCGAGCAGCAGGCCGATGCGGTGGCCGTGCCCGTAACCGGCTTGCGCATAGGCCGCGCGCAGGCGCTCGACCTCGGCCACGGCCTCGCCCCAGCGAATGGCGCCGGCCGCAATGCCGTAGGCGGCCGCGGTCACCGATTCAGTGAACAGAAACTCCGCCTGCGGCGTGCGCTTGGCAGTGGCCGAGAAGACGTGATGGACGGTGGCGTGTGGCATCGCGTCCCTAGATGAAGAGTTGCACGGCCGGCAGGGCCGCGTCGCAGTTGAGCAGGTTGACGCGCTTGAGCGTCATGCGCAGCGCGCCGTCCTGCACCGTGAGGTGGTGAAAGAACGTGCCCACATAGAACTGCAGTTCGTCGCCCTGCGATTCGGTGTAATGGAATCCGGTGCGCACCACGAAGCGGTTGCCCTCTGCGTCGAACTGCTCGACCACCGGCACCTGCAGCAGATGGTGACAGCGGCTCGGCGGCTGCTGCGAGAAGGCACGCGGGCTTTTGAAGCGCTCGATGCGCAGGTCGCGCAGCAGCTTGTCCTCGTAAAGGTGCGAGGTGTGGTTGATGCCGTCTTCCTGGTCGGGCACCAGCGGCACCCAGTAGAAGGCGTCGTCGGTGAAGAGCGCGTTCCACTCTTCATAGCGTCGCGTGTCGAGCAGATGCGCTTCGTTCACGACGAAGTCGATCAGGTCCTGGCGCGTGGCTTCGGTGCCTGTCATCACATCGTCTCCGTCATGCGTTCGACCCAGCTGCGGTACTGGTTGCGCATCGGCAGCTCGTTGGTGCCGCCGGTGGTGATCTCCCCGCCCTTGAGCTCCAATGGGTCGTAGTTGCGGTGCAGGCTCACCCACTCGTTGCCGCTCGCGTGCAGGCCGGCCTGCATGCCGCGGTAGGCCTGCAGGTCGTCGTGCCCCACCACCGAGAATGGCGAGTTGATGAGCCGGTTGTACATGGTGGTGCGCTGCAGCAGCTCGGGCGGCGCACCCTTCAGGCGAAAGGTCCAGCTCTCGATCAGCGTCCTGTCGGCAGAGATGGGCTTGACCACGCGGATCGCCTGGATCGCGCCCTTGATCGTCAGGTTCGGGTAGTACACCGTGTTGTGCCGCGCCATGCCGAGGATCTGTGCAGTCTTTTCCTCGCCGTAGCGCGCCTTCATGGCGTCGTCGTAGGCCGGGATCGCCTTGTACTTGCTGTGGATGCTGAAGTGCACGCCCGTGAAGCTGTGGCCGTGGTCGTAGGTGCGGATGCCCATGTCTTCGAAGAACTTGTAGTCGGACATGAAGGGCACGAACTGCTCGACCGCCATGGGCTTGGGTTCGTCCTCTGGCTTGTCGGCCCACATGCGCTTGGCGGTGCCGGCCGACGATTCGTGCGCCACCATCGGATGCATGGTGTCGTTGAGGTTCTCGACGAACATCTTCCAGTTGCACTGGTGCATGAAACGCAGGCAGCCGCCCGCGATCTCGAGTTCGCCCTCGGGCGAGCGATCGGCCATGTTGTCGATGGAGCTCAGCGAATCGCCGAAGTACTCGTCGAAACCGGGCCCCGCATCGTTGATCTTCACGAAGATGAAGCCGCGATGGCTGCGCACATGCTTGAGGGTGGTGAGCCCCTTGACCGATTCGCACGCGTGCAGCGCGGTGTTCTCGTAGCCGGTCTTCAGCGGAATGGCCAGCAGCGAGCCGTCGGTCTTGAAGGTCCAGGCGTGATACGGGCAGCGGAAGAACTTGCCGGTGCTGCCGCAAGGCCCGTTCACCAGCCGCGAACCCTTGTGGGCGCAGCGGTTCATCATCGCGCGCACGCTGCCGTCGGCGTGGCGCACGACGATCAGCGGGCGGCCCGCGATCTCGTTGCTGATCCAGTCGCCCGGGTTCGGCAGCTGGCTCTCGTGGCCGACGTAGTTCCAGGTGTTGGCGAAGAAGTGCTCCCGCTCCAGTTCGAACAGCTCCTGGCTGGTGTACAGGTCGCGGTGCACGCGGTCGTTCTGCACCAGCGCGCGGATGGCATCGGGGTTGTCTCGGTACGAGGTCATGGTTCTCGTGGCTCCTTGCTTCAGATGTCGAGCACCAGGCGCGCACCCTTGACGCGCGAGATGCAGATCTGCATGACATTGCCCTCCGCCTTCTCGCGGGCGGTGAGCACGTAGTCGCGGTGGTCGATCTCGCCTTCGAGCACGGGCGTGGCACACACGCCGCATTCGCCGCGCTTGCAGTCGAACATCGGGTCGCAGCCGTTGTCGATGAGGCAGTCGAGGATGCTCTGGTCGGCCGCGACGGTGAAGCGCCGGCCCGATTGCGCGAGCTCCACCTCGAAGGGCTGGTCGCCTTCTTCGGCGACCGGCTCGGTGAAGAGTTCGAAGTGCACGCGGTCGTGCTCCCAGCCGCGTGCCTGGGTGCGGGCGAGCACGGCGTCGAGCATGACCTTGGGGCCACAGACATAGAGGCGATCGCCGGCCGGCACCCCGTCGAGCAAGGCGTCGATGTCGAGCGGCGCGCCGGCTTCGGCGTCGGCATGCACGCGCAGGTCGTCGCCGAGCAGTGCCTGCAGCTCGGGCAGGAAGGCCATCAGCTCGCGGCTGCGGCCGGCGTAATGCATGCGGACCGGGGCGCCTTCGGCGCGACGGCGTGCGGCCATGCTCGCGAGCGGCGTGATGCCGATGCCGCCCGCCACCAGCACCGAGCCACCGGGACCGGTGTGCAGCGGAAAGTCGTTCTTCGGCGCCTCGATGGCGAGCATGTCGCCTTCGTTCAGTGCTTCGTGCATGAAGCGCGAACCGCCGCGGCCCTCGGCCTCCTTGCGCACGGCAATCACATATTCGGTCGGTGCATTGGTGGCGTTGCGCGCGGTCGCGAAGTTGATGAGCGAGTAGTGCCGCCAGTCGGTCTTTCCGTCCGGCAGCGATACCTGCACGCGCATGTGCGCGCCAGCTGCAAAACCGGGCAAGGCGCGGCCGTCTTCGGCGCGCAGGCGCAGCATGCGGATCAGCGGATTGAGTTGGCGCGCTTCGGCGACGCGAAGCTGGAGCGTGGCAATGGGAGCAGTCATGGTGCGTTGTCTCTTCAGGCCAGCGCGTGCTGCGCCAACGCCGCCTGCAGCTTGTGGCCGTGTTCGTCGGCGAGCGCCGCATCGCGCAGTTCGCGCAAGGTGGCGGGCGCGAGTTGCGCGCCGGCACGCTCGACCGCGCGCATCACGGTGTCGTAGTTTCGAATGCCGCGCTCATGCGTGTCGCTGTAGCCCTTGACCAGGCGCTGGCACTGCGCGAGTTCGACGGCGAGTTCAGGGTTGCGCTGCGCGGCGGCGGCGATGCGCTGCAGCCATTCCTCGATGCGGCGGTTTTCTTCGGCGTAGCGCATCGTCGAGCGGCGCCAGCGCTTCATGGCCGCGACGGTGCGCAGCATCAGGTAGCCGTGCAGCGAGCTGGTCTGGATCACGCGGCCGTGCTGCGTGAAGCGCTCGACGATCTTCTTCGGCAGCGTGGAGTTCATGAGCCAGCGGCCGATACTGCCGGGCAGCGTCTCGCAGATCTCCTGCAGGCGCGGATGCATGTACTCGTGGATGGCGAGCACCTGGCCCGGCTGCACGCGGGCCTCGCCGCGCACACGCTCGAAGCGGGTGGCGCGGGTCTTGAGGGCCGCGACGCGGGCCGTGTCTTCGTACGACATCCAGAGCGCGAGATGGCGCGCGGTCTCGCGCAGCAGACGATGGCCGCCATGATCCGGCAACGCTGCGATGGCGGCCATGCGGTCGAGATACAGGCCAGCATAGGCCGTGTCCTGGTAGTCGATGAGGCGGCGCACGCCTTCGAGCAGAAAGTCCTGGGCGGCGGGCGGGAAGTCGCGCTGCACGCGTTCGACCAGCGCGCGCACGGCCGGGTGGCACGGTTGTGGGGTCGGCGTGGCCGCAGCGGTTTCGGGCGGCGTTTCGCCATCATCGCCGCCCTGGGCGCGGGCGAACGCGCCACCAAAGGCTTTCAGGCTCGGCTTCACGCCCACGCCGCCGCGCTCGATGGTCGCCTCGAACTGCGCGCGGCTGAACGGCAGCACGCCCGAGCCCGCCAGCGCACCGAACAGCACGGCACTGATCACGCTGCCCGAAGCCTCGGCCGCCTGCGCCATGTCGAAGCGGATGCAGCGCTTGGCAGCCTTGGCTGTGTGCGCGAGCAACTGGACGCTGTCGACGCGGCCGTCGCCCAGCGCGCTCTTCTCCGCGATCGAGAACACGCGGTGCGTCGATGCGATCAGCGTGGTGCGATCCGCCGTGACCAGCCCCCGCTGCACCGCGCGGCCCGCTTCCATGAGTTCCGACGCCAGCACCACGTCGACATCGCCCGGCAGCGGCATCAACGCCAGCACCGGCCGGCCGCCGTCCGCCTCGGCCCGCGCGCTCGGATACAGCTCGACGTAGTAGATGGTGGCGCCGGTGCGCTGCGCCACGCCCGGCACGGAGGTGGTCTGCGCGACGTAGCCATTGGCCTCGCCCATGTCGACGATCCAGTCGGCCAGCACGCCGCCGCCCTCGCCGCCCATGGCGAGGATTGCGATCTTCAAGGGTTGCGGGGTGCTCATCGCTTCAGAACGCATAGGCTTCGCGGCGGCGCGCTTCGCCGCGCTGCAGCCAACCGATCACGGCGGCGCGCACGCGCTCGCGCAACACGTCCCAGCGGCTCGGGTTGCTCACGATCTGCGCCTTGTAGAAGGACGGGCACAGCACCGCGGCATGCGAGACCTCGCCGCACACGCCGCAGCCCACGCAGCTGTCGAGCACCGTCGCGACCGGGTCGGTGCGCAGTGGATCGGGATTCGGCTTGATCGACAGCGACGGGCAGCCCGACAGGCGGATGCACGAGTGGTCGCCGGTGCAGGTGTCGGAATCGACGCCGAACTTCTCGCGCACCATGCGCTTGCCGTCGGCAATGGCCTTGCGCACCAGCGGCTTCTCGCGGCGCTGCTTGTTGAGCATGCACTCCGATTGCGCAATCAGGACCTTGGGGCCCTTGATCTTGGTCGTGAGCGCTTCTTTCAGCGCATCGCGCATGCCGGCGACGTCGTAGGTGCGGCGCAATGTCTTCACCCATTCGACGCCCACGCCGCGCACGGCGCGCTCGATCTCGTGGCCGGTGCTGCGCGTCTTGTTGACGGCGTTCGACGAGAGGATGTCCTGGCCGCCCGTGGCCGAGGTGTAGTTGTTGTCGACGACGATGGTGAGGTTGTCGCTCTTGTTGAAGACCGCGTTCGCCACGCCGCTGGTCAGGCCGTTGTGCCAGAAGCCGCCGTCGCCCATCATCGAGATCGCGCGCTTGGCCGCAGGCGCATTGAGCGCCGAAGCGCCAGCGCCGCCGAGCCCGTAGCCCATGGTCGTGTTGCCGATGTTGAAGGGCGGCAGGATCGAGAACAGGTGGCAGCCAATGTCTGCGCTGACGTGGTGTGCACCGAGCTCGCGCTCGACCAGCTTCATCGCGCTGAAGATCGGGCGCTCGGGGCAGCCGGTGCAGAAGCCCGGCGGGCGGGCGTGAACCACATCGCCAAGCGCCGTGGACGGCTGCACCGGCTCGGGCGCGGCATCGACGCCGATGGCGGCCACTTCCTTGAGCGGAATCACCTTGCGCACCGCCACGGGCACCGGCAGCGGCAGCGGCGCGAGGCGTTCATAGCGTTCGCAGAAGGCGCGCGCACCCTTCAGAAGCTCGGATGAGGTGTACTCGCCGGCCACGGGCAGCATGTCCTTGCCGTGCAGCGCGGTGGCCGAGCCCGCCTGGCGCAGGATGGTCGCGAGGTTCTGCTCGACGAAATTGGGCTGCCCCTCCTCCACGATCAGCACCGCGCGCTTGCCTTCGCAGAAGCGGATCACCTCGCTCTCGATGACGGGGTAGGCCACGTTCATCACGTAGAGCGGCACCTGCGTGTTGCCGTACACGTCGGCCAGGCCGAGCCGCTCCAGCGCGCGCAGCAGCGTGTTGTAGCTGCCGCCCTGCACGATGATGCCGATGTCGTCGGCGTCCTCCGAGAAGAACTCGTTGAGCTTGCGCTCCTCGATGAAGCGCACGGCGGCGGGCCACCGGTCTTTCACCTTTTCCTGCTCGTGCACGAAGCTCGCGGGCGGCAGCACGATGCGGCCGACGTCGCGCTGCGGATTCTCGAGCGCGTCCTTCAGCGTGAACTTCGCGCGCTTGTTGTCGCCCGCGATGAAGTGGCCATGCACATGGCAGGCGCGGATGCGCAGCTGCAGCATCACGGGCGTGTTGCTGGCCTCCGAAAGATCGAAGCCCTGCTTCACCGCATCGACGATGCTCGGCAGGTTGGGCCGCGGATCGAGCAGCCAGATCTGCGACTTCATCGCGAAGGCATGGCTGCGCTCCTGCATGATCGAGGAGCCCTCGCCGTAGTCCTCGCCCACGATGATCAGCGCGCCGCCGGTCACGCCGCCCGAGGCCAGGTTGGCCAGCGCGTCGGACGCCACGTTGGTGCCCACGGTGGCCTTGAAGGTCACGGCGCCGCGCAATGGATAGTTGACCGAGGCCGCGAGCGTGGCGGCGGCCGTGGCCTCGCTCGCGCTGTTCTCGAAGCGGATGCCCTGCTCCGCCAGGATGTCCTGAGCGTCGGCCAGCACATCCATCAGGTGCGAGATGGGTGCCCCTTGGTACCCGGCCACATAGGAAACTCCCGATTCGAGCAGGGCCTTGGTGACCGCCAGAATGCCTTCACCGCGAAACACATCTCCGCCGGAAAGCCGCAGCTTCTTGACTTCTTCGACGAACGAACGCTCAGCCATGTCGGTCCTTGTTCTCTCTCGTGGGACGATGCGTGCAAGCTGCCGCACCATGCCTTCTATAATGTTGACAAATGAATGTATCCACAATCATGAATTACCCTACACATGCAAACAGCGTGCCCGCGGCTGGTTCGAGGCGCTTGGCCGTGAGGTGCCTTCATGGCCGAGCCCTCTCCTGAAACGCATCGCTTCGTCGATGACTATCTGCCGGCTCTGCTGGCGCAGGCCAGCCAGCTGATCTCCTCGGAGTTCCACGAGGTGGCGCGGCAGCAAGGCTTCTCGGTGTCCGAGTGGCGCGTGATGGCCTCGCTCGCGGGCAGCGAGCCGATCAGCATCGGCCAGCTCGCGCAGGTGACGGTCACCAAGCAGCCGACCGTCACGCGCCTGCTCGACCGCATGGAAGCACGCGGACAGGTCGAGCGGCTGCCCCATGAGAGTGATCGCCGCATCACGCTGGTGCGCATCACGCGCAAGGGCTTGAAGGCGGTGGAGCACCTGATGGAACTCGCGCGCGACCATGAGCGGCGCGTGCTCGAACCCTTCGGCCTGCGGCGCGCCGAGGAACTGAAGCAGACCCTGCGCAGGATGATCGAGCTGCACGTGCATGTGCCGGTCGAGGAGCCGGAAGAAGACTGAAGCGCCCTGCCCCCTGAGTACGGGGCGCGGCTAAGGCACCAGCACCGCGCGGCCGCGATGGCCGCGCTGTGCGATCCATTCGAGCGCCATGGCGGCATCGGCGAGTGCAAAGCTCTGCACGTCCAGATGCAGGCGGCCATCAGCCAATCGCGCGAGCAGTTCGGGCGCTGCGGCCCGGCCGGCGGCTTCGCGCCTGAACATGTTGAGCGGCAGCAGTGACACGTCGCGCTGCAGGAAGTGGGCGATGTCCAGCTGCAGCGTGGGGCCTGCGGTGTAGCCGATGAGCACGGCACGCCCGCCGGGCCGCACGGCCGGCAGGACCGCCGAAAGAACGCCGCCACCGACCGTATCGATCAGCAGGTCGGCACTCGCGGGCGGCGGGGCTTCGGCGTCCGGATCGACTGCCTTCACGGTGCAGCCCAGTTCGCGCACCAGCTGCACGGCGAGCGAGCCCACGGCGCCGTTCGCGCCGGTGACCAGCACCTGCTCGCCAGCCTGCAGCTTCGCGACTTCATGCAGCGCCACCCATGCCGACGTGGTGGGCGAGAAGAACGCCGCACCGAGCGTCATCGGCAGTGCGTCGGGCAGCAGGCCAAGCGCCTCATCGGGTGCATCGATCTGCTCGCACCAGGTGCCGTCGAACAGCGTGCCCAGGCCGCTGCCGCGCAGCCACACGCGCTGCCCGACGGCAAAGCGCTCGCTTGCAATGACAACGCCTGCGGCCTCCACGCCCGGCGTGTAAGGCAGCGGCGGATGGCGCAGGAAGCTGCCGCGCCACACGGTGCGGTCGATGTGGCCGACGGTGGCGGCGTGCATGCGAACGATGGTGCGGCCCGGCCTCTGCACCGGGTCGGGCATTTCTTCGAGCACGGGCACCGCGTCGAAGCCGTGGATGCGGACGGCTTTCATGAGGGCAGTGTCGAGAGAAAGTCGAGCACCACCTGCGCGAAGGCCTCGGGCATCTGGTCGGGTAGCGGAACCATGCCGCCTTCGATATCGACGATGCGCGCCTGAGGCAGCTGATGCAGCAGCTCTGCCGCGTGCGGCGCGGCAAACGGATCGCCGGTGGCGCGGATGATCAGCGCGGGTTGCGTCACGCGGCCGATGCGCTCTTCCATGCGATAGGAGGCGACGGCATGATGGCCTTCCTCCACGCGATGGCCGACCTTCAATGCATCGCACACGAAGGCTTCGAGCAGATCGGGGCGGCCCTGCGGATAGAAGCCCTGGCGCTTCTGCCAGAGTGCGGCGAGATGGCTGCCGTCCTCACTGGCTGCCACTTCGTCGATGGGCGACCGCTGAGCTCGCGCGACGCGAAAGGCTTCGTCGGTGTATGGCGTGGACGACAGCACCAAGCCTCGCACACGATCGGGAAACTCGGCCGCCAGTTCGACCGCCACGACTCCGCCCGTGTGATGGCCCACCACATCGGCCTGCGCAATGCCCAGCGCGTCGAGCAGCTCACACGCCACGCGCGCCCATTGCGCGATGCTCGCCGGCATGCCACCGTCCGATGAATCGCCGAAGCCCGCGGTGTCCAT
>Ga0307514_10005939_pt1 | contig 10765 bp, 13 predicted proteins | sample 16_EM_MG_FD_203088 | JGI IMG/M metagenome (GOLD analysis project Ga0307514, IMG submission 203088) | Populus trichocarpa ectomycorrhiza microbial communities from riparian zone in the Pacific Northwest, United States - 16_EM | ecosystem: Host-associated > Plants > Roots > Unclassified | place... | reverse complement strand
ATCTCTCTTCATTGCGCACTCGTGTTTGAGAAGTACAGAGGCTTTGTAGAACAAGAGAAGATACTGCCACAACAGTGTTCCGCATTGTTGACATATTGCATGTAGCCAAACTCTGCAACAGACATGAAAGAAAAACAAGACTAAAATCAAGGCTATTTGCGCTATTGTTCTAAAAGCATAGCGGGAGATCCGGTTTCAAAATTAAATCCATTTGTCGCATTCAAAGTTAACCGTCCTTTTGCCTGTCCTTTTGCCAAGAACACTTGAAAGGATGGGTAAAAGGACACCTGAAAGGACAACCGTTTGTATGGTGTTAACTCAGGGACCTTGAATGCGTCGTCTTTGAACGCAAGTGCAAGAACTACATAGGTAATAAGATAGGCCACATTACGGGGTCATGGCCTATGTCTCTTAGGCGAAATGCTACTTCCTCCTTGCCTCTTCGATTCTTCCTTTTATGGAAATAAATTAAAAGAATCAATTATGGGATTTGTGTGCGTTCATCTGCCTCCACATAAGTATTCAACAGGAATTGAATATGTAGCTAAGAGCCTCAAGTTTTAAGACAAATGACTGACAGATACTCTACAAGACCAGAGTTCTATCTGCAGAAGAAGCGGAAAGACTTAGGAATCCAGAAGAACAGAAGGAAGCAGAAAAGTTAAGCAAAGCTCAAGCGCGAGGGGAAAAGAAGGGACAACAAGTAATCAGAAAGCACTCCAGACTAGGCTCGAATTCGATCGAAAGGCTCAACACAGACAAACATGGCCCTAGGCCTAGGCCTGTACGAAAACCAAATGGTGATCCTTGTGGCCAATTGGAATCATCGTCCGCAGAATGGAAACAACCGTCAACATTGAGATTGCGACGGGCTGCGTCGGATAACCCCTGCAACAGCAAGTACTATAGCTAGGTAAGGACCACAAAGGTATTATAGAAGGCAGATTTAAAGAGGTGGGGAAAGCATGGAGGGGAAAAAGAAGATGTGGATATGTATAATGAGAATGATGAGGATGAGGTGCCTGGGAAGTTGAAGCCCAAGCCTAGAAGTGGATGGGATGGAGTCTGGAGGAATGAGGATGGAGTAACGCTAGCGGATTATGGAGTAGATTAGTCTGGTTGGCACGAGTAGATGAGAATGCGGAGGCGGGAATGGAGATGGAAGCTGAGGAGGCCTAGGTGCACCAAAGCCGAAGAAAAAGCGAGCACCCTGCAAAAAACAGATCTAGCGTTTTGGCTTGAAGGGATGAATACATCCAATTCACCTTAAAATAACACGTTTGTCCTCAATTACAGTCAACTCTTGCTATAACGGACCTCGCTATAGCGGATCCCTTGCTATACCGGACGGACCAGAGGCTTCAAGATTTCACACCAGCAAATTACTCCTCGCTATACCGGACGGCCATACAATACCGTACCAGACAGAGTGCAAAGGTTTTCATATCCCTGTCCTCATGCATTTCTCCCTCATTATCATAACGGATGAGGCACGTCTGAGTGCTGAATAATCCACTCACACTAGTCTCACACAAGCCTAATGCATCTCAGGACCCACGTGACTACATGAATTTCTCTGCCAGTTAGTTTAAAAGCTGTCTCCTGCTCAAATCTGATCCGAGATGTCTGTAATTACTTACTAAGTTAAGTAACCTTACCCCCAATTTAAGTAGCCATTGTTACCTCCTCCATTACCCAATCTCGCATTGAGCCTACAAGAGCTGAACTTCCCTATTTTGGAAACTGTGATGGGCACCTACCAGAATCAGACACCTTGCGGCCGTCACAGGCGTAACCCCACTCCACGGTGTTCATCGCTGCTACCATCACCAACCTGCTTCTCATCACCACCCACAGCCTCCACCCTACCATTATCACTCAAGTCCTTGGATCCGATCGCTACGAATATGTCCTGGGGAAGATTTATCACCTTTATCTGTGTACTGGCAATCACTTCAGTTTTGACGGTGCAGGGGTGGGGGTAGGAATAAGTGCCCGTATCCTTGTGCTGCTGTCGATCTAATCCGCTCTGCAGGAACGTCTTCCATATACCAACTATCCGATACGATGGTTGGATCAACGCCAGCCCCAGTACCTCTGGAGCCTATGAAGAACTTGTTCTAAATGTCACCACCATGCTAGAACCGCGGTTACTCAAGAACATCACGGAGAGAGTGAATGATGTCCAAGAAAACTTGTTGAATGTGATGGAAGAGCGAGCTCAAGAGCTTGAAGGCAAGCTAGTCCGGGAGATGGGCAAGGAACTCGGGGAGCTAGGGTCAAAGTTACAGGTGGCAATCGCAAGGAGATTCGTAGAGTTGGAGAAGCAAATTTACGAGCAGACGGAGCAAATGAAAGAAAGGCTAATGGGAAAGTTGGAGAACCGAACGGACGAGAAGATGGAGAGGCTAGAAGAGGAGTTGGAACAGAGGATGCAAGAGATGGAAGACCGATTGAGTAGAAGGCTGGATACCATCGCACAAGAGCTAAGGAGAATTATTGGTGACCAACAGCAACCGCAAAATAAGACTGTGGAAGACACGGGTTCATCTACATCTCGAAAAAAAGTCGGAAAGTGATTATTGGGAATCGGGTTAATCCTATGTAATCCGGGTAAATCCGGAGCGTATCTCGCGGTGTCCGCGTATTTTGAAAATTGGCCTCCAGGAGGAAAACTGCTAGCCCGATAACGCCAGGAGACACCTGGGAGACACGGATGCCAGGATGCCACACGATGCCCACGATGACGCACAAATATTTTTTGCTGATGTGGTACTGGAAAATCTTCAGTCACAGTGGAGGATAGTGAGATTGGTGGGCCATGGATGATGATATGGTCCTGAAGTTATTTCCCGCCCTCGTTAGTATAATATTCGTCCTTACCATATACAGGTTGGAGTGGGTTCCTCGCCGCGAGCGGCGATGTGATGCAGCAGCGAAAGACGGAAAATGGGACAGAGAGACTGGGACCCTTGGCTGCAACATAACGTGAGACAACTGGTCGTGGGTTGTGAGGGATGACTTTCCGTGCTTGTTTTCCGTCGTGCTATTATAGTTGCCATGTTATTGGCAGGGATGCTGGGAATGAGATGAATTAGGTATTGCGGTTCAGGTATACATCACTGGGTGCAAGTCCGCATGGAGGGGTGCACGCGCTACTAGTATTATTTACTCCTCTATCAGTAGTTTATTGGTTCGCATATATACTTGCTCAGGGCCGTGTATTTAATTGCACCTCTTCTGCTACTACTAGAAGAATCAAGGACGTTCCCATATTACTATTCTCCACGTAGTACCGTACACGAAAGTCTCCCACGATGTCTCTCCCTCCGCTCGTTCCTAAATATCGTTACCCACGTTTCGATACAAGAGCCTGCTAACATATCTTGCTATTATGCATCAACTACGAAAGCAAAACTTCATTTCCTGTGTTCGGAAGGCACGAGCTTGATATAGCCCATGGAACCGAGGACAGAAGCTTCTAAGTGGACCATCGGGACCTCGCCATGACCCTAGGTCGCATGCGAGTACAGACTCAAAAAAAACGAAGGCAGAACCAAAAGGCTAATGCACCCGTGCAAGGATTTTACTCAGATAGGTGGCCATATGTATTTATAGCGAATGTAGGATATACGCCTCTGGCGTTCCCTACACATGGCATGAAGGACAGATTCAAACTTGCAAAGCAGAAGCTTCCAAGCAAGCGTCTCAAGGACACCATCTCCACGACATACAACTACATCAAACCGACCCCACCAGCCTCGAGGTCAGCAAGCCAGACAATCCTATTTCAACAAGCTTGCTCGGTCATAGAGTTCTTTTCAGAAAACGAACGCTCTATCCTATTACGAACACCTCGAGCCACCAGGTCGAGGACAGTCCCCCCAGCGCCGTCAGCAAAAATGCTGAAGGACTTCGAGGCGATGTGGAATAGTTCCATCAACGGTAGCCCATCTCCGGAGCCTGCCAACCATGGGGGCAAACCACCGACAACGAGAGGGGCACGGATTACCAACCTCAGACGAAGCCCCACCGCTGGGGCGCCGCCGGGACCGCAGGCGAGAGAGGACATACCCACGGCGGAGCGGGACGAAACCGTCTACACAGCAATGACGACATCGATCGACGCTATCGAGGTCCCAAGGAGGACCCCCGTCGGCATGGGACCCCTCCCGGGAATAAGGACAGCCCCGGATATCTTCGCTCAGCCCACATCATCAAGCACCTCAACCGATTGATATGAACAGCGGTGTTCTCACTTTGCAAACACTGGGTTGCTGTTTTACCAGCGACTATAACTTAATCTACTCCGAGCCTTGGATCATCTCACTTCTTTAGAGCGCTGCAAAGTCATCTCCAAGAAGTCCAACGAAAAATGATACCATGAGGCACAAAGAAATTCACTTATATGATGATACAGTAAGTACTGACGCAGGGGAAGAGGATGAGGGCGAGGTTGAGGAGTGAGCTCTCGGATGACTGACGTTTCCTGCCGTAATTATATTTGCTATGAGCTGCTTTTACCATGAGACTTATTTCATGGGACTGTGTATACATATGTATAGTCTGGCTGCACTAGCCTCTCGTAGAGATGTATATGTAGTTAGGCTAGTTTATCACACTGAGTCCTAAAAGGGTAGTCAGCCAATGTGTGCTATACCTATTATGGTAATAGGTCAAGCAGGGTCTAATTTTAGACCTATCAACAACAGACCTCTAGATCTGTTAGGTCAATTACCAGCTTGTTGCTGCAACATGAGTATTGGATCTAGTCTCATACCTAATTGGGTCACCTTGCGCCATTATAGGTCTAGGTGTCCGACTGAACCGTCCGTCGCTGTAGTGGCGAACCACGGAGGAATCCACTGTGGATGACCAGCGGCTCTAGCCCCTACTGCAATCGCATCCCATAGAGGACTGAGTAGCGAATCTTGAAATCCATTCCGATGTGGAAGCGCCAGTGAGTTGGAGTGCTAGGCATACCTGCAAGGATTATATGCATGCAAAGCCCCCGTGTGTAGACACTGCCCCCTCAATAGGGGGATCCGGATCCCAACCTGTGTGGATAAGGATAACTCTTGGTGCATCCGATTTGTTCTTCAGGAAGCAGATCCACGTCATTCTGGTTAAATCATGAATAAATGTGATATAGTAATGAGAATTCCTATACGAGGGGGTTGCCTGTTTCCCACTGAGATCACTATGGATTAACTCAAATGGTTTCGAGGTCTTATTTCCTGGAACCAGGTCTTTTGGGACTGAGTTCGTTGATTTTGACATAATGCACGCTGTGCATGTGAATTCAGATGGAAGAGTAGGGAGGAGATCCTTATACCGGGAGTTAACTATATGAGGAAAGTAGTAAATTCAGGTCTGTCCTACAAAGAAAAGGAAAAAACGAAGTATTAGATCCCATGCAATCAAACCATCTGGAAAGCCAACAATCTCACTCCGAATGCATGCTCCCTCATTATTCATAGCTCATTAGCCCAGTGCCCCGCAGCACCCCGCACAATAATAATGCTACCTACCTATTTTTTTCCAGCCAGCAAGGGTTTTAGCGCGTGGGATTTCGAGAGATACCTCCTCAGGATCTGAATTCTCCAGATCACTTCCCACGGATGCCCCTGAACTATCCCTGGTTGCCCTGCTCCTGACTCTATTGTCCTTCCTCAACTGAAGGACCGCGTGAGTGGCAACCCCTTGAGCCATTCGTTCTTGAATCCTCCCTTCCAGTGCTCTATCCAATGGACCTAATTTGGGAAACCCCCATGGGTACTAGATCTTGCCATGGGTGCCCCTTGTCTTGAAATTCTTCTTGGTTTCATTGGCAAACTCTCGCAGAAATAAATGACAGCAGAGACACGAGAGCTTGCTTACTCCAATATAATTGAATGGAGGCACGCGGGAGGAATTCTGGTGATAGTATTGCACAAGTGCAACCTCACAGTGAATAGGGCATTCTTGAGTCGGCTTCCACTTGGTGGGGAGGGCGCAACGCTTGTTGGTTCTCCCCCCCGGGTGGGAAGCAGTGTGAGGGGTAACTCGCACACTGAAGAGGGGAAAAAGTACCACCTGGCTTACGTCTGAAAATTAGCCGACGTCCTAGCTACTGGAGTAACGTCCCAGCCCAGTTGTGCAAGTGCTAGCTAGGATGACAGGCTACCCCTCGTGCACATACAGTCCCGAAAGGTGCCAGGAGCTGGGCCTGACGGGGCAAGGGATTTGTCCAGGGAACGGGACAGGAGACCAAGGGACCCTATCAGCGAGAGTCTTCGGAGGGTCCGGTTACCGCCTGGTCCGAAAGGTCAAAGGGAAACAAGAGGGTTCGTCCCGGATGTCCCGCCATGAGGCTGGCTGCGAAGAGGACTCAAGCTGGTGTGCATTAGTTAGTCTCATCCTGACGAGGACGCGGAGGGAGTCAGGCGGGTTTTGGCGACTCATCCTGTACACAAACCTTCATAGACGAACTCTTGCGAAGACGTAGAGAGTGTGCCCAGTTCATGACGGTCTTAAAGTGAGCGTAGACCGAGAGGACTTTGTTGAAGTAGTGTATTAGCGGAAATTTGGCGTTTTTGGGTGAGAGCGTTTGGATATATCGGGAAACATCATTCTCGGCTGCTCGAAGGACTTTAAATTTGGGCCAGGCAGCTGACAAATTTTCACAGAGGTCTGCAGGCTGCAGCTCGGTGGGTTTCTGGCCTAGGGTTGTGTAAACGTCGGAAACGCGGCAAGCGATCTGAAAAACACTCGCAATGAATTGCGTTTCTTCCTTCTCCTCTTGCCTGGCAGTGTTTTCCTGTGCCTCGGTATATCCGACAACATCCTGAATGAGTGAACGGAACTTAGACCACCGTTTTTCAATGCGCTTGTGTAACTTTGCCGCTGAGTATTTCACAATCATCGCTCTCAATTCCTGCAGACATTGCGGCTCTCGCCATAGCTCACTATTGGTGGTGAGCGACCAACATAGCCCTTCCTTTTCGTACTATTAACATCCCTATTTCCCTGTTCCGCAATTCTCTTCTCTTCCACATAGAAGCTGCTCAACAGCCTCACCTTCTCCAAGCCTCTCTCTAAGTGCTCCTTTGCCCTGCGCAACGAGTCATTTTTGTGATTGCCGGCGATGAGAATGTCGAGAACACACTCTTTATGGTTGGATTGAAACGGACCTCCCCCATGGGTTCCGACATGCAGATGCTGCCAAGAGAATCCATTATAACGACACCACGTTCCGGACTATTCTTGGTAGCGTTACAAAGGTACTTCTATCCTATAAAGCGGAGAGTACATACACTGTGTGACCGGATTCTGAGAGCCTCAAATGAGCATATCTGAAAGAACAGAAGAATAAATAGCGGAAAAGGAGTGCTCGGTGCACTCTACATATTCCCCCCAAAACACATGCTAGTAACCAAAACGATGAAACGTCATTCTGACTGCATACACGTCATCCCAAGCGCTCATAAACCAACAACTCAGAAAGCGAGTAAAAATCCCCGTTTCCTAGCGTGGATACCAGGACACATCGGGATTGAGGGTAACGAGAGAGCTGACACGGCGGCGATAAAAGCAGCGACTGGAGACAATCACCCGGAGAACCCAACGGGCATCCGCATGGGGAGGAAGATTTTCCGCACCACAGAGTATGACTAGGGCAGGTAGGGGCGACACACTAGGATTGAGATAGGTGGGGGGAGTCTTTTTTTTGGGGGGGGTGTAAATCATTACTCGCATTCAGGCTATCTAGTCAATGGCGAGAGACCGTATCCCCAATCGTGAATATGGAATACATTGTTAAGGAAATCTCGCTAGGAAAGCCTGCACCAATCCGGGTCCCCCCATACCTCCGCCATGACCCCCCCGTCCGTTCCCTATCAGCCTCTACTCAAGCAGGTGCGCTGCATTCTGTGCGATTCCGCAGTCGCATTTATCATCCTCCTGTCTTCCTATCACCCATTTCCAATGCCTTTGAAATCCCCGGTCCGTTACTGTGCAGGTCAGGTCCCGCACTGCTTGGTGGTCCCATAGCTTGCGCAGGTGGGGGGAGGGGGGTCTTTTCCACTCGAGCAGTTACACTCCACGCCTTCACTGATTTCTACCTAAGCTAATTGTTTCCTACTTGCACGCTACCTATTTCCATCCATCCACTTGAGCTCGATTTCCTATTCACCTGAGCATGAGATACTATATGTTAGGATGATGGAATTTTTCACTGCGAGACTATAGAGTCAGTTACTTTCTCGTAGAGGAGGGTGGGGAGGGATAAACTGACCCGAACCTGAATCCGACCAGGTTTACCGGCGGCGTACCATACCTATGGGGATTCCCATGTACGTAATGAGTTTTTTTTAAAAATTAAAATTAAAATTCTATCAACTTGTACCAATGGTATGTAGCAAGCACTCCCCCGTATGCCTCGCATCCCCATACAATGCCGCCACTCAACAGCGCCCACAGGCAAGCATCTACGTGGGAATTCACTGAGAGACACTCAAATTCGAATTCGTTGACCATAAAAATAGCTTTGTATAGTTCCAATCTCGAGAATTGTACGTAGTTAGTTGCTTAAATTAATGCTACCGCAAAAGTTTAAACTCTAACATATATAAACGCATAGGCGAGACTTGCATATTTTGTTCCGGATCCCCTCATCAGAAAAAGTGCCTTTTGAGCCGGAACATGGCCATGGGGATATTGTCACATATAGGTGTCGTGTGAACCAGACCTGAATCCAATGCTTCATAGCCTACTTTGCAGGGACTATAGCAAACAGATCCGGGAGTTCCTTCAGTGCTCTTCAGCTCTGATATAGAGGAATCTATAGCCGAATACTTACTAGAATATTTAGCTAGGGAATATCTATGGGATAGCTGGGGAATAGTTATAGAATACAGAATAAGTTGCGAAATGAATTTGAAAACTACAGGGTGGGAGGGAGGTGTCCAGAATAGGGATATCCTACTGCGGAGATATGTCAGTCTATAATTGGTAGTATATATGCGCGGATCGACAGACATGGAGCTGTACGCAACTATGAAGTAACAGCGAATGTATGTGGAACGCATTCGATTTTTCACTCCTGGCGCGCTATGGTTCTGACTGTAATTGTGACAAGACACTCCTAAAGTATGTACAGTATATTAGCTGGTACATGACCGTTTGTTAAACTACATGCCCTAAGAGATATCCAATGCTCTGTATCATCCGCTAATAACTTGCCCTCTGCCCTCGATATATCGGTCCCCGCTGCCTATCCAACAGTTCTGCTTCAACTTGATTGGACTTTCTGGTACTCAGCTTTACGAATTAGCATATATTTAAATACTTATGCAAGCCTAGCTTTGGGACTGCATACAAAAGGCTGACAGTGATTCACGGGGGGTCGACGACTTTACATACCTCGAATAAAAATAACAACTGAAATGTAGCGGATAGAGTAGAAGCTAGAGAGCAAAAGCTGTAGGATTGAAGTGGATGAAGTTAACATAGCCAAATTCATGGCCCAATACTAGAATATTGTCTTTAACTGTAAGGGACCGTGGGCGATAATCGACAGGCAGGAATAGGACTCTCTTCTTGTTCAAGGTCACCCACCCATCTTGCGTAACATAGATTGAAGGAGGGAAAGTCGCTTGTGTGGAAGTGCTGGGATGAAGTTGAGATATAAGAGTGAGCATCCCCCAATTTGTATGTAGTTGTGTCCGATCAGTGAAATTTAGACACCATATCAACGCTCCTGTATGTATTTCTTCAATCGTCGTTTTGCTGATAACGTCCCATAGCCTGACTGTCTTATCAAATGATGCAGAGGCAACCAGCTTTCTGTCTGGTGAGAACACAACTACTCTAACATCATCCGAATGACCCTGAAGAACCCCGCATGACTCTCCTGTTGCTAGATCCCATAGCCTGACTGTTCTATCCTGTGATGCAGAGGCAACCAGCTTTCCATCTAGTGAGAACACAACTGCCGAAACACCATCTGAATGACCCTGAAGAACCCCGCATGACTCTCCTGTTGCTGGATCCCATAGCCTGACTGTTTTATCCCATGATGCAGAAGCAACTAGCTTTCCATCTGGCGAGAACACAACTGCTCTAACACTACTTAAATGACCCCGAAGAACCCCGCATGGCTCTCCTGTTGCTGGATCCCATAGCCTGACTGTTGTATCGTCTGATGCAGAGGCAACTAGCTTTCCGTCTGGCGAGAACACAACTACATTAAAATCATATGAATGACCCTGAAGAACCCCGCATGACTCTCCTGTTGCTAGATCCCACACCCTGACTGTATTGTCCCGTGATGCAGAAGCAACCAGCTTTCCGTCTGGCGAGAATACAACTATACCCGTACCATCTGAATGACCCTGAAGAACCTTGCGTGGCTCTCCTGTTGCTGGATCCCACAGCCTGACTGTATTGTCGTGTGATGCAGAAGCAACCAGCTTTCCGTCCGGCGAGAACACAACTGCACTAACAGAATGTGAATGACCCTGAAGAACCCTGCATGACTCTCCTGTTGCTGGATCCCATAATCTGACTGTTTTGTCCCGTGATGCAGAGGCAATCAGCTTTCCGTCTGGTGAGAACACAACTGCTCCAACTTGATCCGAATGACCCTGAAGAACCCCGCATGACTCTCCTGTTGCTGGATCCCATAGCCTGACTGTTTTATCCTGTGATGCAGAGGCAACCAGCTTTCCATCTGGCAAGAACACAACTGCTCTAACATTATTTGAATGACCCTGGAGGACCCCAC
>Ga0307514_10005938_pt1 | contig 10766 bp, 10 predicted proteins | sample 16_EM_MG_FD_203088 | JGI IMG/M metagenome (GOLD analysis project Ga0307514, IMG submission 203088) | Populus trichocarpa ectomycorrhiza microbial communities from riparian zone in the Pacific Northwest, United States - 16_EM | ecosystem: Host-associated > Plants > Roots > Unclassified | place... | reverse complement strand
CACAGATATCTCAATGTAGAGGTCAATTAAAATCGTGCGAGCAAAGGGAGGAAATGTGCAATAGCCCGGAAGACACCGTAGACTATTGGGGGGAGTTAATTCGGAATGCGTTCGGCTGGGAGCGGGTGTATCGCTTTCGGCGGAAAGGGGATACAAGTTGTTGCGTGAAAAGGAAAGAAGGGGATACAAGGTGTTGCGTGAAAAGGAAAGAAAGGGATACAAGGTGTTGCGTGAAGAGGAAAGAAAGTGAACACAGTCCAGCGGGAATCCAACGTCCTTATATACGCTTTCCCAGCATATCCAAACCCAAGTCCAAGTACTAGATTACGTATCGAGAAGAACAGGATAGAACGAGATAGAAACAAGTAGAACATGACAGAAGAATATTGCGTAGCCTGAAGACCGTAGGACTAAGCAGTACCTTCTTAGCGAAAGTGAGGTCAAGAACTTCACAGAAGATTCTAGTAGGTTCGAGTTTCGAGTCGCGACAGCCGGGATGTGGTCGGTTGTCATGCAAGTCGGGTTAGGGATCAAGTACGGGTTCGTTAGCCTGAGAATAGAATCCACAGGAATAACGTAAGCAGGTATAGGTCCTGCTGAGTCATGACGAGGTCGAGATGAACACGGAAGTATGAAGGCAATTGCGTGGGTTGCCAATATAATACCGGCGCTGGCAGGTCACGGGTTAATTCAAGGTCAGGGTCAGGGTTTGTAACAATGCAAGACTGGAGCATTACGGTTTAGAGGACGACATGGTGACTTACGAGCAGCGCTTATATATCCCTGATAATAATTCCTTGAAGTTGAAAGTCACATACCAATGTCATGACGCAAAAGTAGCAGGTCATTTTGGTTGAGACAAGACTTTGGAATTAATGAAGTGCGATTACTACTGGCCTAACATGGAAGACTGGGTACGGAACTATGTTCGCACTTGCGATGCTTGCCAAAGAAACAAGACAATTCGACATAAAAAACATGGCAAGCTTGTTCCACTTCCAATAACCTACCAACCATGGGAACAGATATACATGGATTTCATAACTGATTTACCAAACGCAAAAGGGTACAATCAATGTTGGGTTGTAGAAGATAGGTTTACCAAGATGGCACATTTTATTCCTCTCAAAAATAGAAAAGTGAAGGAACTGGCAGGAATCTTTGTGCATGAGATATGGTGACTACATGGGTTACCGAAAAGGATAGTTTCAGATAGGAACACAGTCTTCATGAGTTCGTTTTGGCATGAGGTAATACGGTTGTTAGAAGCAGCACTGGACAAGTCATCGGCTTATCATCCTCAAACTGCCGGGCAAACAGAACAAGTTAACCAAGTTCTTGAGCATTACTTGAGAACTTACTGCACTTGGGACCAGGATAACTGGGTCGAGTTACTCCCATTTGCAGAGTTCTGTTATAATAATACAGTCCATTCCGCTACAAAGCTAACACCCTTCTTTGCCGCATACCAATAGCACCCACAAAACAACTTTAAGCATCCTGGAAAGGTCGCCCCTGAATCGAACAATCCTGAAGCAGTCAAGATGGTCGAAACCCTAGAAGCTATGAGAAGCGCAATGAGGGAAAATATAGAGGTACCGCAGCGCCGAATGGTCAAGTACTTTAACCAAAAGGTGGCAGAAAAGGAACCAACATTCAAAGTGGGAGATTGGGTAATGGTCAATGCAAAAAACATCCAGACAAGGCGTCCGACCAAGAAGCTAGATTACAAACTATGCGGGAAGTTCAGAATTAAAAGACTAATAGGTACGAATGCCTATGAGTTAGAACTTCCCTCAAGTACTGGTAAAATACACCCAGTTTTTCATGTTAGTTTGTTGGAACCCTACCACCTGAATAATATACCAGGCAGGCGCTCGCCGACACCCCCACCTGTTGATTTGGAAGAAACGGAGTACCATGTGGAAAAGATAAGAACCAGTGAGTTGGGGAAGGGCCGGGTTTGGTATTTGGTTTCTTGGAAAGGTTATGGGCCGAACGATGATACTTGGGAGCCATATGAGAATTTACAAGACGGTGCAGCTGCAACAGTATTAAAGTTTCATCAGGACAACCCTAGGAAGCTGCAGGATCTGGCAGTTTTCATTTGAGATACTCTTTTTCCTATGGTAGGCGATAGTTTTTCATCCGGTCTCTTATATGATATTTGTTTGATGTGTTTGTTCTTTTTTCCTATATAATTGTCACATACCAATTGTCCCAGGGGTGAAAAGAGACGTCCGTATGCTGAGTTCGGCTGCGTGACAAGGGGACATTAGTTCCAGGCCCCAATCAATCTTCTAAGTTTGAATTATTGAGACCTGATGCTTGTGTGCTCAATTAGGTTCTTGAGGACAAGACCTTAAGGAGGGGGGCACTGTCATGGAGTGATACCCAGCCCTTCCCGAGGAACTTGTATCAAAAAAGAACGACCCTGATAAACCTGGATAGAAATCAGGAAGCCTTGAGGAGGTCTTGCGCATATTACTGAAGTTAGAAATACTTAAGTACTTCTAACTAGCACAACGCAGTCACTGAACAACCGTAGTGTTGTTGGGTTGGAACGAGACTCTAATAACATGTTCAGAGAGGTACTCTCTGTTATATATGTGAGTTTCGTCAGGTTCCGACTACTGGTTGTTGAGTTACATCAAGTTGAAAATACTTAGCACCAAAATTATATGGTGGCTATTACCCTGAACTTGGATAAGTTACCCTGAACTTACTACACTTACCCTGAAGTTTAGTCAGCCCTTAGCCTGAACTCAACTTCGGAGCCTAGTAGCTCAACGAGCGTCGCCCGGGTTAAATTAAGAAAATTACTATTGTGTCCGACTCACCGAATACCACGAGATTCAACCTTGAAAGTATGAATCCGAGAACATTTTTGCGGAAGCGTAATTCCGTAAAAATAAATAAAAAATTAACCACGTAGGGGGTAATTCAGACCTAAGTGGGTCCAGTGACACTATAAGGGGGCATGAGTTGAGTTGAGCTGAAAATCGGGTGTAGCGAAGAGTTAATTGGAAGAAATTCGGTTCAAGTTAATTCTAGGACAAAATTACGCGCTGATTCTAAATCTGAACTCAGGATATTTTTATGATTTAAACTCGTGAAGTTATTGACCTGTTTTGGTGTGGGCTATAGGTCCCCAAAGCGGCAAGTCAGGCTTTTACATTTATCTCCTGAAGTATATTCTCGATTAAGGTGAACTCACATTCTATTGTATAGTACGCATCAAGGGCTTTCCAATGAGACTATAACTAAGTCATTTGGAGTTATATCTAGGGACTTAAGAGCAATTGAATTATAGGATCACCTATAATATCAATGGACACTAGACGCCAGTATGTGGAATTACCGAATACTTACTTTGATATCTCATGATACCTGGCTAGCCGAGTCGAGACTTGTATCGAGGATTTGCTGATGTATCGCAATCAAATAATGTGGGATGGCTATGAAGACACTGCTACTTTTGTCCGTAGACTAGTAGAGGCTATGTGAATTCCGGAGAAGCGTTAGAGCTGGCGGGATTATTAGATATAGCGAAAATTCAGCAGAAGTCCTGTATCCTAACGTAAAAGAGCGATAGATCCGTAAAAATGCGAAGAGCGTTCATTTAAGTAGAGTATATGGTAGAGAGTTCAACAAATAGAAACTCCCGATAAGTACAAGAATCCCAAGAGCGTAAAAAATAAGACCGTCGAACTTCGTCCTGCGAAAAGACCCAAGATGCGTGCGATTCTGAGATGCCCTTCAAATCTCCCATAGACGATGCGAATCAATACCACGATTCCCATCAAAACAAGACAAACCCCATTGTCTAAACAATATATACTTCCAGCACAAACAACCTTCCGGAATAAACTAACCGAACGTTCAAAAATAACGTGATAACACCCTAAATATTTAGCGCAAACTAAAACCCGCGAAAACTGGCCCCTGCTTCACATCGCATATGGCTTCCAAATTAATTCGTAACTACTTAACGGTTGCAGAATGCTTAATGCAAGAACAGGATATTAGTTCTCAGTTAAGTCAAGTGTGTACAACGACTTCTTAGGCAGGGGTAACGCTGGTGACTGAGAATTAAAGAAGATGGTATGAAGTGACTATTATTGGAATTGAAAGAACCGTGCGAATAAGAATACTACTCTCCAACCACGCATTATAAATAGTTGAAAGGTGCTGAAGGTTGGGATCGCGCCCACCACAAGTGTTAATCAAGTCTCAAGAAACATACCACCTACAATGATCTAAGTTAACGTTGGAATACGGATTTGACCTAGTTAGGAAAATACTTGTTGAGCTCGACTTGTATTGAAATCATACTGAACTTTACATCCTGAAAGACTTAACCTGAGTCGCGGGTTATTTCTGTTGTGGGATTAATATTCGGTCCCACTATTTATCTGCTGAAGTTCAAGCATAAAGAGATAAACGTGGCCTCGTAACACCAACATAAGAACTCTGTTCCAGGATTTCACGGAATTCAGAAAAATCCGACACCTCTTCTATCTCCAGCGCTCTTTTTAGCTCCAGGCCTTAAGGAGTGGTGACCCTTAGCTTATCACATTGCGCTGTTATCCAATCGAAACCTAAAATACGTGGACAACCTGCCAAGCATGCCACTTCAGTAACCAGGTCGAGAGTCTTGTTTTTTCCTGATCTCGCATCAGGCACACAGATCTACATGTTCTTCACTTGAACTGTACTCGTTCTCTTGAGTATTGAGCCGTCAGTGCTCTCCAATCTCAATCGAGTTTCTCTTTTCACCCAGGGCATTATTATCTGTTCCACAAAATCAGTATCAAAAATTGTTGCTTCCGCGCCAGTATCAACCAAAGCATTAATAGAAAGCTCCCTTTTATTTCCTTCATATAACCAAGACAACTTAACAGGAACCAGAAACTTCAATCCTTCAGGCTTCAACACCTTTGCCCGTGCGTCCGTATTTCCAACCAAGGGGATATCCGACACCGACACCTGTTGTGGTCTTTTTTTGTGGTCGCTGAGTTGAGGAGCCAACTCTTCCTCAGCCTTTCTCTTTCTTGCTGTTTTTGTCTTTTGTATTAAAGAAAGAGAAGAAGAATGAGATAAATTTCGAACACAGGAAGAAATAGAAACCAGATCAATATCCATAACCTGCCCCTCATGTTCCTCCTTCCAATCACTAACAGAGATGCCCTTCTTCACAACACAGATGTTAAACCAATCCTGCGAGACTGTCTGACCCGACATACAAGACAGCCCGCGTCCCTAATCACATTCGTAATCCAACTCATCCTCTGAAATAATCCTCCCAAAAGATACTGGAGCCACCATAGTAGAAATCAACACATCTGCTGCTTGTACTATTGCTACCTTCTTGTTATATCCCTTGTCCTTTCCCTTGCCATTGCCTGAAGTCTCAGCAGCTGGTTTCTATCCTGAGGTACAATCTTTCTTGATGTGGTCTTTGGAACCACACTTGATATATTGTTCTTCCTTTATCTGAGCTTGCCTTATGGAGTAGGTGACTTTGTCTTCTCCTGGCTGGTTCTCGGGCTTGCTTGAGGTTGTAGATTTATTAGAGGCGGCTGTAGACTTCCGTTTGTCTGCCGCCTTACTCTTCTTCTTTTGGATACCAGCTGGTTTAGGGGCCTCCTGTTTCTTGTCAGTAGAAGGCTTATACTCAGGTTTGTGCTCAGGTTTTCTCCCCTTGGCAGCTACAGCTGTCTGCTCCTTCAACTTGCGTTGATTTTGTATCCACTACTCACACTGCTTCTTATTTTCCACATCCATGCTTGCATTAATGATTGCTTGGAAGCACATCTCAGGACTGGCTTGTGCCAGGTGTAGAAAGTCCTTATGCACATGCATCATATACTCACGTATATCTGCTTGAAGACCAGTGATTAGGCATTCCCATAACTGCTCTCGAGGTAGGTTCGCGAGCATGTTATACGTACGCATTCTTGACACATAATCCTTGATTCTTTCTTCAGATTTCTAGTATTCCATCTGGAGGTTTCTTTTGGCCTCACGAACTTCATTTTTATTTTCGTGTATAGCTATGAAATCTTTAAGGAAGTCTTCACAGGTTACCTACACAGTCCACCCACATAGGGGGTCTGGCTTGCGTTTTTGTTCATTGGCGAGGTACCAAGTTTTGGCACTATCAGTTAGGAGTGCCCCAACATAGAGAATCTTGTCATTGGCAGTCTCGTAGGTGACTGGCATGCGTACGAATACTGTGGCTATGTCATTGAGGAATACCTTGAGTGTGGCTGAGCTTCCATCATATTTATCAGGCTGGGGAACATTAGGTGATTCCTTTTTTGTAAGTAGAGCTGGGAGGATTTCGGATTGTTCTCAAGAGTATCTGGTGGGGTCCAGGGCTGGTCTCTGTCTCTTAGTAGAGGCAGTGCCCAAGGAATCCTCGGGATCCCTCAGCTTCCTCTTTAGAGATGCGATAGTTTTCAGTGCAGCTTCCCCAGCTTCCTTAATAGTGGTGTCACTATTAATTCGGTGCTGGGTTTCTTGTTCGATCTTCTTCTTTGTACACTCGTGTAGCTGTACTAGCTGGTCATTGACTACTTTAAACTCCTTATCAGCTGCTTCTACGATAGAGGTAGTTTCAGTTGTCAGGAGGTCTGTCATTGCTTCCCATTACTTTGTCAAAGTGTCAGCAATCCGTTCAGCAAGAGTAGTTATTTTCTCGAATTGGGAGGTAGTCTCAGCTTGCAGTAACTCGAGTTCGGCCTTCACCTGTTGTTTGAGTACTTTGAGTTCCTCATACAAGGTTCTAGCAACCTCATATATACCATTTTGGGTATCCTGCTGTTTCTTTAATTCAGTTGCCTGGGACATGATGGCTGCTGCGAGTTCGTTGAGTTCCGTACCTTGTTTGTCGAACTCTTCGCGGCCTTGTTTAATGATTTCGTTGAGCAGTTCGTCTACTGCTTCTTGTGGAACTCCTCGAGTAGCTTGGGGTGGTGGTGGTGGTCGTCGTTCGGTTCGGGGAATTCGACCTTGGCAGCTTGTAATGCTAGCGGGCCAGGGAACAAATTCCCTGAGGAATTTGGTAGGAATATCTAAATCATCAGGTGAGCCAGTGAGGTGGGCTGGTTGGTATGTGTATCGCGTTTCAGTGACGCGTGCGTCACTATCCGACATTGGTTCATCAATTCACTCGGTGTCAGATTGGGGTCTTGGAAGAGTTCGAACAACTGCTCGGGGTGTTATTTGCTCGAATTGAAGGCGTCGGAGGAGCTGACTGGACACTTCACTACCTGGTGTGTGAGTGTGCGACATGGTCATTTCCCTGAATTCACAAGTACAGAGATAATTTGACTACAAAGTAATGTTACGGGGCCACTATTATCCCTTTCTACTTGAACTTGAGCAGATATAAGGCGGGGCCAAATATTAATCTCACAACAGAAGCAACTTGCAACTCAGGTTAAGTCTATCAGGATATAAAGTTCAGTACGATTTCAATACGAGTCGAACTCAACAAGTATTTTCCTAACTAGATGAAATCCGTATTCCAACGTTAACTTAGAACTTTGTAGGCGGTGTGTTTCTCGCGACTTGATTAACACTTGTGGTGGGCGTGATCCCAACCTTCAGCTACTTTCAACTATTTATAATACGAGGTTGGAGAGTAGTATTCTTATTCGCGTGGTTCGTGCAATTCCAATAATAGTACCTTCAAACCATCTTGTTTAATTCTCAGTCGCCGGCGTTACCCCTGCCTAAGAAGTCATTGCACACACTTGACCTAACTGAGAACTAATATCCTGTTCTTGCATTAAGCATTCTACAACCGTTAAGTAGTTACGAATTAATTTGGAAGCCATACGCGATCTCACATTATTTTATTGCGATACATCAGCAAATCCTCGATACGAGTCTAGGCTCGGCTAGCCAGGTATCATGAGTTATCAACGTAAGTATTCGGTAATTCCTCATACTGGCGTCTAGTGTCCATTGATATTATAGGTGATCCTATAATTCAACTACTCTTAACTCCGCGCATATAACTCCAAATCACTTAGTTATCATCTCATTGGAAAGCTCTTGATGCCTACTTTACAATCGAATCTTAGTTCATCTTAATCAGGAACATACGTCATGAGATAAATGTAAAAGCCTGACTTGTCGCTTTGGGGACCTATAGCCCGTACCAAAAGAGGTCAATAACTTCACGAGTTTAAATCATAAAGATATTCTGGGTTCAGATTTGGAATCAGCGCGTAATTTTGTCCCAGAATTGACTTGAACCGGACTTTTTCCAATTAACTTTTCGCTACACCCGATTTTCAGCTTAGCTCAACTCACGCGCTCTTATGGTGTCATTGGACCCACTTAGGTCTAAATTACCCCCTACGTGGTTGATTTTTTTATTTATTTTTACGGAATTACGCTTCCACAAAAATGTTCTCCGATTCATACTTTGAGGGTTGAATCTAGGGGTATTCGGTGAGCCGGACACTATGGTAATTTTCTTAATTTAATCCGGGTGACGCTCGTTGAGTTATTCAGCTCCGAAGTTCAGTTCAGGGTAAGGGCTGACTAAACTTCAGGGTAGGGGTAGTAAGTTAAGGGTAACCTATGCAAGTTCAGGGTAATAGCCACCATTTAATTTTGGTGCTAAGTATTTTCAACTTGATGTAACTCAACAACTAGTAGTCAGAACCTGACGAAACTTGCACGTATAACAGAGGGTACCTCTCAGAATATATTATTAGAGTCTTGCTCCAACTGAACAACACTACGGTTGTTCAGTGACTGCGTTGTCCTAGTCAGAAATACTTAAGTATTTCTATCTTGCGTAATATGCCCAAGACTTCCCCAAGTCTTCCTGATTCCTATCCAGGGTTATCACGGTCGTTCTTTATCGATACAAGTTCCTCGGGAAGGGCTGGGTGTCACCACGTGACAGACCTTACTAAAGTAATTAAGTCAGAAACCACTACAATTGTTGATGGCGCAAAGGAAAGGTTTGACCAAGTCAATGAAGAACTTATCAAGCTTTGCGACTGGACTAAGAAGTCAATTGATCAAGAAGTCCAGGACCGGATTGCTAGCGACAAGGCTGTTGGAGAAATTGCAAGTGCCACTGTTGCTGAAATCCAGTCCTTGAAGAGGAAGCAGAAGAAGTGTCCAGCTCCTTTGGGCACTGCCTCAACCAAGCGACAATGACAGCATCAACCACATATTACTCTCGACCTCACAGAAACCCCTGAGCCTCCACCACCCCCCCTACCAAAAAGGAACCCCGGAATGTTCCTCAACCTGATAAATATGATGGGAGTTGTACTAAGCTCAAACTATTACTCAACCATATAGCTAATGTATTCGAATCCATGCCAATCACGTACGATTCGGCAAATGACAAGATCCTTTATGTAGCAGTTCTCCTAACTGGAAGTGCGAAGCAATGGTACCTCGCCAATGAGACAAGGCGGAAGCCCGACCCTCAGTCATATTGGTCTGTATGGGCTAGAGATGAAGACTTTCTGAAAGACTTTATAGCAGTACCCGAAAACAGAAACGAGGTAAAAGAGGCCAAAAGGAATATCCAAATGGAATTCCAAGAGGCTGGTGAATTGATGAAAGATTATGTGTCGAGAATGCATACCCTTAATATGGTTGCTAATCTACCATGAGACCTGTTATGGGAATACCTCATTACAGGTTTACAACCTGAAGTACGTGAATACATGAAGCAGACAAATAAGGATTCCTTGGACATAGCTCCAGCCAGTCCTGAGATGTGTTTTGAAGCTATAACAAGCGCGGGAATGGAAGTGGAGAACGAGAGAATATGAGAGCAATTTATGCGTAATGCTAAAAAGCTAAAAGAGCAAACGCAGGCAGCGGCTAGAGGTAAGAAGCCAGACTAGAAACCCCAAGCTGACAAGAAACCAGAGGCTCCCAAACCCTCTGGTGTTCAAAAGACAAAGAGCAAGCAGGGCGAGAAAAAGAAGTCCTCAGCCAGCTCCGAGAAGTCCAAGATCTCCGAAAAGAAAGCCAAGGAACCAGGTGAAGACAAGGTAACCTATTCCATGAGACAGGCATGAATGAAGGAGGGTCAATGTATCAAATGTTGTAGTAAAGACCATATCAAGAAGGACTGCACAGCAGGGTGGAAGGCGACGGCTGAAGAAAAGTGCAAGGAAAAAGAGAAGCACAAGGTGTACAACAAGAAGGTTGCAGTGATACAGGCAGCAGACGACTTAATTTCTTCAGTTATATCTCCTGTTTCCTTTGGTCGTATCATTTCGGAGAACAAGTTAGATTACAAGTGTGATTAGGGACGCGGGCTATCTTGTACGTCGGGTGAGACAGTCTCGCAGGATTGGTTTAACATCTGTGTTATGAAAAAGGGTATCTCTGTTAGTGATTGGAAGTAGGAACATGAGGGGGAGGTTATGGATATTGATCGGGTTTCTATTTCTTCCTGTGTTCGAAATTTATCTCCTGCTGCTTCTCTTTCTTTAATAGAAAAGACAAAAACAGCAAAAAAGAGAAAAGCTGCGGAAGAGTTGGCTCCTCAACTCAGCGACCACGAAAACAGACCCCCAAGGGTGGGGGTGTCAGATATCCCCTTGGTTGGAAATGCGGATGCACGGGCGAAGGTATTAAAGCATGAAGGACTGAAGCTTCTGGTTCCTGTTAAGTTATCATGGTTATATCAAGCAAATAAAAGAGGACTTTCTATTAATGCTTGGGTTGATACTGGTGCGGAAGCAACGATTTTTGATACCAATTTT